>Ga0209828_1003672_pt1 | contig 11526 bp, 8 predicted proteins | sample MaitaG_FD_187429 | JGI IMG/M metagenome (GOLD analysis project Ga0209828, IMG submission 187429) | Marine algal microbial communities from Maine, USA - Maine_Asex2 metaG (SPAdes) (version 2) | ecosystem: Host-associated > Algae > Red algae > Unclassified | place: Maine, USA | collected 2015-01-05
GAACTAATGGCGCTCGCCGACGCCGGCCAACTGCGTAAACGGCTGGACGCGCAAGTCCGTCGAATGCTCACCGATCCGCGCGCCGACGCGCTCGAAGCCAACTTCGCCGGCCAGTGGCTGCAACTGCGCAATCTCGAACTGGTGACCCCGGACTTAAAACGCTTTCCCGCGTTCGACGATGACCTGCGCGCCTCGATGCGCCGCGAGACCGAACTGCTGTTCCGCCACATCCGCACCCAAAATCGCCCGGTGCTCGAACTGCTCGACGCCGACTACACCTTCATCGACCAGCGCCTCGCCGCACACTACGGCATCCCCGGTTGGGAGAACAAGGACGGGTTCGAATACGTAAAGATGCACGACGGCCGACGCGGCGGCATCCTCACCCACGCCGGGGTCCTGACGCTCACCTCCTACGCCACCCGCACCTCGCCGGTCGTTCGCGGCGCGTGGATCATGGAGACCTTGCTCGGCACCCCGGCCCCGCCGCCCCCCGAGGACGTTCCCGAACTTCCCGCCGCCGCCGAAAACGGCGACATACCGCTGCGCGCCAGTTTGGAAAAACACCGCGCCAACGCCATCTGCGCGTCCTGCCACAACCGCATCGACCCGCTCGGGTTCGGCTTGGAAAATTTCGACGCAATCGGCAGTTGGCGCGACACCGAACACGACCAGGCCATCGACGCGTCCGGAAAATTAACTGGCGGTCAGTCGTTCAAAGATCACCGCGAACTGCGCACCATTCTCGCCACCGATAAAGCCGATCAGTTTACCCGGAGCCTCGTCGAAAACATGCTCACCTACGCCCTCGGCCGCGGCCTCGAAGTCGAAGACGTCTGCGTGATCGACCGGATTTGCGAACAGGTGAAAGCGGGCGGCTACAAGTTCGAGGTATTAGTTCAGTCGATCGTCGACTGTGTCGCCTTCCAGGCGCAATCGCGTTCGGAGTAGATCCTTGCTTTGTCGATTCGAGACTAAATCAGTCAAACTTTTCAGATTCCCTTGGTCGATACATGATCGGGACAGAACGTGGCGCAGTCGCGCGAGCGGTGACATCCGACTAATGCCCTGTTCATGAAACATTTCAGGATGAGATGGACTCCGTGGAGCCACCCCAGTTGTCGCAGGTGGCACCGTCTCTCCGAGCGGTGTCGGGCCGCCTCTCTCCAGAGAGGTCGGCGCTCGTTCTGGTGGTCGTTCGCCATCGAAACCGGAGTCGGGAGGCCCCTGGCTTTCCAAGTTTTTGAATTTGGAGGGACTTGTCTGTTGGAATTTCTGCCTCAAAGAGCATGCCGATCTTTACCCCTAACGAGACCGGTTTGTATCGCAACTTCGGCGAGTCTGCGGGCTAAAGCCCGCAGACCAAACACGGGCTAAAGCCCGCGCTACCTACAATCGAGCCCCTGACAGATGAAGCCTGCGCCCAGTTCCGAGCAGAGGAAGCACCGCTGCACGGTTGACCTCGCCGAACCCACCTGCAACAAGCTCCAAAACGACACTCTATTATGAAATCAGCAATTACCCTCTCTCTTGTTTCCGATCTTCGCGGCGGCCCCTGGATTTTCTGGGACGATCTCGGCGAGTCCTTCCGCCGTGCCAAAGACCTCGGTTACGACGGCGTCGAACTGTTCACCATCGAACCAGACGCGCCCGGACTCGAAGACGCGATCAGCGCCACCGGCCTCGAACTCGCTGCCGTCGGCACCGGCGCGGGCAAAGTCATGCACGGCCTCTACCTCACCTCCCCCGAGGCCGATGTGCGAACCAAAGCCATCGCCTTCATCAAAGAAATGATCGACTGGGGCGCGCGCTTCAACGCGCCGGCCATTCTCGGTTCGATGCAGGGCAACGACAAATCCGTGCCCAAAGACCAAGCCATCGCTTGGCTCGGCGAAGCCCTCGAACAGCTTGGTGACTACGCCGGCGAGAAAGGTGTGAAGTTCATCTACGAACCGCTCAACCGCTACGAGACCGTGCTGTTCAACCGCGTCGGCCCCGCGGCCGAGTTCGTCGCCGGACTCAAAACCGATGGCATCGTGCTGCTCGCCGACCTGTTCCACATGAACATCGAAGAAGAAAATCTCGCCGACGCGATCCGCGCCGGCGGCAAGCACATCGGCCACGTCCACCTCGCCGACAGCAACCGCCGCCCCGGCGGCATGGGCCACACCGATTTCGCGCCGATCGGCGCCGCCCTCAAAGAAATTGGCTTCTCCGACTTCGTGTCCGCCGAGGCACTTTGCTATCCCGACGACTCCACCGCCGCCCAGGCGACCATCGATTGCTACAACAAGCACTTCGCCTAAACCAAAACCAAGACCAAGGCCAGGAAGCCGAAGAGAAGAGGAACGAACCCATGCTACGAATGATCCGAGCCCTTCTCTTCAGCGTCCTGCTCGCCGGCGCCAGCTATACCACGTGCGCCGCCGCCAAGACGAACGTCCTCTATCTACTCGTCGACGACCTCGGCTGGACCGACCTCGCTTGCTACGGCAGCGACCTTCATGAAACACCGAACATCGACGCGCTCGCCGCTTCCGGCGCCCGCTTTAAAGCGGCCTACTCCGCCTGCACGGTCTGCTCGCCTTCGCGCGCCGCCGTCATGACCGGCAAGTATCCGGCGCGCCTGCACTGCACCGATTTCATTCCCGGACACCGCGTGACCAACATGCCGATGCGCATGCCGGACTGGACCGCCCGCCTCAAACACAGCGAGACGACCATCGCCGAAGTCCTAAAGAAGGAAGGCTACGCCACGGCGCATATCGGTAAGTGGCACCTCACCCGAACGGGTCCGCCCGGAGACGCCGGCGCTGCCCGCCACCCCGAGGACTATCCCGATAAGCACGGCTTCGACATCAATATCGCCGGCCACGAACGCGGCCTCCCGCCCAGCTACTTCTGGCCCTATGGCCGCGGCAAAACGCTGGCCGAAAAAAAGAACAATCCGCTGTTCGAGACTCTGGCACCGGGCGGCGAGGACGGACGCGAAGGCGAGTATCTCACCGACCGGCTCACCGACGAAGCCATCGCGATCATGAAGCGCTGGCAGGACAAACCGTTTTTCCTCTACCTCCCCTACTACACCGTGCACACGCCGATCCAGGCCAAGCCCGAACTCGTCGCGAAGTACAAAGCCAAGCTCGAGAAGCGCGGCGACGGCTGGCACTTCAACCCCGCCTACGCCGCCATGGTGCAAAGCCTCGACGAGTCGGTCGGTCGCCTCGTCGCCGCCATTGACGAACTCGGTCTCAGCGACCGCACCGCCATCGTACTCACCTCCGACAACGGCGGCCTCACGGGTCCGCCCTCGGGCACGCGTCATCGGGTCACCACCAACCTGCCGCTGCGCCAAGGCAAGGGCAGCATCTACGAAGGCGGCGTGCGCGTTCCGGCGATCGTCCGCTGGCCCGGCATCACCCATCCCGGCATCATCCATCTCGACCCGATCATCACCATGGATTTCTTCCCGACGATCCTCGAACTCACCGGCGCGAAAACCATTCCCGAAAACGACGGCGTCAGTTTCGCCGCCTTGCTACGCGACTCGCACAACCGCCTGCCCAAGCGCAGCCTGTTCTGGCATTACCCGCACTATCATAGTTGCGGCGCCGTTCCCTACAGCGCCATCCGTCACGGTGATTGGAAGCTGATTGATTTCCACAATCCCGAACGTCCGCCCGAACTCTACAACCTCGTCTCCGATCTCCACGAAGACCGCAACCGCTTCGAGGACCGTCCGGAAATCGGCAATCTCCTGCGCGAACGCCTGCTTGCCTGGCAGAACGAAGTGGGTGCCCAACGCGCCGAACCCAATCCGGACTACGACGCCGACAAACCTTCGGGCGGAGCGCGTTCGGGCAAGGTGAGTCCGCTCACCGCCACGCGTTGGGAAATTGAAAAGTAAACGCCGCCCGTACCGCCGTCCTCCCTGGCGGTGTCGGGAGCCTGGCTTCCAGGCGGGGGTCATCAAGCCGCTTGAAATGCGAACGCCGACGTGTGAACTCGCCCACGGATGAACATCGCGACGTACAATCTACGCTTTGGCGGTAAATCAGGACAACGCATTCATTGGCAGAAGGTTCTGGATGAATTCAATCCGGATATTTTTCTCGTGCAGGAAACGCTCCCTCCCCAAGAATATTTGCCGAACGGATTCTATCAAGCCGCTGCGTCGCAGTTCCATTGGGCCGCCGTCCATGGTCGACCATGGGGCAGCGCGATCTACGTGAGTAAAGGACACGTTGAACCGCTGGAGCCCTTGTCCCCGGAGTTCTCCGGCTGGGTGACCAGCGTGAAGGTTTCCGACTTCGGATGGCCCATGGCAGAGAGCCAGAGCCTCTACATCTACAGCGTACATGCGCCGAGCGGTCGCTCCAGTTATGTCAAAGAAGTGAACCGAATCCTCGATGCGATCAAGGCACAGGTGCCATCTGATTCTCAAGTGATCATTGGCGGCGACTTTAATCTCACCGTGGGACTGCGGCATCCGTCGGAAGAGCTGCAGAAGAGTCAGCCCAAACTCATGGATCGCTTCCGCCAGGAATTCGGACTCATGAATTGCTGGCAGTCGGCACACCCCAATCAAGATCTCCCGCAGACGCTCCGCTGGAGCAACGACAAGACCAAGCCCTTCCACTGCGACGGCATCTTTGTCTCGGCTTCCTGGCTTCGCTATTTGGCCCACGCCGAGGTGCTCAGTGATGAAAATTTGGATGAGTTGAGCGACCACAATCCGGTGACCGCCTCGTTCGAATCCCTTTGAAATGTAAAATTGTACATGTGAGATCTCGTTGCACATGAGAACCACCGTCCATGGCGGCATCCCCGCCACCAACAACATGCTGGTCTGGCGTCTCGGCTTCAACGTCGGCGACCCGGTCGCGCTGGTCGTGTTTCCGAACGAGTCCGTGCTGATCGTTCGCGACATCGAAATGGAACGCGCCCGCAAACATGCGCGCGCCGACCGCGTCGCCTGCCCCGCCGACTTCGAACCCCAAAACGGGACAGGCCTGTCGCCCGACCGCGAACTAACCACCGCCCAAGCCGCCGCCGAGTGCCTGCGCCGAGCCAATACCAACCTAGTTTACGGTGACCGCAGCCTGCCGCTCATCTTCGCCGAAACCATCCGCGCCGCTGGCGTCGACGTCGCGCTCGACCCAGACTGGGGCATTCGCGAACGCCGGCAGAAATCCAAACGCGAAATCGAAGCGCTGCGTTCGGCCCAGTCCGTGACCGAAGGCGCGATGCGCATGGCCTGCGAACTGGTCGCCAAGTCCAGCGCAAGCGCCGACGGCGTGCTCACTCACGGCGGCGAGGTTCTCACCTCCGAACGCGTCCGCGCCGCCATCGACACCTGGTTGCTCGAACGCGGCTTCACCAACCCCGGCGCCATCGTCGCCGGCGGACCCGTCGGCGCCGATTGCCACGACCGCGGACACGGCGCCTTGCGAACCGGCGAACCAGTGATCATCGACATCTTTCCCCGCGACCGCGCCAGCGGCTACAACGGCGACTGCACCCGCACCGTTGTCCACGGCGAAATCTCCACCGAACTTGCGGCCATGCACACCGCCGTCCTCCATGCCAAAGCCGCCGCCACCGCCGCCACCAAGGTCGGCGCCACCGGCGATGCGGTACACCAAGCCACCGTCGCCGGACTCGCCGAACACGGCTTTGCCGAACGCCGCGGCGGCGCAGCCCCCGCAGACGCCGCCGCCCTCATTCACGGCACCGGACACGGCATCGGCCTCGACGTCCACGAACCCATTCTCCTCGACCACGGCAACCGCGAACTACTCCTCGGCGAAGCCTTCACCATCGAACCCGGCCTATACAAAACCGGCCTCGGCGGCATCCGAGTCGAAGACATGGTGATCGTCACCGCCGAAGGCTGCGACAATCTGAACCAGTTGCCAGAACATCTGAACTGGGCGTAGCCCGATCCTTACTTACAGTTTGGAAAGATGCGAGCTAGCCGGCGTAGTGGTCAATTCTGAAATTACAGACGCTGGAGCACCCCGAGACCCTGCCGACCCCGACCGAGCTTGCCGACCCCGGCCGCCTGGCTGGCCCGCGTGGCCGCCGATGCCGAGGGCGACCGCAGCATCGACGACGAACTCCGGGGCCTGCTCTCCGGCGATCTCAGCGACGCCCCGGTCGAGCGCAGCGCCGACGAGCGCCTCTCGGACCCCGACACCGACAGCTGACCGATCCCCCCTGCGTTCAGCGCTCTCCGTTAGCGGCGTCGAGCGACCCGCTGCGGCTGTGACCGTTTTTTTGTCCGAGAGGGCAACCTCCGTCAGCTTCACGGCGACGGCGTAGACAAAGATCGGGCATGGACTATCGTAAGCCTAACCAAAGGAACTCAAAATTTCGAAGGTCTCGAAGGTCTCGGACCGACTTCGAACCTTCTACGACGAACCACGGAGTGGTGGCAAGAAAGTAGCCCCGGGTGGAGCGAGGTACGAGCGCAACCCGGGGTCGTTGAGCTTTTGTGATACCGACCGGGTTGCCCTTTGAAGAAACTCTTCACTTTGGGTCCGGGCGGAACGACTTCGTGGCTCCGAGACCATACGCTCCCTGCAATGGTGGGCGGATGCATCATCAGGCCCGCGTCTGGGAGTTTGAAAAGGTTGACTCGTTTTGTCGCGAATTGGCCAAAGAAAGTTTGACTCATTTAGTCACGAATCGACAACGCAAGGATCTAAAAGGCACAACATATACGCACAGGCCATCCGCTCGGCGGAACAAACCATGCGGGTCGAGGTGCAGTCGTCGGCCGGGCTTGCGCAATGCCGTGGACGCCTGTGATGACTTGGTGGAAGGCACGTGGCGAAACATGGGTGAACTAATGGGATCGGGCGGCATCTTGTCGTTCGAGGATCTCGCCGCGGAAGCTGCGCCGTCACACCGCGGATCTACTGTGTTCGTGTTATCCGCTAAGATGTGGTCAAAACGGGTCCCTCACGGCAAAAAACCATGTTTTTCTGTTAACGTTTGCGCGCGCTCGAACTGGGCTTTCACATTGACACTCCCGCCCAACGATGGCGAATTCCCGCGAAACTAAATCCAACAGAAAAGAACTCATGCTTAAAATTTCCCCCTACTCCTTCGGTGTCGGCGATCGTTTCGCCCACCAAGCAAAAGCCCAGCTCCAAGCCCTGATCAACGCCAAAGAAGCCGGCGCCAACGTCGTGCCGGTGTGGAACAAATCGCACCGCGAACACACCACCATCGGCAGCGAGATCGCCTCCACCGAAGCCGCCGCGCGCGCCGCCGTCGACGCCTTAAACTGGACCGACCCCTGGCACGTGGACGCCGACCACATCAATCTCGACATCGTCGACCACTACATCCCGACCAGCGATTTCTACACCATCGACGTCGCCAAATACATCGGCAACGCCGCCGCCGCAGATGACGTGTCCGCGTTCGTCGACCGCCACCCCGAACTGGTCGGCGAAATCAGCATCACCGGCATCGACGAAACCTTTCAGATCACCACCGAAGAAGTCACCCGCGTCGCCAACCACTTTCTGCTCGCCGTCCAAGAAGCCGCCAAAGTGTACCAGCACATCAAAATGGAACGCGGCGATGTCGACAACTTCGTCACCGAAATCTCGATGGACGAAACCGACAATCCGCAGACCCCGCCGGAACTCCTGATCATTCTCGCCGCCGTCGCCGACGAGAACATCCCGATTCAAACCATCGCCCCGAAATTCACCGGCCGCTTCAACAAAGGTGTCGACTACGTCGGCGACGTCGAGCAGTTCGAAAAAGAATTCAATCAGGACCTCGCCGTGCTCGCTCACGCCGTGAAAGCCTACGGACTGCCTGACACGCTCAAACTCAGCGTCCACTCCGGCAGCGACAAGTTCTCGATCTACGGACCGATCCGCCGCGGCATCGCCGCGTTCGGTGCCGGTCTGCACATCAAAACCGCCGGCACCACCTGGCTCGAAGAACTCATCGGCCTCGCCGAAGCCGGCGGCGACGGCCTCAAACTCGCCCAGGACATCTACGAGTCCGCGCTCGAACACAGCGACGCCCTGCGCGCGCCCTACGCCACCGTGATCGACATCGACGACGACGCGCTGCCGAGCGCGTCCGAGGTGCACGGCTGGAGTTCGGAGCAATACACCAACGCCCTGCGTCACGACCAAAGTAACCCCGAGTACAACCTGAGCTTCCGCCAGTTGCTGCACGTCGGTTACAAGATCGCCGCAAAAAAAGGCGACCGCTACTACGAGCAACTCGTCGCCTGCGAAGAAAGCATTTCGCGCAACGTCACGACCAACTTGTACGACCGCCACCTCAAGCCGCTGTTCGTTTCCTGAGCCGCGTTGCAGGCTTCGGTCCGAGTGTATACAACGCTCGTGACAAACTCAGGATCGAATTCCGCGAGCAGCTCAAGAGGCCTTTCTTGGCCAGCGTTCGCGGGGGGCGGGAACGAGTTCGGGACGCTTTAGGGCTCAGGATTCCGCGCGCTCAGTGAGCTGAGTCCTAAGCCCCTGTTTGTTAGTACGCTCCGACAAGTCATTTTCTACATATTGTATCGCCGCCGACAGCGGGGAATGACGACATCCTAAAAGCCGTCGGCCTCGACCCAATGGGTGAATTTGATTTCCATGAACCAATCGTACTTCGTTTGTTCTTGGTCGCAATCGTAAATCACATGACTCCCCGCGGCTGCGGAAGGCTTTGCCCGGAAGCGGCTCGGCAGGCGCCTCGCCCTCCAAACGGATATGGCAGAGATCTGCCATAGTATGGCAAGAGTCTGCCATAGCGCTTGGGAGCGGCAAAGGCGCTGAAATCAGCCACTTTTCTTGGACGATTGGCGCCGGAAGAATCCGGCGACCGCGCATGACCGATTTCTGGTCGAGCTGCTGGTTTTCAAGCTGGCGGATTTCTTCGGTGGCCCGGGCGGAACGGCGCGGTGGCTCCGAGGGCATCTGGATCCCTTGCGACCTTGAAAAAGTTGGACTCATTTCGTCACGAATCGACAAAGCAAAAATCCGAATATCGAGGGATTGAACGAACTAGTTGAATTTACGTTGCGGTCTGGATTAAGAAACGGCATGCGATTATTTTCGAACCCCGTCGGTGAGGGCACCCTTTTTTTCGAAAACCTCAAGACACCTCAAGGGGTTGACGTCGCTTACGATCCCAACGCCCGAAACTTTTTTACCGACGCAACCTTTTGCGCCAATCGGAAAATCATCAGTTGCAACTGGATTGCACCCCAGCCAGGAGCACTTTGCCAATCCTGCGCGATGACCGCCATTTCACCGGATTTATCGATGCCGAACGCGGTCGAGAATTGGGCCAAGGCCGAGGAAGCCAAGCGTTGGGTTCTGGATAATCTTCGACGATGGCAGTGGTTCGGTGCCGATGATACCGGCTCGCTGCCCGTCTTTCACATGCTCGCAGAAGGCAATAAACCGATTGTCATGGGTCATGCCGAAGGCGTTGTTACCATTAATGTGGAAGAGTCCGACATGGCGGTTCGAGCGGACCGACAAGATTCGTTGGACGAACGATTTCGAACCATGATTGGCCACATGCGCCATGAAATAGCCCACTTGTTATGGTGGCGGCTCAGCATTGTCCCAGAATTTATCGAGACGTTTCGTGCTCTTTTTGGCGATGAACGTTCGGACTATTCCGACGCCCTCAACAAGCACTATCAAGGAGGGCCACCCGCACATTGGAGAACCCATTTCCTCACCCCATATGCATCTGCGCATCCCCATGAGGATTGGGCTGAAACGACCGCGCACTTACTTCATCTCATCGATATCGCCGATAGTTTTCAAGCGGCAGGTTTTAGCAAACCGAACGTTCCAGGGCCGAATTGGGATCCCTACGACGAATCTGATCCAGCGAAAGTGATCAGTGCGGGTGCGACAATTGCGCTTGGGTTGAATCATGTGAACAGATCGATGGGACTCCAAGATGTTTATCCATTTGTGCTGTCTGACACATCCCGCAAGAAATTGGCGTTCGTCCACGGCTGGCTACGTCAGGCGCAAGATCAAGAGCAAGCGGACGGCACCTGAGTGTGCATGGCGCACGTTCGGAACAGGTGCCATGAACCGTGGCGTCGCGTTCTTACTTTTCTTCTACAACTGGCAACGGAAGAACCCGCCGACCCCGCATGACCGGCGTTTGGTCGAGCTGCGGTTCTTCAACAACTGGCAACGGAAGAACCCGCCGGCCCCGCATGACCGGCGTTTGGTCGAGCTGCGGTTTTTCAACGACTGGCTCCTCAAGAACCCGGCGCCCCCGCATGACCGGCTTCTGATCGAGTTGCTGTTTTTCTAGCTGACGGATTTCTTCCGTGGCTTGGGCGCGCGACCGTTCGGTCGAAAAGAAGCCGGAGCCGGGGGCTCGGCAACCACTGAGGGCACCTAAGGCAACCCCGGCGGCGATCAGGAATAGGACTCTCATCGGGGACCTCAGGGGCTGGTGCGCGGCGGGATGGTCTCGAGCACACGCGGCGCAGGCGCGGGAATGCGGATGGTCCCAGTTTTACCGCGGATGGTGCCAGGGGCGTTGAGCGGAATGGTTTCGGCAATCGGCAGGTCGCGCGGACCACGCGGCGCGGCGGGAACGAGTGTGGCCGGGCGAACCGGGGTGGTCACCGCTGGCCGAACCGGCGCGGGGCTGATGTAAGGTGCCGGCGCAACCATACGCCTTGGCGCGGGAGCGGGCGCGGTGGCAGCGGGCGTCGAACGGAACAGTTCGGCGGAGCGCGACGTCTGTTCGCGGTAGGTGCCGGTGCCGGGTTTGATGCGGCGCTTGGTCACGGTTTTGTAGACGGCGGGGACTTCAACCAAGCATTTGATTTGGCCGGTGGCATTATCGACCTGTTCTTCGAGACCGCGGCCGACGAGTTCGCGTCCGACTTTCCATTCTTTGCGGGCGGGGGTGACCAGCACGCGTTCGGTGTAGGTTTCGTATTCGGCGTCTTCGACCGCAAAGGTTTTGGCAATGGGTAGATCACCTCGAACCACGCGCGGCGCGGGTTCGGGCGCGGCGGCCGCGACCACGGGTTCGGGTTCGGACTCGACCATCGGTTCGGGGATCGGCAGTGGCGGCTTGGCGTCGGCCGGGAACACGGCCGGCGTGAGCGCGTACTCGACGGTTTTGTTCTTTTTCTTCGGCACGAGGTCGAGGCCGCTCGGATCGGCTTCGCAGATCAGCAGGACCCAGTCGCGTTTATCGGGGGCGGTGCGTTGCAGTTCGTGGGCGCCGTAGGTGCGGTCGGCGGCGAGCAATTTTGGCGCGCCTTTGCCGGTGCGCGGATCGAACCAGCCGTGGGTCCAGCGGCTGTTGGGCAGGTCGATGGTGGCGGTGCCGCCCTCGCGCATGTAGACGACGATTTCCCAGCGGCCTTCGGCGTTTTTGCCGGCCAGCACCCAGTGGTTTTCGTCGATGAGTTCGTTGCGCGGGTGCATGTTTTCGAGCGGCAGTTTGTGCTTCTTGAAAAAGTTGAGCGCGTGACGCGACTGGTCCCAC
>Ga0209828_1003674_pt1 | contig 11521 bp, 18 predicted proteins | sample MaitaG_FD_187429 | JGI IMG/M metagenome (GOLD analysis project Ga0209828, IMG submission 187429) | Marine algal microbial communities from Maine, USA - Maine_Asex2 metaG (SPAdes) (version 2) | ecosystem: Host-associated > Algae > Red algae > Unclassified | place: Maine, USA | collected 2015-01-05
CAGATCGCGGATGCCGCTATGGCGAAGACGTGAGCCGACAGCTCGCTCCAATGCTGGTGAGATCGAGACCAGCAGGTCACGGAGCCGGTTGCAGGTCCGGGTCCAATCAGCCGCCAGGTCGACATCGAAGCCGTTCAACAGTCGCAGCTTGGCCAGCAGGTCATCGCTTGTGGTGTCGAGCCAATGGATCCGTTTGCGGTGGGTGCGAGCAGTGTCGGCGATAACGAACGCGTCGCGTCGATCAGTTTTGGCTTCGCCCGGATAGAGCTCGGCTGCGCGGCGCATCACCAGGCCCGGCACATACGCGACCGGGACCTCGTGACGTGTGGCGACAGCGATCGCGAGTTGAGCGATCGAGCCAGGTTGATCGATGACCAACCCGACCACGCCGAATGACCCGGCTTCGGTGATGAGCGTCTCGAGCGCGGTTTCGTCATTGGCGAGACTGCGCGAGAGCAGCGACTCTCCCTCACCATCGAGGACGTCAGCGAAGTGATGCTCCTTGCCAACATCGAGCCCGACCCACACATCAACCATCTCTGGCGTTCCCGCCATCATCGACCCCCTTGAAATCGTCCGTGATTCGAAGAGAAGACCAGTCAAGGTGCGCTTACCGTCATCCACCTTACGAATCAGCGATCATGCGCATGTCCCCATCAGAGGTTTCACACACCCGACCATGCCAGCTGCAACACCCCCCAGGCCATCAAAGTGACAGGGGGCCATGAGCAATACCAACACGACCAGACTTCCCGACCCCAGTATCACCCAGGGCCCAACCAAGAAGGTAAGGGGGGTGGCGAACTGTTCGACGATCGCAGGTAGGTCGATGACGATGAGGTCAGTTGCCGATGGTTGCCCGATCGGGCCTCGTTCGGCTGGCGGCTGCCGGTCGAGCTCTTCGAAGAACGTGTCAGTGACATGGACCTCGTAGCGGTCTGTCACGAAGGTTCGGAGTCAAGCAGTCCGTACTCCTCGGCGATCTTGCGGCTCTTGGCTTCGACTCGCGCACGGAAGTCGGGATCGAGGCTCTCAAGCGAGTCGAGTTGTCCATCGCGAACAACTTGAGCGCGTTCGTTCGGAGTCATGAGTTCCATCTCGGCGGCGGTCCAGATCTTCCGGTTTGACATGGGGCGACCTTACCGCTGCCCTGTGACAAGCACCGGGCAACGGGCCCACCCGGTGCATCCGTACCTTGGAGATCGGCGGTCGCTCCGATGCTGCCGAACTGTCGCACCGATCCTTTAGTGTTGAGGTATGGACAAGATCTGGAGTGCGGACGAACTTATGGCGATGTCGCCAGCCGAACGCCAAGCAGTCTTTGATGCTCAGAGCAGCACAGAACTCGCAGACGTGCCGCCCAAGTTGCTTGAGCGCGCCTGAACCAAGATCCGCGCCCACATCGACCAAAACGAATCGGCAGCCATCCGCGAGACGTGAATCGTCGCGCCGTCCGGGTCGATCCAGGCTTCTTTGACGAGCTAGATCTCCAACTCGGTGATGGCCCATCTGCGACGCAACGCTTAAGCGCATAGGCTTGCCGGTATGTCTCTGACACTCGACTTGCCAGACGATGCTCTCGCTCGGCTAAGGGCAGAAGCTGATCGTCGGGGTGTCAGCATTGACGCCGTGGTGGCAAAACTTACGCAGGACCCTCCGGCCGATGCGGTCGAGGACTTTGTGGGCTGTGGAGAGTCCGGCATTAAGGCGCCGTTTGATCTTGCAGCCGAGCGCGTGCGCTTGGCCGAGCGTCGGAACAAGTCGGTGTGATCACTGCCGATACGAGCATCTTCGTCTCGGCGGCAGATCGCAGCGAACCCTCGCATCCTGCTGCGGCGGCGCTCGATCGCAGAGACTTCTCGGTTGTGCGGCCCATGCACTGTGACGGCTTCGAGCTGGTGCCATGAAGCAGTTGCTCGGACGCTGGAGATCCTTGGTTCTGATGGGTGGGACTCCAATGCGCTTGACCTCGTGGCTGAAGCCCACATTGAAATCCAGCCAGGAGGGCACGGCTCGTTTCTCGTGGTCGCAGTTGAAGCAGGCATCGATTGGCGCAACGACCCGGACGGCCGAACGGCGCGCCTTTCCTGGGACGGCTTTGACGAGTTGGATCGAGCGTGCGGTCGAGGCGTGTTGACGCTTGCTGACGATCAGACCGCCACCGGCGTGCTCTTCTTTCACAATGGCGATGAAATGCGGTTCACTGCCCGGAGGGTTTGAAAGAAGATCACTTTGTCCGAAATTTGTGGGCCTTATCGCGCTGCTTTCACACCCCGCCAGCCCGCGGCCGGGGACGTTTTTCGCCTTGCGAAAAACTCCGTAAGTGACGAGCCCGCTAGGGCGAGGAACGACGTGGGCCATGAGGGACTTGAACCCCCCGACCCCCTGCGCTTCATGGGCCAAACATGCGTTCGCAGGTGGTCGCTGAGGTCTGAAAACCCCCTATTTCCGGGGTTTTCGGGGGGTCGGTGTTCGGGGCTGTTCGCCGGAAATCGTTCCCGTTGGCTACCCATTTGGCTACCCACTTCTGAGCCAATTCCAAGAAGGTTGGCCGAGTCCGGTCGGCCCGCGCTGATCCGGTGAATCAGAGGTCGGCAAGGATCGACGTTGGGCTTAGGGGTCGCGCGGGTAGGTGCAAGCGCTCACTACGACAAGTTCCTTTTCGCCTCGTTCCTCGGCGAATAGCACCCTCTCTTGTCTGGTCGCCTTGCCAGCAGGTCTCGTTCCTCGCCCTACCGGCGCAGCTCCTTAGCTCACCCTCGACGCAGCTCCCCTTGGCACGCATGGGAGGTAGCGAACGAAGTGGGACATGTCGGGCGTGTCGCCTGGGCGGCTAGCTGATGCGCCGACGGTGACGAATGCATCGTGATGTCAGAGCGGCACAATTGTGATCGCCGGATTCTGTGCAGCCAGCCGTTGCAAATCACCTGAGTCTCCGGTCAAGATGGAACCGCCTCTGACCCGGTCGGTGCACGCAACAATGATCGCGTCAACCGTGGACGACATGCCGGTGTCTGCGAGGAGATGGCCGGCACTTCGCCCGTCCCGCTCGGTTGCGTCGATGAAGTCGCCGACGGCCTTGATGACCCGGTTGATCGGCGCATCCTCGGGACGACCGCGGACAGTCTCTGCGAGCACGACCACCGGGATGCTGACTCGCGCGCCCGATTCCCACGCGGCAGTGAGCACACTGCGCGCCCGCACGTCGTTGCGAGCCAGAGCAATGACAGCTCCAGAGTCGAGAACTAGGCGCTCTTCGATCGCCACGTATTGCGTGCTTCGGCGAGCATTTCTTCGGGCACCGGTCCAGCCTCGTCATCCATCTGGCTCAACAGGTCGCCGATGCGGTCATGCTGAAGCTGACGAATGAGGGCATCGGAGACATAAGCCGACAGCTCGCGGTTGCCGACGCGGCTTTTCGCCTCGGCGAGCGCCTCCTCATCGAGATTCAACGAAATCTTGGCGACTGCCATCTCTCAATCCTACTTCGAGTACGAATACTCGTCAACGAAAGCGAGAAAGGTCCGCGACCGTGAGTCTCGTCGGGAGATCGGCCATTCTGTCAAGCTGAGAGCGAACGGCAACGTAGCAGCTCCAAGCCACAATCTGTGTTAACTGCCCTCGTCGACGACTTTGAATTGCCCCATCATGCCGAGATCTTCGTGGTCGAGTATGTGGCAATGGAACATGTAAGGAATGTTGGGATTGGTGTAGGTGTCGAAGCGGGCCAACACCACGACCTCGCGGTTCCCGTTGATCCAGACCGAGTCTTCCCAGCCGGTGTCCTCGGGCGGTGGCGGCTCGCCGTCGATCGACTCGATCAGAAACTGTGTCTGGTGCACATGAAAGACGTGCTGCCCGTTGTCGACGGTGAGTGTCCATCGCTCGGTGTCGCCGAACTTGATGACCTCGTCGACACGGGCCATATCCATCACGCGATCATTGATCCCCCAGCCGTCGCCGACTTCCTCGAACTCGAACGACCGCTCCACATCGACCTCGGCGCTAGCGATCCGATCGATCGTTGCCAGCCGCTCCGGGACAGCAGTGTCCAGTGACGGCTGGCCATTGGGGCGGATCTCGAGCACCCGGTCGAAGTTCTCATCGATCAGGTTGATCGGGTCGGCCCCAACCTCGACCACAATCTCCGCTCTGTCGCCGGGGGCGATGGTCATCCTCTCCAACACAACAGGCGTTTCAAGATAACCACCGTCGGAAGCGACTTTCGTCAGCGTGGACCCCTCCACGGATACTTCGTAGATGCGCGCCTGGCTGCCGTTCAGTAACCGCAGGCGAACGAGTCCCTCAGGGACCTCGACGTAGGGGTCGATGGTCCCGTTGACGGTCAGGGTGTCCATCTGTCGACCCCGCCCGATGTCGCTGATGGCAAAGTTGAGTTGACCGTCGACGTCGAATTGGCGATCTTGTAACACGATCGGGAAATCGTCCACACCGTAGGTTTGCGGTAGGTCGGCAGCCATTGGGTTGTCGTCACGGACAATCATGAACCCGGCAGCCCCTCGATAGACATGTTCAGCCGTCAGGTCCTTGCGGTGCGGGTGGTACCAGAGCGTGGCCGCCGGTTGGATCACGTCGAACTCGGCCGTCCACGTCGCACCAGGTTCGATGATCGTGTGAGGCCCGCCATCGGCTATGGCGGGGAGATCGGCGCCGTGCCAGTGGGTGGTCGTGATCTCGTCGAGCTCGTTCGTCACGTCGATCGACACGGTGCTGTCGGTGCGGATCTCGACCGTCGGGCCCAGGAGCCCCAGCCCGTTGTAGCTGTAGGTCGGCGTATCGACGCCGTCGAAGAACTGATGGGTGCCCGACCCGATCGACATCTCGTAGGAAACCGTGTCGCCCTGGTCTGTCCCCGACAGCAGTGGCGGCACAAGCAGCGGTGCGGTCGCCGGGTCGTCGGTCGAAACCGGTTTCGCCGGATCGACCCGCAGCATCCCGACGACCAAGAACGCAGCTACTCCGGCCACGGCGATAAACGCCACAGCTCCGGAAAGCCATCGCCAACGGCCGGAAGCAGGGCCAAAACAAGATGCTCGACTAGACACGGCACAATTCTGCCAGCGGATTACACGCAGGACTGCGACCCAATGATCACAGGCCCAGCACAGCGCGGACCCCGTCGTCGATGGCGTCCATCAGAAACTGTCGGCAACCGGCCCGACCTGTCGACGAGCCCCCGCGATCGACCAAGTTTGACGCCGACGACGCAGAGAGTGCGCACGACGATGCAACGTGGGCAATCGATGTCTCGTCGAAGGTCATCGACGCCGTCGGCGGGCTGCTTTCGGGAACGCCGCCTCTTGAGCCGTTCGCTACGGACGGCTGAGTTCAACAAGTGCGCCGCCGGCCACGTTTGCGTGAAAGGCTCCCGTGCCCGCTTCGAGCCATCGCGAATTTCGAATGACGGCTTGCACCTCTCGCCCCAGCCGAAGTTCGAGCCCGGCAAGCGCCGCGTAAAGCTCGCCACGGTCTGGGGCACCAAGCACCAGAACGTCAATGTCGCCAACGGGCCGCTCCGGCACTTCGCCCGAATAGGCCTTGGCCCAGGATCCAAAGATGAACGCCCGTTCAATGCCGGCGATCGATACCAGAGCATCAGCGAGCACGGTTCGGGACCCAAAGGCCTTTGTCAGCACATCGGCCAGACCGGCGTAGTAGGGGCTGGCTGTATCGGCGCTCACCACGCGAGCGCGACCAACGCGTTTGGTCTTCACGATTCCCGCGGCCTCAGCACGTTCGATCTCGCGATGCACAGAGGCGTACGGAACCCCCGAGAGACGAGCGAGGTCACTCAGGGTGTACTGGTCATCGGGTCTGCCGAGCAGCCGGAACAGCAACTCGCCCTGTTGCTGCGACCGGAGTATTGGCAGCAGAGACGGCGTCGACGATTTATCCACCACTTGGATATTATCATCCAAATTGTGGATAGTTCCAACCACGGCCGAGGCAGGGTGGAGTTCCGCCGCTTGGTGAGACACGGTGATTGTTGCCCAGTCGGGACTTCTTCGGAGCTACGCCTCAACCAGGGCGAGCCCATCGACATTGGCGAAGATCGAATCGTCCGTTGCAAGCGGAAGGCTGCCAGCGCGGGCCACTGCGGCGACCCACCGGTCGGCTTCGTGAACCTTCGCTCCCAGGCCATGTCCGCTTTGGACACACCACGACCGAAGTTCGACATATGCACCGACGACCTCCTCGAGCGGTGGAGCGATCGATGCGCTTGCGATCAGGCCCTCCATGGCGCTTCTGCGACGCACTCCCCAGTTCGCAACGGCGGCACCGAATCGCATCTCGGCTACGACGCAGAACGGAAGTATCCAGGCGGCGCCCTCAAGCGTTGACGCCCAACGAGCGCGACGATCAGAGATCGTGCGCCCCAGCCAGGCGCTGGCGATCATCGTGTCAACGACGACGACCGCCGGGCGCTCAGAGGTCGGCAAGGATCGCGAAGAACTCGTGCTCGTCGGCCTCGTTCATGTCATCGATAACGAATCTCGACAAGTCGCCCATCGGCTGGGCGCTAGCGATCAACTCAGCAAGCGTCATCGCCACAGCATCAGCCGATTGTGGTTCGATATCGGACACGCAGCCCAGAGTAGCCCGCGGCCGCTGCGACCGACGCTCAGGCCGAGTTCGAGGTTGCGTTTCGTCGGCAGTCCGCCGAGCCCAGCCGGAATCACCAATGGCGCCAAGGTCGTCATCGCTGCTCGGTACTTGCCCTTGCAGCTCAAGGCATCAGAGTTACAGTTCTTTGCACGGTCGTACGTTGCTTTGAGTCACCGAGGCACACCGATCTGCACTGCGCTCGCATTTGCGGGCGCAGTTCGCGTTTCAAGGCCAAGTTGAGCGCCAGCCGACCAAGGACCGGTCGATCGTGACAACAAAACGGTCGTCAAAGGTGATCACCGCCGTCGCGGGTCTGCTCTCGGGAACGACGCCGCTCGATCGCCTTACTCCGTAAGGCTGAGTTGAACAAGCGCGCTGCCCGCCACATTGGGGTGAAAGGCCCCCGTACCCGCCTCCAGCCATTGAGAATTTCGGATAACGGCTTGCACCTCTCGCCCCAGCCGAGCTTCGAGCCCGGCGAGCGCCGCGTGCAGCTCGCCACGGTCCGGGGCACCCAGCACGAGCAGATCAATGTCCCCCACGGGACGCTCGGGCACCTCGCCCGAATGCGCCTTGGCCCACGACCCGAGCCGCGGGCTGTAAGCCCTGGGCAACCGCTCAGCCCGACCTCAGCGGAAGCTTACTCGCCGTTCAGATCCGCAGAGCCTCGGCGCTAGCGCCGGAACCTGCTGCCGCACCGCCGCTTTCAGAACGCGGAGCGATTGCGCAATGGCAACGTCTGGCACGACAACGACCTCGTGTTCTGCACTGAGATCGGCACCCTCGTCGACCCCAGCAACTTCCGCCGCGAATTCAAAAAACTCACCCGCGCCGCCGGCCTCGGCGACTGGGCACCATACGAACTCCGCCACTCGGCCGCATCACTGCTCGTCGCCATGGGTGGAACTCCACTCCACCAAAACGGCCGAGGGATCGGTTACACCAAATCACCCTTCGCCCAACTCTTCACCCGAGTCGCCTAGACCTTGCTGTCGGGGGTAGGAGGTTGCAGGTCCCTCGATCGACGGGCCTGGTGATGGACCCCGTGGTTCCTTCCACAGATCCAAAGGAATCCATCACCATGACCACCTCTTCAGACATCATCTACCAGCGCCGGGTCCGTTGCTGGATCTTGTCGACGAACTCACGTGACCATCGAGGACGTCGAAATTCAACCGGCCGACGGCTCATCACTGTTGTACACCCTGGTCGAGGTAGTCGAGCGGACCTCAGCCTCTGAGTAGGGCCGGGGGCTTGGGTCGGCGACGTGTTTCTAGAAGACGAGGGCGAAGAGCCAGGTAAGTGCATCCCACAGGCCGTTAGACACTCGGCGGATGAGCATGTAGCCGACGATGACGGCGACAACGCCTGCGACTAATCCCAGAATGAAGCCGGTACTAGCGCCGTCATCCGACAGGCCGAGTCCGGAGAAAACTGCGGCGGCGGTTCCACCCATGATCAGAATTGCGCCTGTCAAGATGGAAACGGCCTTCGTTATGTTGTTCACGTACTGCTCCTTCTTTCTCAACTACTTCGCTGATCGAAGCACATCGGTTCGGACTTTGTCGCGTCGGTGAAGAAGTCGATCTCTTCCTTGAGCTTGAGGCGCTTCTGTTCGGCAAAGGCGATCCGATCTCCCGGATTGCCATCGGGGCCCGGCGCCAGAATCTGGAACCGGTTCACCATTGCGGTCACCTTCTGGTGGACGAAGAATCGATCCAGGTGGCCCGCAGGCAGCGGTGTGGCTGTATTGGTCATTTGGTTTCGCCTCGGTCGGTCAAGCTCAACGTATTCATCCTCACTCGTCTTCTTCCAGGTCTTCGTCATCTTCTAGATCAAAGTCATCGGAAAAGTCATCGGAGTAGAAGAAGTCGGCCGTGGCATTGTCGGAACATCCGGCGCCCTCCTCGGGCAGCTTTAGGTCGATGAGGTACGCATCGATCGGGGCCTGGACGCACTCGATTGAGCCGTACGCGGTGTGTCCCTCCGCTTCGACGGTGTACAGCACGGAGTTGGCGAGGATTTCGTCCAGTTCGACCGACCACTCGTACGGTGTGGCATCTTTGGCTCTTTCAAGGAGTTGTTAGCGGGCGTCAAGCTGCTCATAAAGGGCGCAACCAGCTATCCGGACAACGAACTACTCCGATCGATCGTTGCCGATGGTGAGGACGACGCGGAAGAGGCTGCCAACGCGGGTGGTAACGAGAACAAAAACGAAGAATTCGATGCGGACGTCCTCGTTGACCACTGCCGTCGAGTCAACCTGCTGCTCCAGCGATTAACCGACCAAGAAGCAATGGAAATACGACAGTGGATTCTCGACGTCGCGCAGCAGATGGCGGAGGCAGCCAAAGAAGGCGGGGTGCGCGTGAGCCAGCCGGAGGCAGCGCTGATCAGCCGTCTGCGAGAAGCGCTGCCGCAATAAACACGTCAGCGCGGTGTCGTCCTCGGGCCCGAACCTCAAACGGTCGAAGACCTCGTCTCCAAGTTTGAGCCCGTCGCCCGACAAGTCCGATCGAGTAGATCGTGACGAGACCTCACCCGAGGAGGATTCGGGATGACGATCGCTCAGGCAATCGAGTTCCGGCTGCGCTACTCGGCAGCACTGAGAAACCGTGCCCCCGATCGAAGCGCCCCAGCTCGGCTTAGGGAAACCCGGCTGGGGCTTTGCCGTTCCCTCGCACGTCGACCAACGACCGTCCGCCGCAACCGCCAAACCACAAAGATCCTTACCCAGGACCGTCGGATGCGGTCCCCGTCCCCACCACTACCGTTGCGAGTCTCTGAAGGTTCTGTCTACGAGACGGCGCAACGGGTCTGGCTTGTCGGGGGTTTAGAGCAGGTTGGCGAGGTCTGTGACGCGGTGATAGCGGTCTTCGACTGATGTGCTGGGGCGTGACGCCCGATGAGCTCACTCAGGACGAATCCGGCGGCTGCCCCAACGGCAACACTTCATCAATCTCCACAACGCCGAGACCCAACTCAGAAAGAGCCGCTCGCAACGCGCCAAAACCTCATCGCCTTAGACCACCCTCGCGCGCAAAATAGGAGCCGTTGGCTACCCACCACCAAAAACGGGAAGTACTTGACATCCCGCCACCGCCGAAAACCCCGCCGTTCCGACGAATTTTGGAGTGCGCCTTATCGCGCAGCTTTCACACCCCTTGAGCAACCTGCGGCCGGGGACGTTTTTCGCCTTGCGAAAAACTCCGTGAGTGACGAGCCCGCTAGGGCGAGGAACGACGTGGGCCATGAGGGACTTGAACCCCCGACCCCCTGCGCGTCATGCAGGTGCTCTAGCCAACTGAGCTAATGGCCCCGGAGCGCATGATGGTAGCACCGCGCCGCAGCCGCGCCACCCGAAATCGACGGTTATCCAGCCTGCTCATCGGGCACCGTGAACAGCTTCGGCCGACCCACCAACGACAGCAGCAGTTCGGGCCCCTTCTGGGGCTCGCCGTAAAGGTAACCCTGCCCCTGATCGCAGCCGGCATCGCGCAACAATTGGGCCGCAGCTTCGGTCTCCACACCCTCGGCCACAACATGCAGGCCAAGGTTTGCGGCAAGGTCGACAATCGACTGCACGATGATCCGGTCGGCCTCGTTCTTCGTGGCCGAATACACGAACCGGCGGTCGATCTTGATCTCGGACACCGGCAGGTCTCGAACCCGGGCCAGCGACGAATAGCCGGTGCCGAAGTCGTCGATCGAAATGCCTACACCGAGGAATGCGAGTCGTTCGAGCACCGGCGGTGCACCGGCGGCCTCTTCCATGATCCCCTTCTCGTTGATCTCGAGAATGATCGAACTCGCTGGCACCTCGTGTTTGGTCAGCATCGCTCGCAACCGATCGGGCAGGCCATCGTCGTACAACGACTGCACCGGAATGTTCACGGCGACGGTGAGATCGTGCTTGTCGGCTCGAGCGCGAGCAGCGAAGAGAATGCCTTCGTTCAACATGAAATCGACGAAATCGCTATGACTATCAGATAGGTCAACGAGGTGGATGAAGTCGTTCGGTTGTAGCAGTCCGATTTCGGGGAAGTGCCATCGGGCGAGGCCCTCGACACCGGTGATCCGCTCGGTCGCGAAGTCATACTTCGGCTGGAAGTACAGCTCGAACTGTTCCTCCTCCAGCGCATGCGGAATCGCGGCGGTGAGCATGACCTCGCTGAGGCTCGCTCCTTCGTCGTCGGTGAAGACCGAGACCGACACATCGCCGCCGGAACGCTTCGCCCGGTACATGGCAGTGTCGGCGCGACGCAGCATCATCTCGGCATCGGCACCCGGCTCGGACAGAGCGACGCCGACCGACACCGATGCTCGCACCGAGATTCCCCGCACCATCATCGGCGACTCGAATGCCAACGCAACTCGTTGACCGATCGCCTCGGCGGCGGCCAGACCTCCGACACCATCGGCGATCACTGCAAACTCGTCGCCGCCGAGACGGGCGATGGTGTCGCCCGGTCGCATCGTCTCGGCGAGCCGCAACGACAGCGCCTTCAGCACATCATCGCCAACCTCGTGGCCGAGACTGTCGTTGATCCCCTTGAACCGATCCATGTCAAGCATCAGCAGTGCGAAGGTTCCCCGTTCACCGCGGTCGTCAGACAGCCGCTTCGTCAGCTGATCGACCAGAACAAACCGATGAGGGAGCCCCGTCAATTGATCGTGTTCGGCCTGATGGCGAATCGTTCGATACGCGTCTTCGAGCGCCGTTACGTCGATCGCGAAACCCCGAAGCACCAGCCCGTCAGCGCCCTTGCCGACCCGCGCGATATCGCGCAGCCAAATGTACGTTCCGTCGCTGCGCTGAAAGCGAGCCTTGCGATCGATGAACTGGTCCTCGAAGAACGTCTGCGGTTCGACCCAGAAGCTGGCGAAATCCTCG
>Ga0209828_1003677_pt1 | contig 11514 bp, 4 predicted proteins | sample MaitaG_FD_187429 | JGI IMG/M metagenome (GOLD analysis project Ga0209828, IMG submission 187429) | Marine algal microbial communities from Maine, USA - Maine_Asex2 metaG (SPAdes) (version 2) | ecosystem: Host-associated > Algae > Red algae > Unclassified | place: Maine, USA | collected 2015-01-05
GGAGGAAAAGACGAAGGAATTGATTTCCATTTATGATCATCAAGATCGTTTGCAGTTCACTTGTGCTCCGAGGGATTTCTATTTCGCGAAGTCGGCCGACAATTATGTGGAATGCGTTTATCTCGTTGAGGGGAAAATGAACCGTTTGTTGGTTCGAACGACCATGCAGAAACTAGTGGATCAAGTTCAGGATCATCCCCGTTTGTTTCGCTCTCATCGTTCGTACTTGGTTAATTTGGGATTGCTGAAGGAGATTAATGGTAATTCCCAGGGTTACCAATTGGAGCTTGATGGGTTGGAGGAGATGATTCCAGTTAGTCGGGCTAGGCGAGAAGCTTTAAAGAAATTGCTTAATAATTGAGGAAGTCTTGCTCTTTTTTTGGATAAAGAGTAGACCTTTTCTCTGCGGTATCATTAAATAGAAAAACGGCATTTAGGTATTATCTAAATGCCGTTTTTATTTATTCCCGAAGCGAACTAGCTGAAATACTTTGTTTCTACTTCTTCTTCTTTTTCGTAGCGTCTTTCAATTGACGAAGAATATCGAAGATTTCGCTGATTCGGGTACGCAAGTCTACAATCTGACTTTTTGGAATTTCCTTTTCTTGTGAGCTTTGAATTACCTTATCGCCCAAACTGATGGCTGCATCCCAAACATCTTTGTCAAATGACTTTAACTTTTTCACCTTCTTTTGCAACTTGGTGATTTCGCCGTCCATTACTTTGAATAATTTATTACTCAGCAATTCAATGTACCACGTGTTGATGGTTTCTTTTACCACCTTTTGGTTCACTGGCTTCAAACCTTTCGGCAATGGCTTTTCGTTTTTGAAATCCAATGATTTTGGCTTGAATTTCCGAGGAAGCACGCGGGTGTCGATGTTTTTCGAATCATCCATAAGATTTTCGTAAACATTTTCTTTGATTGCGTCTAAAGGGAAAAGCCACAAATCAAGAGAGGTGTCTTTTAAGCCATAGCGAAGGGCTGCCAATATGCTTTCGCCCTTTGTATTTTTTGCCCAAAAGACGAGCTTCGCTGCGTTTTGACTGCATTTTCTACCAGACTTAATTTCTAGCTTCTTTGCCTTTGGTGCCGCTTTTTTCTCAGCGGTTTTCTCCACTTTCTCTGCGGCTTTGTCTAAGCTTTTCTTAGCAGTTTTCTTCGTAGAGCTTTTAGCTTTGCTTTTTTTCTCCTTTTCTTCGGGACTTTTAGCTGTTGCCTTTTTGCTCTTCTTCGCCGTTGTCTTTGCTGATTTTTCGGCCTTTTCAACTTTGACTGCCTTCTCTACCTTCTCTACTTTTGCTAGCCTGCTCTCCTGGTCCGCTTTTTCCAGCCTTTCTAACTTGGACATTTTCACAGGCTTTTCATCCTTGGTATTTTTTTCCGCGGATTTCTTGCTGCTCTTGTTCTCCGTTCTCACTGTGGTCTTCTGCGCAGTTCTTGTTTCGTGAGTTGGGCGGTCTTCTTGTAAGTTGATGGTCACTGAATTGTTGTGACGAGTTTTAGATTTCGTATTCTTCGAACTCTTACTACTCTTCTTTGCGGAAGAGTTTGCCTTTGGCTCACTTTCCATTTCCTCGAGCGGCTTTTTGCCCGTCTTTTTGGCTTGACCCCTATCGGAATTCTTTACAGCAGGTTTATTGTTTTCCTTGCGTTCGGGACGGTTGTTGTTCTCACGAGGTGTATTTTCCTTGTTTGAATTTCTGCCGTTTTTATTGCGCTCTTGACCGTTGGAATTTTCCCTCTGCTTTCCATTCTGCTTCTCCGATTTTTGATTGTTCGGTTCTGCTTTTCCAGAGTCACGATTTTCGCGATTTTCGCGATTTCCTCTTCCGTCTCTCTTATCTCTTCCCTCTTTATTGTTATCCCGTTTGTTATCTCGGCCATTGTCGCGGCTATTGTCTGAGTTTCGCTTTGAAGGCGCATTTTTCTTGCTCTCCGATTTCGCTTTCTCTGGTTTGCCTGACTTAGTTGATTTTTCTTGCTTGCCAGACTTGTCTTGTTTGTCTGAGGCTGCTTCGATAATATCAACGTCTTCAGCTGACCATCGGCTATTTTTCCATTCTACTGAAAAATCTACCTTCGCTCCATTGGCTAATTTGTGATCGCCTTTATTTACGTTGGCAGCAAACAATCCTAAAATCGCACTGCTGTTGTCCAATAAAATGTATCCCTTTTTGCCGTTTAAATCTTGAACCGTTCCTTGGAATCTTCCCGCTTCACTTCTGCGTAGTAAAGTATTGGCAAGATTTAAATAACGCTTCAAGCGATCCTCCTCTGAGCGATTCGCCGAAGAGCTTGCAGGAGTCGTTCTTGCTCCAACCGCTAAAAATGGAGTTAAGTCAACCAAACGGATGCGAACGCCATAAGGGCCTTTCTTATTGATTTTCTTTTCGAATGCTACGCGCATTCCTACTTCTGGCTTCAGCCCTTGGTGTTCAAAACCTGAGCCGAAAAAGAAAATAGTGTCGTCGGCATTGTCTTCACGAATGGCGCCGAAATCCTTTTCGTTGTCGTACCAATCAATGGTTCCTTCGAGTACTTGACCTGCCTCAACCTCTTCAAAAGAATTGGTTTGTATGCCTATTTCTGTTGCAAAGGTTTTATCACCATCACGGTTTACTTTGAATGTTACTTCCATCCCGGGATTGAATAGAAATTCTTCCGCTTTGAAATAAACATCTTTGCCAGACTCTCTTTCGATGAATCCCCAACCATTTTTCTTATTGAATGATTTTATTTGACCGATTCGAGCTTCTGTTTCTCCGCCCAATTTCTCCATCAATTCATGATAGAGAATTTCTGCAGTTTCATCAATTGGTTCGTTGATTTGTAAATCAGGAACCATCAAGGTTTTCGTACCTGCGATTAAAGGAATTCCTCCTTTGAATAATCGTTGCGGTTTTGAATCACGACCAATCCAAGGGAATTTCTTTTGATAATCAGAAAAATTATCGTTGCTGATTACTCTTGAATCGCATCTATTGGCAGCGGCCAAAACAAATGAATCGGCACGAATGCCGCCAGTAACTTGATAGAAAAATTCAGGAAGACTGGAGAGTAATTCGTTGTATAGATCTTTCTCGTCTTCCGGTAGAAGATAAACGGTGTTTGCGTCAAAAATGCACTGAAAAGACCTCCCTTCATCTGAAATCATATTCAGCAATTTGAAAAGAGTATTCAGTGAAACGTTGTCGTTTTTTTCATTTTTTGTTGCGGCTCTGTTTCGAGGTGCTTTGTTTGCTGTATGCCAATTAATGATGTTGGTGGCATCCAATATATAGTCGATCTTCTTCGTATCTTTTTTCGAAGACATAAATTTTTATTTTAAATATGTGTTAATGCCTATAGGTTGGCGAGGATAAAGAGAAGTGGAGATATCCACTGGTAACATGTGAGCGATGGGGGACTGCGAAACTTGCATCCGAAACATCTCAATTTCTGTTCAAAAAGACAGAATTATAGCTCATCAAACGGTTTTGGCCAGATCGGCCCGCGGGTACTTGGCATTCCCTCACCGTTATTTTTCTTTTTCTTTCTATCCTTCGTCCAAACCGAAGGTCCTGTCAAAGATAGCTGAATTAAGTATACACTGAATTTTTGTCCTTGGGAAGTTGTCCACAGGCGTATCGATGAGCGGGTTGGGTTTCTAATGGTTTTGTGTTGCGCGATTTTTTTGATGTGAGTCTGCAGTCGGCAAATCTTCTCGATTTGCAGTGAGGAATCTCATATTGTGTTTTGTTCAAGATCCTTGGTGGATAGATACTGACTTAATGGAATGGTTTAATCGAGATGGGAACTAGCAATGCAGAGCCAGTAGAAAGAATTTATGAATTCTTTACGGGTTAAGTACGTTGCAGTTCGATTTGAGAACTTCTACTAACCTGCACCTGCACCTGCACCTGCACCTGCACCTGCACCTGCACCTGCACCTGCACCTGCTGCCCTACCCCTCAATGTCGAACTGCCCTGCTACCAAATCGTTATCGGCATCTACAGGCATGGTCACACGTAGCTCTGGGTTTTCCTCCATGGCTCGCTGGATGGCGAAGTTTGCTCCGGAATTGCGGGCCCATGAGCGCCGAGCGATTCCATTGTTTACATCCCAGAAGAGCATCGAGTCGAGTCGCTTGCGGGCTTCGGCCGTGCCATCGATCAACATGCCGAAGCCGCCGTTGATGACGTTCCCCCACCCTACTCCACCGCCATTGTGAATGCTCACCCAAGTGGCGCCTCGGAAACTGTCTCCTATAACGTTTTGGATGGCCATGTCAGCCGTAAAAGATGATCCGTCGTAGATGTTGGAAGTTTCGCGGAAAGGTGAGTCGGTTCCAGAAACGTCGTGGTGGTCGCGACCCAAGACGACTGATGCCGATAGCTCACCAGTGGCAATGGCATCGTTGAAGGCTCGCGCAATTTCAATACGACCTTCCGCATCGGCATAAAGAATACGAGCCTGACTGCCAACTACAAGCTCGTTGGCTTCAGCCTGCTCAATCCAGCGGATGTTGTCGTTCATCTGCTGGCGGATCTCAGCTGGTGCTTTTTTTTCCAGCCTCTTTAATACACTGGCCGCGAGCTCATCGGTTTTGCGTAAATCCGCAGGATCGTTCGAACAACATACCCAACGAAACGGACCAAAGCCGAAATCAAAACACATCGGTCCCATGATGTCTTGTACGTAGGAAGGATAGATGAAAGTGCCGTCCTCTTTCGTAATGGGCGCGCCTGCATCGGCGGCTTGCTTTAGAAAAGCATTTCCATAATCAAAAAAGTACATGCCCTTCGCGGTTAATGCTTGAATGGCTACTACATGGCGACGTAAAGTCGCTTGTACTTTTTCTTTGAAGAGCTTTGGCTGCTCAGAGATCATCTTTTGTGCTTCGTCGAAAGGAATATCGACTGGATAGTAACCGCCTTGCCATGGGTTGTGCAGTGAGGTTTGATCTGACCCAATGTCGACTTTCAAGTCTTCTTTTACAACTCGCTCCCAAAGCTCGACAATGTTGCCGTGGTAAGCCAAAGCGATGGCTTCCTTGTTCGCTTGTGCCTTTCGTATGCGTGGAATGAGTTCGTCAAGCTCCCCGTAATATTCGTTGATCCAACCGTGACGGTGCATTTTCTCCACTTGCTTGAGGTTGACTTCGGCGATTACACCCACTGCTCCCGAAATGACAGCTGCTTTTGCTTGAGCGCCTGACATGCCGCCCAATCCGGAGGTGATGAAAAGCTTCCCTTCTAGCGAACCGTTGTTGCGGTCGATCATGCGACCGGCGTTCAAAAGGGTGATGGTTGTGCCGTGCACGATGCCTTGTGGACCAATGTACATGTATGAGCCTGCGGTCATTTGTCCGTATTGGGTGACTCCAAGGGCGTTGAAACGGTTCCAGTGGTGGTCTTCACTGTATTGCGGTATCATCATTCCATTGGTTACGACAACTCTTGGTGCCTCGCTGTGTGAGGGAAACAGTCCCATCGGATGGCCCGAGTACATGACCAGCGTTTGCTGGTTGTTCATTTCGGCTAGGTACTTCATGGTGAGTCGGTACTGTGCCCAATTTTGGAAAACCGATCCGTTGCCTCCGTAGGTAATGAGCTCGTGTGGATGTTGGGCTACGTCGTAGTTCAAATTGTTGCAAATCATCAACATGATAGATGCAGCTTGCTTCGATTGGTGTGGGAAGTCGTCGATGTGGCGTGCCTTCATCTCGTAATGTGGGCGGTAGCGTTTCATGTAGATGCGACCGTGCTCTTTCAGTTCGGTGGCGAACTCTGGGGCGAGATCAGCATGCAACTCCTCTGGAAAGTAACGGAGGGCATTGCGTAGGGCGAGCTCCTGGTCGGCTCTCGACAAGCTGTCGATGATCCGGCGTGGTGCGTGATTGATCTCGGGATTGTTTTCATCGGCTGGATAAGCCGGTAAAGTAGCTGGTATGCCTTCGAGAATTGCCTGTTGAAATGTGCTGATGTTGGTCGCGGTTTCCATGTTGTAAAGTTAATGCATGTAGCGTCTCTTCTGCTCGTTTAAGACTGACCCGACTCACTTATTCATTCAAGTTTCGATACTTAATCTTGTGGTGATTTAACTATTTCAACTTTGAAATTTTTCAATGCAGCACTTTGTAAGTGCTTAAGGAAGAATTTAATCTTTCATTCTGCTCTGGCTGATTATTTTTTATGTAGCGACTTAAAATGATTCTCTTGTTGTTGCTTCTTTTTGAATAAAAACACAGTCTTCAAATTGGAATATTTTACGTCAATCATAAGGAAGACGCTTTTGTCGTGAAGAACATCAAGTTAGGAATGCTTTTTTGCTTGTATTGATTGCTTGTTTAATGGGCCAATAAATTCATTTCTTCTGCGGCATAAGGATTAAAATTATTCCGAAACTATGTGAGTAAAATGCTTGTCAGGATTGTTGAAAGAGGTTGCCAACTGCTGTGGTATATCTGATGACATAATTGATTTGGCAATTTCTAGTGATGGGATATTTACTGTTAGCAAGACGGAAAATAAATGTCATCCTGAAATAAGGGACCAGTAATTCATATTATTTCTTTCATCGATGTTGAATAAAAATAGCTTGATCGAGAGAATATGCTTAACAAAAAAAAGTACAGACATTGAAGAACACTTTGATTTGAATTCAGGGATGGCTTTACAATGGTGCGTTTTATTGCAAGTGAATTTTAATGGCAATTAATTTGATATGTACGGTAAATGACCAAGGTGAGATGCAATTGAGGTCAGAATTGTCGCCTGTAGTCTTTATGTCTAGCTAAAGATTGGCCGTCAAGCTAATAGCAGTATATTCCCATCTGATCAGTTTACAGCTACAAAAAAAATGATGAAGTACGGGAAATTATTATTGTTGATGGGATTTTTGACGATTTATGGAATGAGTCAGCTGCTTGCTCAAGAATGGGAACAATTGAACAATTGCCCATTTTATCTGGATCATTCCTATGCCATCGGTTACGAAGGCAAGGCCTATGTTATAGAAGGAGTGTCCAATGGCGGTGAAAATCGAATGTGGCAATATACGGTTGCCACAGATTCATGGTCAGTGATTGGTTCATTTCCGGGTGCGCCTCGGGGAATTGCCATAGGAGAAGTAGCAGACGATAAATTTTACTTTGGTTTTGGTACGCACGCTCAAAGTGGACAATCATTGAATGATCTGTGGGTTTTTGATCCGGCCGATGGCTCTTTTACCGAGTTGCCCTCTTGTCCGTGTCAGGGAAGAAGCCATCCTTCGCTCGCCATAAACAACAACAAGATTTACATGGGAACGGGATCAACAGCCAATGGAGATTTAGATGATTGGTGGGTCTACGATATCATTGCTCAAACCTGGACGCAAAAGACAGATATGCCGGGCGGAGATCGCCACCATCCGTTTTTCTTTTCTCTAGACGACAAAGTCTACGTGGGCGGTGGGCACGTTTACAATTGGCTCGAGTGGGATACAGTTAGCGAAGAATGGACATTGATTAATGGCCAACCACTGGCAAGAGTTGCGGGTACTCAATTTGCTTACGGAGGCAAGGGATTCTTATTGGGTGGTGATGAAGATCAACACGTTAACGTAGCTCCGGAAGAATCTTTCATGAGCTATGATCCCGCCGCAGATGAATGGGAGAATCTGGCAGCATTGCCGAACGGAAGCCGCTGGGCGCCGTCTTCCTTTGTTTTGGATGGAATTGTCTACTATTTCGGCGGTTACGACGATGATGGCCCCGATAATACCATGTGGAAATTTAACCTGAACGAGCTCTTGTGTCAGCCTGCGCAGAACCCTAGTGTAATGAACGTGGGTGAAGACAATGTTGAATTGTCTTGGTTCGCTAGCTCCTCCTCTACCGATGTGTTGAAATGGCGGGAAGTTGGCTCCAGCTGGAACGATGTTTCTAATCCTACCGCCGTCTTCCAATTGGAAGATTTGGAGCCCTGTACCGAATACGAATTTTTGCTGGAAACTTCCTGCGCCGACGGAACGGAAGTCGTTTCAACCGAAGCCATTCAGTTTTTGACCCTGGGTTGTGGAGCTTGTCTTGATTTGGAATTCTGCCAGATACCAAATGGCTTAGCAGGTGGTAACTTTTTCATTGAAGAAATTGTCATTAATGACTTTGTAAGTACTACGGGTGATGATGGCGGTTACGGAAATTTTGTTGCGAGCAATTCCGAGACGATTGCCATTGGTGAGTCTTTTGAATGGTCTATGCAGCCGGGATTCACGGGCGCGTCTGAGCCATTGAATCTGCGGATGTGGATTGATTTTAATGCCGATGGCGCTTTCGACGCTGCTGAGAAAGTGGTAGACAATCAGGGAGTCGAGAGCTTTTTCTCGAAAACCATTGAAGTGCCGCAAACGGCATCTGTGGGCATCTCTAGAATGCGAATCATTTACGGAAGTGGCTTGGCTGCTGCTCCTTGTAGCATTAATGGCCTACAGCTGAGTGGAGAGATCGAGGATTACTGTATAGAATTAACAGCGGCGAACATTAGTGGGCTGGATGATTTTACCAAGGAGTTTGTTAGCGTTTACCCAAACCCGATTGGCGACTCATTTCAGTTGCAAAGTAGCTTCCCTCAGGAAGGCATATTTACCGTTCGTATTATCGACATTACAGGAAAAGTAGTGGCTGAACACAATGGTCTAGAAATGGAGCAAACCATCGATGCCAAGAGTTTGACTTCAGGAATCTATTTCTTGCAAGTGGAAGATGCAGAAAAAAATGTGCAGAGCATTAAGGTGGTTAGATGATTAGATGCAATCGGAGATCATTTGCACTAGTTCGCTGTATTCAGCTGCTTTTGCAAATGTTTTTTCTGATATTTTGTTCCTATCAAATCACACTTATTCTCACTTTCTTTTTCTTAAGTCTGCTGTTATCAGTTTTTTCAATAAGCTCGTCAGCAACTTCAGCAAGCACGCCAACATAGGTACAATTCTGTTTGACTTCAATAAGGCCCAATTGATCTCTTTCAATTTTACCTTGTTTGTGAAACAGGCCTGCAACATCACCTTTCGAAATTTTGTCTCGCCTTCCTCCGGTGATGTATAATGTTTCCCACTTTTCTGGTGAGGGAATTGTTGATTTTTCTAGCTCTTCGATGTTTAGATTTTCGGGAGCAATGTCCTGAATAAAATCAGGTAACTCCTCTTCCCTCCATTGAAGAATGTAGGCAATGCCATCGCGGTTCATTCGTGCCGTTCGTCCATTCCTGTGTGTGAATTCCTTTTTTCGAAGCGGAAGGTGATAATGGATGATGAACTTTATCTCTGGAATATCCAATCCACGAGCAGCTAGGTCGGTTGCTAGAAGTAATTGATTGCTGCCATTTCTAAATTTAATCAAGGATCGCTCACGATCAATTTGTTCCATGCCTCCATGAAAGCAGCCATGATCTATATTGTTCTCCAGTAAAAAATCACTTACTCGCTCTAATGCATTTTTGAAACTGCAAAAAATAATTCCAGGTTGTGGACCAATAAAGGCCAATGCTTTTTCTAAAGCTTCTAATTTATCCTTGTCGGGCGAAAGAAGCGTCTTTATGGTTAGTTGTGTTGTGCTCTCTTTCAGGTAATTGATGAAGACGGGATTTTTTAATCTCACAAATTCCGGAATCTGTACATCGCTGGTAGCCGAGGTTAGAATCCTTTGCTGAACATTAGGGAGTGCTTCAATAATTTCGCTCATCTCCTTTTCAAATCCTATTTCCAGTGATTTGTCATACTCATCAAGAACAAGAACTTTAATGTCTTCCAAAGAAAGCGCATCCCTTCTGAATCGATCGGCTACTCGTCCGGGGGTGCCAATGAGAATGGCCGGGCGATGCCTTAAATCGATTTTGTCGAGTGAGCCAGAGCGGCCTCCATAAATGGCATTTACTTTAAAACCCGAGCCCATTTTTCGAACCACCTGCTCAATTTGCTGGGCCAATTCGCGGGCAGGAACTAGAACCAGAATTTGAATTTTCGAGCAGTCTGCATCAAGGGTTTCAATTAAAGGCAAGAGAAAAGCCAGGGTTTTACCCGTCCCTGTCGGTGAAAGCAAAACCACATCTGACTTAGATTGTATAGCTGCACTCGCATCTCCCTGCATCGAATTAAGCGCTTCAATGTCGAATTTCTTGAGAAACGAGTCTGTGAGTTTGTCATCAGAAGTTCCACCTTGATCTGTTGTGATTTTGGACATTGAGTAAAGATTCTATTTCCGAATTTGTGCTGGCATCCCATATGGGGTGACAGGGCCGTTTTATGCGTTGAGTGTGCTTGTATGACACGCTGCTAAATATAAGTGAAATTGATCCAGCAGACGAGAGATCTGCTAGGCGAAGTAGATAGATCGAGATGAACTTCGATTTAGTAACTGAAATTTTAGTAGTAAAAAATCCTGACGAGCCCCTTTAGAATGGACGCTTTCTAACTTCTCATACTTAGTTAGTTTGGGGTTTGCAATTCATTTATGGATTGTGAAGGGAATCAATTGACGGGGATTTTCTTCATTTTTATCATCAAAATATTCGGTCCCAGATAGCTTCCAGTGAATCCTCCGATTGAGCTTAAAACTCATCTAGCAAAATGGCCCATCTTGAATATGTAATTCGATCGTTTCACCATTCTGCTATCAATTAGCGTCGGTATAATTAAATCACTCATTTCATCAAAGTAAATTGGAATCGTCTTTGCTACATCCATTCAGACCGAGACAAAATAGGATGAATATGACGTTAATTCTTTTTGACTTTATGAAGTTCTTATTTATTTGATATTGTTATTTGTTTTGAAGCAAATAAGATTTGCCTTGTAAGCTTTGCTCGAGTGTAGTTGGCGCAGAAGTGCTTATAGCGGGGAAATAGCGCTTAGTTCGAAAGCGTATTATCAACAGTGAATTTGGGGACAAAGTAATTCAGATAGAAAATCATTCCTAAATATGTCAGTACGAGCGTGGGAATATTAGAATTGAAGCCGAGACCAAAATCTGGTATGCCGAATAGCTCTCTAAAGGAAGTTGTAGCAATACTCAGCATAAAGAGAATTCCAAAAACGAATAATCCGATGATTGCGCCTTTGTTTTTTGAAGTACGTTGAATTCCAATTTTGGTCTCTTGTTTGAAGTAGTACCAAAGGATTGCAATGCAAAAAACAGCTTCTATTGCTATAGCGAGATAGATATTTGTAGCATACAATCCTAGTGCTACATCTGCGGTATCTGCTCCAAAAATATGATGTGGATGTCCTGAGAAAAAATCGAGGACAAAGTGTCCAGCTACCAATGCTGAACCTACCAAACCGACTTTGTTGCTTTTAAATAGCAGTTTACCTAGAAGGAAGATTGCGACCAGCCAAAATACCTGTGGAATCAAGTCGTGGCTATATAGCATATCTACCGTCATATTGCTTAATGTGGCATCAAAAACATCGCTTGGGCCCGTTCGCTCAAGACCCAAGTAGTGTAAGATGAACCACAGTAGATCTTGTAATTGTGCAGCAAATAAGAAGA
>Ga0209828_1003679_pt1 | contig 11512 bp, 11 predicted proteins | sample MaitaG_FD_187429 | JGI IMG/M metagenome (GOLD analysis project Ga0209828, IMG submission 187429) | Marine algal microbial communities from Maine, USA - Maine_Asex2 metaG (SPAdes) (version 2) | ecosystem: Host-associated > Algae > Red algae > Unclassified | place: Maine, USA | collected 2015-01-05
CCAGTTTGCCTTTGGCGATCCGGTTCTCTTTATCGGTGGCGACGAAGTAGAAGGTTGGCATGGAACGAACCTTGCGCCGCTTGTGGAGTTGGTGGAACTGGGCGCTTAAGCGAAGTCGGCAAAGTAGGCGATGGTCTTCTCGAGCCCGTCGCGCAGTTCGATGGTTGGTTCCCAGTCGAGCAGCTCTTTGGCTTTGCTGATGTCGGGTTTGCGTTGTTGCGGGTCGTCGCTGGGCAGTGGTTTTTCGACTAGTTCGCTTTTGGCGCCGGTCAGTTCGATGACCAGTTCAGCGAGTTCGCGGATGGTGAACTCGCTGGGGTTGCCCATGTTGACCGGACCGGTTTCGCCGTCGCTGTCCATGAAGCGGAGGAAGCCCTCGACCAGGTCATCGACGTAGCAGAACGAGCGGGTTTGCGAACCGTCGCCGTACAGCGTGATCGGTTCGCCGCGCAGCGCCTGCATAATGAAGTTGCTGACCACGCGGCCGTCTTCGGGGGCCATGCGCGGACCGTAGGTGTTGAAAATTCGGACCACGCGGATGTCGACGTCGTTCTGGCGGTGGTAATCGAAGAACAGGGTTTCGGCGCAACGCTTGCCTTCGTCATAGCACGAACGCAGTCCGATCGGGTTGACGTGGCCCCAGTACTCTTCGGGTTGCGGGTGCACTTTGGGATCGCCGTAGACTTCGCTGGTGCTGGCTTGCAGAATGCGGGCGCCGACGCGTTTGGCGAGTCCGAGGGTGTTGATCGCGCCCATCACCGAGGTCTTCACGGTTTTGATCGGATTGTATTGATAGTGGACCGGACTGGCGGGGCAGGCGAGATTCCAAATGCGCTGCACCTCGGCCTTGTAGGGGTCGATCACGTCGTGGCGGACGAATTCGAAGCCGGGTTTACCGAGCAGGTGTTCGATATTGCGCTTCGACCCGGTGAACAGGTTGTCGAGGCAGATCACCTCTTCGCCGCGTTCGATCAGGCGGTCGCACAGGTGGCTGCCAACAAAACCGGCACCGCCGGTAATCAAGTTTCTCGTTCGATCTCGTTTCATCGCCTGCGGTCCTACGTTCGAGGCGGGAAATTCCAAAGATAAAACATCTGCGGTGTTTGAAGATGGAAGTTGGAAGGTGGAAGGTGAGAGACCCAGCGGTGTTCCTTGGGCGGTTGTGGGCCGCCGCCGCAACCGCGTGGGACGGGTTGTTTCAGGTCAACTTCGAGAAACGGCTCGGGAGGCCCCTCGCCCTCTAGGTTTTGAAATTTGAGATCATTGTGATCCCAAAGAGAACGGTCGAAGCCCGAACAACGTCCGAGGCAATCCCGGCGGCCCCAATCGCAATCGGCTCGGGAGGCCCCTCGCCCTCCAAATTTTTAAATTTGAAATTTGAGATTTGAAATTGAAGAGCGGTTGCGGGCCACCGCAACCGCGGGGGAGGGAGGAGGGAAAGACGCCATCTTCCATCTTTCATCTTCCATCTTCAGGCCATAGGCCTCCCTCATGCAAGGCTCCCGCATCACCATCGACCTGTCCGCGTTCGACCGCAATTTTGCTGCGGTGAAAGCGGCAATCTCCGATGGTGGCGGTCCGGCCATCATGGCGGTGGTCAAGTCGGACGCCTACGGCCACGGACTCGAACGCGTGGTCGAACGCGCGGTCGCCGCCGGCATTCCTTGGTTCGCGGTGGCCTACATGCACGAGGCCCTGCGGGTGCGCGCGGTCGCGCCGGACGCGGAGATTCTGGTGATCGGGCCGATTGAGGCGGCGGACGTGTCGGCGGCGGTGGCGAAACGGATCACGCCGATTGTGGTGAGTCCGGCGCACGCGCTCGAACTGGGTTCGGCGGCGTCGGCGAAGGCGCCGTTGCAGGTGCACGTCAAAGTGGATTCGGGCATGGGCCGCCTCGGCGCAATGCCGTCCGAACTGGACGCGATTGCCGGCCAGTCGGGCTTGCAGATCAGCGGGATTTGCAGCCACTTTGCCGCGGTCGAACCGCAACGGATCGAGAACGCGCAAGCACAAGTGGCGGTGTTCACCGCCTGCGCCGAACATGTCGAATCGCTGCTCGGCCGCCGGCTGTTGCGGCACATCAGCAGCAGTCGGGCGATGCAGTATTTTTCCGACTGGGACCTAAATATCGTCCGGCCCGGCATCGTGCTCTACGGCTATGGTTCGTCGGCCGCAGGGATGCGCGTGCAGACCGAACCCTGCCTCGAATGGCGCACCGGCATCATGCAGGTGAAGGAGGTGCCCGAGGACACGCCGATCGGCTATTACGCCTCCTACCGCACGATGCAGCGGACCGACATCGCCACCATCGGCGCGGGCTACGCCGACGGCTATCTCCGCTCCCTGAGCAACCGCGGCCTCGCCTTGGTCGGCGGCCGGCGCGTGCCGGTGGTCGGCCGGATCAGCATGAACTGGATCACCCTCGAACTCGGTCCGGACAGCGGCCACACCGCCGGCGACGAAGTGGTCCTGCTCGGCCGCCAGGCAGACGAATCAATCTGGGCGGCGGACCTGAGCCGTTGGGCCGGGACGATCGCGTATGAAATCCTCACCGCGATTTCGCCGCATCTGCCGAGGGTTTATAAGCAGTAGTCGGTAGCGAGTAGTCAGTAGCGCGGAACGGGAGCGAGGAAAACCTGCGCTCTGTAACCCTTGGTCTGGATCAGGAAGGCTGTTGCCAAGGGGCCGCTGGTCGCGTATCTTCAGGACATGGATTCCATAAAAGATGACATTGCAGAGATGATAAAAGAACTTCCCGAGGGCACTTCCTTGGAGGACATTCAATATCACCTCTATGTCTTGGAGAAAGTTCAGAACGGCCAGCAGGCCATACGCGATGGGAACGGTGTAAGCCATACAGCAACGAGAAAGAGGCTCGCAAAATGGCTCACCGACTAATCTGGTCGCCGGTTCCTGAAATCAATCGTTAGGCGATAACTATCCCAAAGGCCGGTTTCCAAATAAAATCTTCGTGGTGAGGTAAAGGTTCTTGATGTAGGAAAAACTTGTTGTATAATTTGTACAACATGGACAAAAAACTGCAAAAAAAGATCAGGGGAAGACAATGAAAGCGTGGGAAGACTACGAGCGATTTGGAGATCTTCTCAAAGATCTCAGAAAAAAAGGACGGATCACATTGCGTGATTTCTGCCAAGCTGCCGGTGCCGATCCCGGTAACATCAGCAAGATGGAACGGAGCCTTACGGCCCCGCCGAAGAGCCAAACGGTCATCGAGCGTTATGCGAAAGCGTTGGGTGTCGAAGAGGGCAGTGAGCCTTGGAATCTGTTGCTTGATCTTGCGGCCACCGGGCACGGCCATATTCCGCCTGACCTCATGGAGGACGAGCAACTGGTGAAGATGCTTCCAGTATTCTTCCGGACACTTCGAGGTACGAAGCCGACGGAAGAGGAGCTTCGAGCTCTTGCTAACAAGATCCGGAAAAGCTGATTTTGAAACCCGAAGATTTCAAAGCACCTTATATCTCGAAGGAAGAGATATGGATGAAGGCCGATGCGTTTCGCGAGCAACACTCTGATGGGGTACCACCGATAGACATCCACGCGATTATCGAGTTCGATCTGGATTTGGAAATCCGTCCGGTCGCTGGGTTGAAGGAGGGGAGTGACATCGATGCACTTCTGCTCGGTGAGCGAGATGCGATTGTCGTTGATAAGCGCGAGTACATGGACGACCGATACCAAAATCGGATTCGCTTCAGCCTGGCGCATGAAGTTGGGCACTTTGTGCTGCATGAATCGATTTTCGCCGATGTCGATTACGATACCGTAGACGAATGGGTTAAGGTTGTTGGGAACCTTCCAGAAAGAGAGTGGCGGTTTCTTAAGGGGCAAGCGCACGAGTTTGCAGGTAGGCTTTTGGTTCCTCGTTCAAATCTGGAGGCGGAGTTGGAGAAGGCGTTTAATTTGCTGAAGACAAACGGGCTGAGCGTATCTCAGCTAGGTGCTCAAGGCTACGTTGCCGAGAGCATGACTTCGGTCTTTGGTACATCTGGCGAGGTCCTAAAGCGCCGGTTCAGTAAAGAAGGGCTGTGGCCGGAAGGGTAGGGAACCTTGGAATTTCGAACCGCTGCCACCTTTCTCTAATTGGCTCGTGAGGAGTCGCCTTCGATTTGCAGGCGTTCTATCCGAAGATATAATGAACGCGGTGCCGGGCGGCACGGTAGATCGAACGCAGCGATTCGACGCTATCATCGACGAAGTGGTTGAGGATGACGTAGTTGTATTTCTTCCATTCGCGCAGTTCGCGTTCGGCGTTTTTCATCCGTAGTTCGATCACATCGGGGGCGTCTTCGGCGCGGGCTTCGAGGCGTTCGCGCAGTTCGGAGAGGCTGGGCGGGCCGATGAAGACATCGACGAAGCCTTGGCGGATGGCGGAGTGGACAGGATATTTGGACAGGGCGCGGCGCAGGGTGCCGGCACCTTTGACGTCGATTTCCAAGAGCACATCGTTGCCGTTTTCGAGGGCTTCGGTGACGGTGCTGCTGAGGGTGCCGTAGTAGTTGTCGTAGACTTTGGCGTGTTCGAGGAAGTTGCCGGCGGCGACATGGGCTTGGAAGGTTGCCTCGTCCATGAAGTGGTAGTGTTCGCCGTCCACTTCTTCGCCGCGTGGGGGGCGCGTGGTGCAGGAGACGGAGTAGACCAGATTGGGCTCGCTGAGGAGTTCGCGGCAGAGGGTGGACTTTCCGGTTCCGGAGGGGCCGGACACCAACATCAGGACGGGTACAGGGTTGCCGATCATCGCAAGGGCCTGCGCTGGGGTTGGTGATTGCTACTCGATGTTTTGAACTTGTTCACGAAACCGTTCCAACTCGGTTTTGAAGTCGATAACAAGTTTGGAAATGCCGCTTTCGGAACTCTTCGATCCGATGGTGTTGATTTCGCGGTTCAGTTCTTGGCACAAAAAGTCGAGTCCGCGGCCGACCGGTTCGTCGGCTTTCAACGCGTCGCGCACCTGCCTGAAGTGGCTGGCGATGCGTTTGATCTCTTCGTTGATGTCGGCGCGTTCGGCGTAAATGGCGATTTCTTTGACCAGGCGTTCGTCGTCGAGGGCGATGTCGAGTCCGGCTTCTTTGAGTTTGGCATGCAGGTCGTCGCGTTTGCGCTGTTTCACGCCGGTGGCATTTTTGGCAATTTCGGCGTGGGTTTTTTCGAGGCCTTTCAGGCGTTCGGCGAGGTCCTCGGCGAGGGCGCGGCCTTCGGCTTCGCGGGAGGCGATGAGGGTGTCGAGGCATTCGTCGATGGCCGGCATGAGGGCGGCCCAGCCGCGTTCGGGGTCGTCGGGGTCGACTTCCTGGGCGCGCACGACGAGCACGTCGGGGATGCGCAGCAAGTCGGCGAGACCAAAATTTTCATCGGTGATGCCGAGTTCTTTGCCGGTTTTGCGCAGTTCGCCGAGAACGCGCTTGGCCAGCGGCAGATTGACGGAGGCGCCTTGGGCGGCCTCGGGCGGGGCTTGAATCGTACCGGTTACCCGGCCGCGGTGGACGCGCGCGCGCACGCGTTCGACGATTTTGCTTTCGAACGAGGACAGCGCCTTCGGCACGCTGAACGCGGCGTCGAACTGTTTGCGATTGGTTGAACTCAGCGAAACGATGTAGCCGTTTTCCTCGCCGCGACCGTACCCGGTCATGCTTTTTAAACTCATCCTGATAAACTGTCTTGTTTCTTTTCCCATTCGACCAATTGCATCACGTCTTTGTCCCCGCGACCGGAGAGATTGATGATCAGCACTTGGTCTTTGCCCATCTCGGGGGCGATCCGCATCGCGTAGGCGATCCCGTGTGAGGTCTCAAGCGCCGGTAAAATCCCCTCCCACTCGTTCATCTTGTTAAAAGCGTTTACTGCCTCTTCGTCTTCGACGTAGGCGTATTCGACTCGTCCGGAGTCGTGGTGCATGGCGTGTTCTGGGCCGACGGCGGCGTAGTCGAGGCCGGCGCTGACGGAGTGGGTGAGGTTCACCTGGCCGTCTTCATTTTGCAGCACGTAGGTTTTGGTGCCTTGCAGCACGCCGATCTTGCCGCCGAAGAAGCGGGCGGCGTGTTGGCCTTCGACGATGCCGAGTCCGCCGGCTTCGACGCCGGTCATCTTCACGGCCTCGTCTTCGATGAAAGCGTGGAACAGGCCGATGGCGTTGCTGCCGCCGCCGACGCAGGCGACGAGGTGGTCGGGCAGTCGGCCTTCGATTTCGAGGATCTGGCGACGCGCCTCGTGGCCGATGATGCTTTGAAAATCGCGGACGATCATGGGGTAGGGGTGCGAACCCAAAACCGAACCGATGATATAGTGGGTGTCGCGAACGTTGGTGACCCAGTCGCGCATCGCCTCGTTGATCGCGTCTTTCAGCGTTTGCTGGCCGGACTCGACCGAACGCACTTCGGCGCCGAGTCGCTGCATGCGGAACACGTTGAGCATTTGCCGTTCGATGTCGACCGCGCCCATGTAGATGACGCAGTCCATACCGAAGCGCGCGGCGGCGGTGGCGGTGGCGACGCCGTGTTGGCCGGCACCGGTCTCGGCGATGATCCGCTGTTTGCCCATGTTGCGGGCGAGCAGAACTTGGCCGATGGCGTTGTTGATCTTATGCGCACCGGTGTGCGCGAGGTCTTCGCGTTTGAGATAGATTTTCGCGCCACCCAGAACGTCGCTCATCCGGCTGGCGTGGTACAGCGGGGTCGGGCGTCCGACAAAGTCTTTGAGCAGGGCGTCAAGTTCGGCTTGGAAGGCGGGGTCCTGCTGGGCCTTTGCGTATTCCGCCGCGAGCTCCTGCAAAGGAGACATCAAGGTTTCTGGCACGTACATGCCGCCGTAAGGGCCATAGTGCCCTCGTTCGTCTGGATATTTCATCTGGTTGGCAATCTTGTCTTCAATGACCACGGTTCGTCAATAGCCGTCGCTACATTACGTACGTCCAGCCACGAGCTTCTTTCCGATTTTATTTTGTTCTAAACGTCTTGCTGACATGGACTTGGCAGTTTCGATCCACATTCGCTAAAATGCTCTTCGACTATTTCGTCGTGTCGCGGAGGAGCAGATCAAAGAAAAAAGCCACCTCGAAGGTGGCCTATTTCTACTTGTGAAGGCTTGGTTTACAATTCCTCGTCCTCTTCGATTTCGGGTTTTTTCGGTGCCGCCGGCGCGGACGGCGCGGGCAGGGCGTTGAGGTCCTCGAGGACGTCGCGAACATCGGCCGGGAGTTTGTCTTGGTCTTGTTTGGTGACGATCAGGCCGTCGAACAGGACGTTGCCGTCGGGGTCGACCGCGCGGCAGTGTTTCTGTCCGTCGCGTTCGCTGATGGACACGGTGAGTTCGTCGTCGATGATGGAGATCACGCCTTCTTGGATCGCGGGGGCTGCGGCGTCGCTGTTGCCACCCGCGGCGGCGCCGCCGTTGCGGTTGTTGCGGCCTGGCTGGTTTTGGCGACCCATGCCCGGGAAGCCGTTGCCGCCGAACATCATGCCGCCAGGGCCGATGTCGAAATTGAACACGCCGGCATTGCCGCCGACTTTCACGTTCTTCTCCAACTTCTGAAGTTTAGCCATGTGGTCGGCGGGTACTTTAGCGCGTTCGTTCTTGGTGTTGACCGGGCCGTCAAACAGCATTGTACCGGCATTGAGGTCTTTCACTCGAAAGGACTTTTTATCGTTCTCCTGGCTAAAGGTGTACTTCATGCCGTTTTCTATGACGCTTTGCTTCACGGAGGCGTTGCCATTGCCGAAGGCGAAGCCCTGAGCGCCGTTTTGCATTCCGCCTAGTTGTCCCAAGGCTTCGCCGAGGGCTTGACCGAGGGCTTGTTCAATACCACCACCTTGACCTTGGCCTTGGAACAGGTTGCCGAGTTCCCGCTCCATGTCGCCGAGGGCTTTTTCGAAGTCGCCGTTGTTGAACATCTGTTGCATCTGCATTTCCATGTCGCGGGCGGCGTTGTCGAGTTGCCCGCCGAGGTTGCCCATTTGCTTTTCGAAGCGTTTGCGCGCCTGGGCCATTTCGGCTTCCAGGTCCCGCATGTTTTTGCGGTCGAAGAACATTTCGAACTTGGGCGGCTCCATGTTGAAGCCGAGCGCGTTTTCCGGGGCCAGTTCAGTGCGTTCGGTGGCGCCTAATTGCACCTCGGTAGTCGCGGCTTTACCTCTGCGCAGGTAGTCGATGCCAACCTTGTCTTTGGGTTGCTTGCTGCGCACGAGCAGGGCGAGCTGCCGGGGGCTGGTGAGCATTTGGCCGTCGAATTTGTGCAGGAGGTCATGTTGACGGATGCCGGAGGTATCGGCGGCGCTGCCGTCAACGACGTCTTCGACGATGAGACCAAAGCCCTCGGGCAGGCCGAGGACATCGGTGACCGCCTTGTCGGCGGGGCGGGTGGCAACGCCCAACTGGGCCATCTGGGCCTGGGCGAAGGCGCCGACGGCAAGGCCGAGGGCGAGGGTGCTGAGGAGGAGGGTTTTCATGGGTTTTCTAGTAGTTGGTAGCCGGTAGTCAGTAGTCGGGAAGTAGTTGGTAGCGGGTAGCCGGTAGTCGGGAAGTTGTAAGCAGCCGGTAGTCAGTAGGTCAGGAGAAAATGTGTGCTGTATCGAGTCAACGTCTCTGAACTGAGGGTTTGTTTTGAAAAGAGAAAGAATCTGAACCGGCTGGGCGGTTAATGGTAGGCGAGCTGGTTGTATACGGTTTGGCGGACCGGGCGTTCGACGATGACCCGTCGTCCCTCTTGCTCGTATTCGAGTTTATCGAGCAGGTTGACGTGGAGCACGTGGACCGGGCGCCCGTCGATATGTTCGATGCCGCCATCTTCGGTGTCGACGACACTGCGTTCGGCCGAGACCGGGGCGAAGGGTAGGGGAAACGTTTTTGCCAGCGCGAGCACTTCCTGTTTTGGGATGGTGTTCGGTGCCGGGTCTGTTTGCTGTGCCGGGACTGTCTGCTGTGCCGGATCTGTCTGCTGTGCGGGATCGGTGTGTGCCGGGACGGATGGTATTGCACCGACGTTGACGATCTCGTCTTGCGGGTTGGGGTTTTGCAAAAATCCGAACCACAGCAGAGCGATCGCGGCGGCGGCGGCGGCCGCGATCCCGAAGCCGATGCGAAGCGGGGAAGGGGACGCCTTTCGTGCTTTGATGATGGCGATCTTGCCGAGAGAAAGCGCGGTCGATTCCGCGTCTTGTTCCTCGGCGATCGCGGTGGCGATTCGCTCCCGCAGCTGTTCGGAGGGGGCGACCGGGCTGAGGCCCGCGAGCTGTTGTTCGAACGGTGGTTGGGTTTTTTCACCGGCCTGGGCGGCACGCAAAGCCGAACGCATGCGGGCCTGCGCCTGCGCGCTGGGGCTGCGGGGCTTCAGGTCTTTCAGATGTTGTTCGAGAGTTTGGTCGTTTGAGTCGGGGGATTGCATGGTGGCGCTTGGGTTGAGAGTATCGGGTTAATCGGTGAAACCGACTTCCTCGAGATTCAGGGTGTGGCGGAGGGCGTCGAGGCCGTAGCGGTAGCGCGAGGCGGCGGTGTTCGGGGAGATATCCAAGGCCTCGCCGATTTCCCGGAACGAGAGCTCGCCCCAGATTTTCATCACCAGAACTTCGCGTTGGTCCTCGGGGATGGTGGCGAGCGCGGACTGGACCGCGTCGCGCCGTTCGTCGGTTTCGAGGGAGTGTTCAAACCAGGCCACGGTCGAACGGGCTCCGACTTCGTGTTCGCGTTTTTCGCGCCGGATCCGGCTGCGCAGCCGGTCGATCCCGGCCCAGCGTACCGCATTATAGAGAGCCGGGGCGAGGCGGCTCGGTTCGAGGGTGTCGCGCGCTTTGAAGGCTTTGACGAAGCCTTCCTGGACCAAATCCTCGGCATCGGACAGCGAATGTGCCCATTGGCGGGCGAACAGCACGAGGGCCCGTCCGTGGTCGGTGTAGGCTTGGTCAAACGTTTGTTCCCAGTTCATCGATGAGGTCGTAAATGCAATCGTATTGTCTGGTATAACGTCACCCTTCCTCTCTTTTGCTTAAAATCCATCGGAAAATCGTTGGTGAATTCTTTGCCGCCGAGGTACATCTAATCTGTGATGAAAACCCGTGGCCTGCGAACCCTTATTCTGCTCGCGTTGATCCCCCTGCTCAGCGGCTGTGTGTATTTGCGTCTCAACAAGCTTCGCCTGCAAATGGCGGACTTCCAAAAATACGCGGTGTTCCTCGATGATCCGGGTCCGGGACTGATGCTCAAAGAGCCGGTGCTGCTCCCCGGCGATCTCAATTGGCTCACCGGCTTGGAACCGTCCAAGAAGGAGGGCGACAAGGACCGCAGCATCCTCTCCTACGAGTTGGTCAAGCGTCCGGCCAAGAACACCAACGAAAAAGCGTCTGACCTCCGCTCCGAAGCCCTCTTCATGTTCGCCAACGACAAACTGGCGCGGGTGCAACTCCCCGAGCAGTACAACGCCATTCTCAACGGCCATGTGATCGCCCAGTTGATGAAGCGCGCCGACAAGGCCGAGATCAATCAAGGCAGCAAGGCGGCGCGCTGGAAGGTCGAGGACAGTTCGATCTTACCCGGCATGAACCAGATCCGCCGCGCCCTCGGGCATCCGTCCAAACTGCAGACCAAGGACGGGGAAATCATTCTCACCTACTGGTACGATTTAGTCGGCACCGACAAGCCGGGTCCGGAGGTGACCGCCGTGTTCGCCTACGACCTCGGCGACTACTCGTTCATGTGGGGCACCGGCGACGTCGGTAAAATCCACGTGCGCAACCAGAACGACGGCACCGGCAACTACCAGCTCAAGCTCTGGCGCAAATAGGGCCGAGCGAAGGATGCTCGCCCACGTTGTGGGGCGATATTCGAAAAAGGTGGAGACCCGCGAGAAGAGCGGGATGGGCTGGAGTGGAATCCTGCAAGCGGCTCGGGAGGCCCCTCGCCCGCCAAATTTCTGCGGTTCGGCTTATGGCAGAAGTTTGCCATACTATGGCAGCAGTCTGCCATAGTTGGCGGAGCAGTATTCAAAGAGGTCGAGACCCGCGATGAGGGTAGGGGATGGCCGGGAGTGAAATCCCGCAAGCGGCTCGGGAGACCCCTCGCCCGCCAAATTTCTGCGGTTCGGTTTATGGCAGAAGTTTGCCATAGAGCGTGGCGGGCACGAACAGCTTGATCAGGATGATCACCACCATGACCACCAAGATCCAATAGGCCCAGACATCAGCCTTTTTATAGCGCGAGGCGAATTCCGCGGTCAGCCAACCGCCGACCAACTGCCCGCCGGCAAGCGCGGCGGCGGCCTCCCAGTTTATGCGTCCGCTAACGGCGAACACGGCCAGCACGGCGATGGTGTAGAGAAACACCGCGAAGGATTTGACCGCGTTGCCTTCGATGATCGGCATGCGCGACACCAGCACCAGCGCGGCGAGAAACAGGATGCCCATGCCCATCTGGATGAAGCCGCCGTAAAACCCGATGGCAAGGTAGACCGGCACGGTAATCCACCAGGCGAGTGGCGCGGGAGAGACGGGGGAGGGCGAGGCGGCGG
>Ga0209828_1003680_pt1 | contig 11507 bp, 9 predicted proteins | sample MaitaG_FD_187429 | JGI IMG/M metagenome (GOLD analysis project Ga0209828, IMG submission 187429) | Marine algal microbial communities from Maine, USA - Maine_Asex2 metaG (SPAdes) (version 2) | ecosystem: Host-associated > Algae > Red algae > Unclassified | place: Maine, USA | collected 2015-01-05
AGTTGATGAAGCGTGTTGATAGTGGTGATTCTGCGCTTGCCATTTCCATTTTCCCCGTTCAGTTGGATCAACTCTTCGCTGTGGCAGATTCAGGAGAAGTTATGCCACCAAAATCTACTTGGTTCGAACCGAAACTACGTTCGGGATTATTCGTACACTCGTTTAGAGAAGACTGAGCTCAATCGATAATAATTAGAAAAGGGAAGAGCTAAATCATGCGGCCAAGCCGTAACTTCGATGTTCAAAGCAAAGACTCAAAAATGAAATTCACGGTTTCTACGAATATCCTGTTGAAAGGATTGAATATTATCAGTGGCTCGATTGGAGCCAACAGTGTTTTACCTATACTGGAAGACTTCCTCTTCAAGTTGCGTGGGAATGCACTTAAGATCTTTGCTTCGGATTTAGAGACTTCGATGATGGCAACGGTTGCCGTCGATGGAACCGAGAACGGAATTGTAGCAGTACCAGCAAGAATTTTATTGGATACACTTAAGGCTTTACCGGACCAACCACTGGAGTTTGACATCGACAATGAGTTATTTACTTTGAGCATCACTTCGGAAACTGGGCAGTACAAACTGGCTGGAGAAAACGGCGAAGATTTCCCTGAGATTCCTGAGAAAGATGGTTTGCAGAGTATTCAGTTGAGTGGCCCTATTTTGTCGGCTGCCATTGGTCGAACCTTGTTTGCGACCAGTTCGGATGAGTTGCGCCCTGCAATGACAGGTATCAAAGTAGAGATTGACGAAACAGGCACTCGTTTCATCGCGACCGATGGACATAAGTTGGTGAAATACGAAAACCGCACTGCGACGCACCAAGGAAATGTAAATTTGGTATTGCCGAAAAAGGCAGGTAGCCTGCTAAAAGTGGCACTCTCAGATGAGCAAGGAGATGTAACGGTGTTTTGGAATGAAAAGAATGCCTTCTTCGAAACCAACGGAACAATCTTGGTTTGCCGCTTGATCGATTCCGTTTTTCCCGATGTTACTCGCGTTATCCCAACCAACAATCCCAACGAATTGACCATTGACCGAATGGCTTTTCAAAATGCACTGAAGCGAATTGCGATTTTCGCTAGTAAGACGACTTATCAAGTGGTTTTGGACATTACCGCTAGTAGCGTTCGTTTACAGGCTGAAGATCCCGATTTTTCCAATCACGCAGCTGAGCAATTGCCTTGCGAATACACAGGAGAGGATATGAACATTGCGTTTAATGCTCGTTTTCTGATTGAAGTATTATCGGTATTGGATTCTGCACAAGTGATGCTTCAAATGAGTGTACCAAGCCGAGCTGGTTTGGTGGTGCCTTGTGAGCAGGGAGAAAATGAAGATTTGATCATGTTGGTAATGCCAATTATGACCAATCGCTAGAAAGCTAAACGATTCTAGCTGCTGGTAGCATCAACTCGCCAACACATCACAGAAACATCATCGTTGAAGTTCTTACTGAGTCGAAATTGATTCATTCTAGCAATCAGTTTGTCCAGAAAAGCCTCAGGATCTAACGCGTTGTAATCTGTCATGAAATCCTTCAATCTCGTTTCATCAAACAATTCACCTTCGGCATTACTCAATTCAGTAAGGCCATCTGTATAGATCAAAAGGAGTGAGTTCTTCGACAATGTTACGTGACCGACTTCAATTTTAATCAATTCCCGAAAGGCTCCCAAGATTAAGCAGCCGTCTACCAATTCTATGATCGATTTTTGATGATAGAGTAGAGGTGGAGGATGGCCTGCATTGATGTAATCCAGTTGCAAAGTGGACGTGTTGTATCGTCCTAGAAAGACTGTAATGAATTGCTCGCCTTGTGTAATTTCTTCCACGCGGCTGTTGAGGTTTTTAATAAGGTCGGTAAGGCTTTTGGTTTCACGAGCCAGCACTCGCAATAGTGCTTGGAAGTTAGCCATTAATAAAGCGGCCGCAACTCCCTTTCCCGACACATCTGCCATGCAGAAAATGAACTCATTTTCGGAGACCTTAATCATGTCGTAATAATCTCCTCCGATGCTGTGGTGCGGTCGGTAAATCGCAGCAATATCGAGCTCAGAAGATTTGGGAAGTTTCCCAGGAATGAGCATTTTCTGCACTTTCCGAGCCAGTTCCATTTCTTTTTGAATGCTCTGTTTCTCTATGTCTTTTTTGAAGAGGCGCTTGTTTTCAATTGCGACTATAATGATGTTGGTAATCGTTTGAATGAATTTGATTTTTTCATCCACTGATACCGGAACATTCCTTTCAACGATGTGATCGAAGTTTGCAATCAAAACAAAAGCGACGCATCGGTCTTTGTGGCGTACAGGTAGCAGTAAGTCGAAATACTCAGCGATTTCAAGCTTACTGTCATGCAAGTACTCCAATTGACTTTCAAAAGCGCACCATTCATCCATTTCATTAAGAGAAATGAATTCTTTTTCTGTCAAGCCTTCTGAAAAGGCTATTTCCCAATGTGGATCGTCGAAATAAACAACAGCCATTCGTGTGACGCCCATGTGCGCGCGCAAAGTAAAACCGTAAATCTTGTAGAGTTCAGCTGTGGACTTATTCAGGTTTATGGCCTGAGTAATCTCGAGCAAGGCATCAAGCTCAAGTTGCTTGTAGTGAAAAAGTGTACTAGTCATAAGGTGCTGGGGGGTCAAGGGGAATCTGCTTCCACTCTGCTTAAGGTAGTGAAAAAGCCCCATTGCAAGACCCTGGTTCCCGTTAAACGTCTTCGAATTCTATGTATTCTCCAGCTTCGTCACCAATGCGTGTCTTTTCCGTTTCGGGAGGAGTATTGTCTACACGAATTTCTCCTTCTTCAGGTGGTTGATGGCCGGGCTGATGCTCTTGCTGCCGGCGCACGAATTCCTCTTGTTTTTCATTGATCTTGTTGTGAATATTGCCAATGAACTTCAGTGCGGCATACTGCAAGAGCATCCGTCCTCCGTAGTAAAGGCCGACAATCACGAGCAAAAATATGAGTAGATTGGTCATATCGAGCTATAAATATAAACGCTTGATGGAAAATTTTGCATCCTTTTTATGAACACTTGAAGAACAAGAAAGGTGCGCTCAAGAGGTAAAAATTGTGTTGAACACCAGTAGATAAAGGGCTTTGGGGCTAAATTTCATGTAAGAAATCCAAGTAAATCAGGTCATAGGTTAAATTTATTTAATATTATATGTAAATAGCTTGAAAAATCGAGTTTTTATCGCTTTGTCTTACGACCTTTACAGGGTCAACTATGAAATTGAAGCACTACCATTCTGAGCTCATCGAAGCAGGATGTGATGAGGCTGGGCGCGGCTGTTTGGCTGGACCTGTCTTTGCTGCAGCTGTTATTTTACCCAAAGAATTCGAGCACGAAGACCTAAACGACAGTAAGGTTTTGTCTCTTGATCAACGCAATGAGTTGCGGATTTTGATTGAGAGAGAGGCCATTGCTTGGGGTGTAACTTCAGTTTCTCACCAAGAAATCGATGAAATCAACATTCTCCAAGCTTCAATAGAAGGGATGCACCGCAGCCTCGACAAGTTGCGAGTTCGACCGGAGTTGGTGTTGGTCGACGGCAATCGCTTTAAGCCTTATCCATGGATCCCACATGTTTGTGTTGTCAAAGGGGATGCTAAATATGCTTGCATCGCAGCAGCTTCCATTCTGGCCAAAACCCATCGCGACGAGTACATGGAGCGTTTGCACAACAAGTATCCCGACTACGCTTGGGATACCAACAAAGGTTACCCAACGCAACAGCACCGCGACGCCATTAAGAAACATGGGGCTTCGGAGTTCCATCGAATGACCTTCCGATTGACTCGCTAGTTCCAGTCTTCGATCTTCAATCCTCAATCAGCGATCCACGAAGGTGGAAAGAAATCTTCCGTGGAATTTGCTTCTTGTCTGGATTTTGCACAAACTGCAAACTGCCAATCGTCTCTCAATATTCCAATTGAGAAGTAATTGAGAACTCTAATTCAATTGGACTTAAATTTGCCTCGCTTTTCCATGATTCAGTTTCTATAACAAAGAAGGATGCTTGCAACTCCGAAAAAAAGAAAAGCTGCCAAGGCAGCAATCAATTATAAGCGTAAAAAGCACAGCAAGAAGCTGTTGTTAGAGCTGTACCGACGTCTACTTTTACCACGCTTGGTGGAGGAGAAGATGTTGAGTTTGCTACGCCAGAACAAGATCAGTAAATGGTTCTCGGGTATTGGACAAGAGGCAATTGCGGTTGGCGTAACAGCCGCATTGAAGTCCGACGAGTACATTTTGCCGATGCACCGAAATTTAGGTGTATTCACGGGTCGAGACATTCCGCTTCACCGTTTGTTTTTGCAGTGGCAAGGAAAGTTGGGTGGGTTTTCCAAGGGGCGAGATCGCTCGTTCCACTTTGGAACCAATGAATTCCACATTGTTGGGATGATATCGCATTTGGGTGCCCAGTTGGGTGTTGGTAGCGGTATTGCATTGGGCAAGATGCTCGCAAAAGAGAAAAAAGTAACGGTAGCCTTCAGTGGTGAAGGTGGAACCAGCGAAGGTGATTTTCACGAGTCGCTCAATGTGGCATCGGTTTGGAATTTGCCTGTAATTTTTGTGGTAGAAAACAATGGCTACGGACTTTCTACACCTACGTCTGAGCAGTACAATTGCGAGAAGATTGCCGACCGCGGTATCGGTTACGGCATGGAAGCACACTGCATCGACGGAAACAATGTCCTAGAGGTTTATGAAACCATCAGCAGTCTACGACAATCAATTCTGAAGAATCCGCGACCCGTTTTGCTAGAGTGCAAGACCTTCAGAATGCGTGGACATGAAGAAGCTTCGGGTACCAAATATGTTCCGAAGAAATTGATGGATGCCTGGGCGAAAAAAGATCCGATTACCAATTTCGAGATCTTTCTAGAGAAGGAAGGAATCCTCGATCAGGACATGATTGACTCTTTTGAAGCAGAATTCAAAGCTTTGATCGAGTCAGAATTGCAAATTGCCTACAATACAGCTTTAATTTCTAGCGATCAGGCTTTGGCAGAATCTGAGGATATTTATGCCCAGGAGAAAGTTTCTTCCATCAAACCGAAAAAGAAAAAGAAAAGCGAAAAGCGATTCATCAATGCCATTTCCGATGGATTGCGGCAGTCTATGGAACGCCATGACAATTTGGTATTAATGGGTCAAGACATTGCTGAATACGGTGGTGTATTTAAGATTACCGACGGCTTTGTCAAGCAATTTGGTCTGGGTCGTGTACGCAATACACCCATTTGTGAATCGGCCATTTTGGGAATTGGTTTCGGGCTCGCCATCAATGGTCAAAAGGCCATGATAGAGATGCAGTTTGCCGATTTTGTTACCTGCGGCTTCAATCAAATCATCAACAACTTAAGCAAGTCGCATTACCGTTGGGGCCAAAAGGCCGATGTGGTGGTGCGAATGCCGACCGGTGCTGGTATGAATGCTGGACCTTTCCACTCGCAGAGCAATGAAGCATGGTTTTTCCATTCTCCGGGCTTGAAGATTGTTTACCCTTCGAATCCCTATGATGCGAAAGGGCTTTTGATGGCAGCCATCGAAGACCCGAATCCGGTGATGTTTTTCGAGCACAAAGGGATGTACCGAAAATTCAAAGCCGACATACCCGATGATCCGTACACGGTGGAGATTGGCAAAGCGGCTGTGGTTCGCGAGGGCAACGATCTATCGATCATTACCTACGGAATGGGCGTGCATTGGGCACAAGACCTACTGGACAAGCATCCGGAAATTTCGGCGGATTTAATCGATCTGCGCTCACTGGCACCGCTAGACAAAGAGAGCATTCTTGAGTCGGTAAAGAAAACGGGCAAAGCCATTGTAATGCACGAAGACAGCATGACGGGCGGTATTGGTGGTGAGATTGCCTCGATGATTGCTTCGGAATGCTTCGAGTACCTCGATGGTCCAGTATTGCGTTCGGCTTCCTTGGATACGCCAGTTCCTTTTGCTGCGGCCTTGGAAGAGGCTTACTTGCCAGTGAATCGTTTCGAGGAGGACTTACTCCGCCTGTGGAATTACTAGCGCACAACTTATTACGAGAAGTTCGTGAGTCAATGAGTGACTGAGTTACTTTCCATGGATAAACCACAAAAGCTTCCTACCTGAAGGTTCAAATGAGCAGAAGTACGAAGTAGATAACCCAACGAAAAAAGACCGCAATTGCGGTCTTTTTGTTTTTATGAAATGTCTTAGAATCTTATCGGCGTTCTTCCCAGAGTTGAGCGAATGATTTTTTCGCGAAAGCTGGGGTGCTTTGTTTGCCACCAATGAATCGTCCAAATAGTTTGCGATAGATCGTATTTTTCATCACGCTACCACGCTTGTCGAGTTCCTTCCGGCTCAACATGGCCTTTTTCCATCCTTTCCAGAAGTAGTTCTCCAAAGTGCTTCGTCCCGATCCATTGATGCTGTGCGAACGAGCATTTACGATCATCCTGTTGAGGTTGATCAAGTAAGGGTTTGAGCAAAGGTTGTCTTGAAAGCTGCTGAGGAACGGCAATTGTTCGAAATCTCGCTCCTTGTACAACAAATGCGTAAGTACCGAACCGAGTGGGCCAGGCAAGAGTGAATAGTAGTGTGCGCCACTAACATGTTGGTAGACGGGGCAATCCAGAACAAATGAGCTGCCTTCAAGATCGTAGAGCGCCTCACGAAAGATGGGATCAGCGAGTAAATCGCTTCTACCATTGTCAATGATGATGACAATCTTTCTCTGTTGCTTTCCTCTTGGAGCACTTCCGTCAGTTGGCTTGTTTCCCTTTTGTAAAAGCGTACGTACAGGCAGGCGTTGTCCATTTTGGAAGCTAGCGTGCACTGGCATGATGTCGTGCAGGGCGTTCAAGTTCGGCAAAACGCGGTCAATTCCGGCCACTACAATTTGCGTATCAGAAACGGCAGAAGCCCAGGAAGCATCTCCTTCTGTCGAGCAGTTCGCAATCCAACCACTATCGGCCAAAAGGAAGTCTGCACCGGTAATCGACAAGGTCAATCCCTTTTGCTTTTTTCGAATGACTTTCCGAAGCTCTTTGCTCATTTTTTCGGCATTGAGGCCGGGGAGCTGCATCTTCTGCGCTACTTCTTGTGTTTCCATTTCAATAAGTGGATACACTGAGTGTCTGCGACTTAGGGCAATTTCTTTCGAGATGTGTTGACCGAAATCGGCCAATTGGTAGTCGAGCGCTACGTTTTGGAAGAAGGTTTCCAATTCGATTTCTGCGGCTTCGCTAGAGCGGCCGATGACCACTGAGTCATATTCTTGCTCAGAGCGCAATCGGCGAATCTCATTTCTCGCTTCTTCAGCCGTTTCGGCCCAAATTATCTCACCTCCAGAACTTTGGAAATTGGTTTCAAACTCTTGCAAGTAGCGATCCAAATTTTCAATAGATTCCCATCGCCAGTTTTTTGCTTTCTGGCGCAACAGGTGAAAATTCCTGTAATTTGAGGCCGCTTCTTGAACGGCTTGTCTCATCGTGTCCAAACTTGTCTGCAGTCGTCGGCGCTGTTTTGCCTGCAGCAGTTGGAGCTGTAAATTATTAGTCATAGCTGGCTTATCCTCTCCTCAATACTCTTTTTACTTTCTCTGTCAAAAACAGAGATTTTCCCAGCAAAAATTAACGGAATCAAATTGACAAATTAGTCGAGCACTTTATCCGCATGAATACGATTTTCCATGTTGGCCAAAATCCAGGCCGTGTGAAAAATCAACTTTGTTCGTTTCTCCAGCACTTCAAAATTAATCTTTTCTGCGGTATCTGTGTGTTTGTGATAATCATCATGGCTCCCATTGAAGTAAAAAATCGACGGAATATCATGTAAAACGAAATTGTAATGGTCTGAGCGGTAGTAATATCGATTCGGATCATTAATTGAATTGTACTTGTAATCAAGCTGAAGTTGTGCATAATTAAAATTTGCGCGCTCATTGATTTCGTGCAATTCGGTACTTAGTCTATCAGATCCTATAATGTAAATGTAGTTTGGATTATTGCTGTGATCTTGATCAATTCGTCCAATCATATCAATATTGAGATTCGCAACCGTTTGATTTAAATCGAAATAAGGATTATCGGTATAAAACTTTGAACCCAGTAATCCCTTTTCTTCTGCTGAAACCGGTAAAATCAGAATACTCCTACGGGCAGGCTGACCATTTTGCGCAGCGAGTTTAAAAGCTTCACCAATTTCCAAGATAGCTGCAACACCAGAAGCATCGTCATCGGCCCCATTAAAAATTAAACCATCTTCCATGCCTAGATGATCATAATGCGCTGTGAGAATAATTAGTTCCTCTTTTTTATCTGTTCCCTCAATAAAACCCAAGATATTCTCGCTGGAGATTTTGGTTTCTTTTTTTCTGAAGTTGATGGTAACACTTTGTTTCAGTCGAACCGACTTTGGTTTCTTCTTCAGTTTGATACGCTCCTTGGCTTTTTCAATTTTGGTTTCATTGCCAACAGCGAGAAACTGGTACATCGTTCTTGAAATATAAGCTGCGTTACAGTAAATGTTTTCTCCATTTTCTAAGCGAAGTTTACTGCCGTGAATGTGTTTTTCAAAAGACTGGATGTTTTTTTCAAAGTTATCATCAATGACCAAAACCATACGCACCCCCTTTTGCGAAGCCGTTCGAAGTTTTTTTTGCCAGCTCATCGACCAGTCTGAAGGATCAACAGTTCCACTCAATAGGTAATTCCCCCATTGGTCTCGCGGTTCGCCTGATTCAATAAGTATTACTTTTCCTTGCAGGTCTTTACCGTCATAATCAGAGTAGACTTTTTCATCAATTCCGTAGCCCAGATAAATTACTTCGTCGGTAGTAAACGCATCGGCTTGGGTGCTGGTTGACCAAGCATAAAAGCCCTTCATGAAATCGAACGTATAAGCCCCCACACTAATCGAGGGTTCATCCCAATCCACTTCAAGCAATGGAAATTTTTGGTAGTAACCATCGTCCAGTCCGTCCAGTTCGGGTAAGCCCAGTTCATAGAAATAACGAGCAATGTATCGAGCTGCCATTTTTTGCCCTTCTTTTCCAGTTTCCCTTCCTTCCATGCCATCCGAAGCGAGCATGTAGACATGCGCTTGTAGATCGGCAGCGGTGATGGTTTTAGCAACATCCTCCGCCTGCTCTTCATAGCTGAGTAGATTGGCGACCGGATTGTCTGCGGCTTCCATCGATTGGCCGTTTTGGGCAGACATCGAAACGAAGAAGAGTAAGAACAACAAAGAGTTGACTGTAATTTTTATCAATAAAGTCATTCGCAATTATGGAAGATTCAAACAAGATTCAAAAGAGCCAAATATAGTCTAGGCTAGAATTGTAAAGTTGCAATGAAAGCGACGGAGGGTTTTGGCCGAGATGGTCTATTTGTGTTAGGAGCTTGACGGAGGAGCTTTTCATGGGAAATGCTGATACGTTGGCCCTTTATATGTCTTACTTTTGGAGCAAAATAAGGAGATGGAAATTGTTGCAATTGCTTGTGATCATGCTGGCTTTGAGTACAAGGAAGTGATCCGAGAAAAACTCTCGGAGAGCGGATACAAGGTAACGGACTTCGGTACTTTTTCGAAAGACTCGGTTGATTACCCAGATTTTGTACATCCTTTGGCTCGTTCGGTTTCAGAAGGCGAAACCCATTGGGGCATTTTGATATGCGGAACTGCAAATGGTGTGGCCATTACTGCCAACAAACACGAGAAGATTCGTGCAGGTATCGCCTGGCAGCCAGAACTGGCCAGTCTTACCAAGCAACACAATAATGCCAATGTCATTTGTATGCCTGCTCGATTCATGACTGTTGAGCTCGTATGGGAAACGATACAAGCTTTTGCCGCCGCTGAATTTGAGGGAGGCCGTCATCAAAATAGAATCGATAAAATTGCAATGTGTTGAGACAGTATCTTCGGTGCTTCATTTTTTCAAAGTAGCATAAGTAGCAATAAAGCAAGTCAAGCTTGAAACCCACTCCAAAGGATCAGATGTTTGAAGAGCCGGAAGCGGCTAATTCGAATGAGAAGGAAATGTCGTTTTTCGATCACCTCGAAGAATTGCGTTGGCATGTCATTCGTGTGCTATCGTCTATCGCGGTTTTTGGCTTAATCGCCTTTTTTATGAAGAGCACGGTAATGGCGATCATTCTTGGTCCCATGCAGCCCGACTTTTTAACTTATGAGAAGTTCTGTGAATTGTCGCATTTCGTTGGCTTAGGCGATCGTGGGTGTATAACACCAGCTCAGTTTACATTGGAGTTTCGCAACCTGCCCGATGCATTCTTTTTGCACTTGAAAGTCTCCTTTTTTATCGGATTGATTTTCTCTTTTCCATATTTGCTATGGGAGTTGTGGCGATTCATTAGCCCTGGCTTGTACGATCATGAAAGAAATCAAACTCGTGGCATTGTTTTGTTCGGATCGGTTTTGTTTTTGACGGGAGCCGCTTTTGGCTATTTCTTTTTGGCACCCTTTGGAGTCAACTTTTTTGCCAATTACACCTTAGCCGATGTCATCGTCAAAGATTTCACCATTGAATCTTATATATCGATTGTTACTTCAGTAACTTTTGCTGCAGGAATGTTGTTCGAGTTGCCAATCGTTATTTTGCTTTTGGCTAAGATTGGCGTTTTGTCTTCTTCCATTTTACGCGAATACCGCCGACACGCTTTTGTAGCAGTATTGATTGTATCAGCGATCTTAACACCAGCGGATCCTTTTTCGCAGGTGTTTGTATCGATCCCAGTTTACTTTTTGTACGAATTCAGTATTCTTTTGGCTGAGCGCGAAGAAAAGAAACGAGCAAAACAAGAAAGGGCAGAATCAGCGATACGTTAATCTACGAGATACTCCCTTTTCCGAAGCAGCGAATACAAAAGCTGACAGCTCACAATAGTACAATCCTTCAACCGCGAATATCTATTTATCTTTGCAAGCTGAAGGAATCTAAATTATCCAATTTATGAATGTTTTGCGTCCCGTTCGCCTGTTGATTTTCTTGGGATTTTTACTGGTGAATCTTGCTCTTTCTGCCCAAACAGCCTCTTGCGATGATCCGGGTAATTTTTCAATCACTCCACCACAAGGAACCACTGGTTCAGGAACTGCTGCAGATCCTTGGGTAATGTGTACTGATGCCATTTTGACTTTTGTGTCGGAAGGTGTGAATCCGACACTGGGTTTACCGAATCCAGGTTTGGGTTTTATGCTCTACAACGATCAGCCAACAGTTCAAGACAACGTATTGTTTGATCCAGCAGCGACCTTGCTCATTTTCGGAATGATGGATGGTGCACCTGTATTGGACAACGGAACGGCCGCATTTCCTTTTGGACTACCTGCAGGAACCTTTACGATTGTTCCGGTGATTATTGAAAACGTTGGCGTCATGCCGTTTACTTATCAGGAATGTACCGGCGTTGATTTAAATGGCGCATATCCGGTAGTCACTTTCGTTGATCCAGCAGTGAATCCAGATTGCTCGGTTGGT
>Ga0209828_1003681_pt1 | contig 11504 bp, 5 predicted proteins | sample MaitaG_FD_187429 | JGI IMG/M metagenome (GOLD analysis project Ga0209828, IMG submission 187429) | Marine algal microbial communities from Maine, USA - Maine_Asex2 metaG (SPAdes) (version 2) | ecosystem: Host-associated > Algae > Red algae > Unclassified | place: Maine, USA | collected 2015-01-05
AATGTATCAGGCTTGTCGGCCTGTAACATTTTGTGCATGCCCTTGACATAGTCTTGGGCGAAGCCCCAATCCCGCTTGGCATCGATATTTCCGAGTTCCATACACTCGAGTTTGCCAAGATGGATTTTAGCAACGCAGTCCGTAATTTTACGGGTCACAAATTCCAGTCCACGCAGAGGCGACTCATGATTAAACAAAATGCCGCTAGCTCCGAAAATATCATAAGACTCGCGATAGTTCACAACCATCCAATGAGCATAAAGCTTGGCAACACCATACGGGCTACGCGGATAAAAAGACGTATCTTCGGTCTGCGGAATGGTCTGTACTTTTCCGAACATTTCGGATGTGGATGCTTGATAAAATCGGATTTTCGGATTGACGATACGTACGGCTTCCAGAAGATATAGCACCCCCAAGCCTGTGGCCATACTCGTTGCGACGGGTTGTTTAAAAGACACGCCAACGAAACTCTGCGCGGCAAGGTTATAAATCTCATCAGGCTGACATAATTGGAGTAAAGATATGGCGGCGCCTTGATCAATCAAATCATATTCAACCAATTCAAAGTTCTCATGCTGCAAGCATCCTAACTCTTCCAAGCGCCAGAAATTTTCAGAACTGGTTCTACGAAACGCACCGAAGACTTTGTAATTTTGTTCGAGCAGGTACTGACTCAGATACGCGCCATCTTGGCCAGTAATGCCTGTAATAATTGCAGTTTTCATAATCATTCTTCTAGTTCAATAAGGCGGTTAATGTATGAGTGTAACAGTGGCGTTTCGCTTAACTACGCCAGTACGGCCAAGCTCGGGTATGCTTTCACTCATATTCTTTAGAAATAGATCGATTGCGCAAAGTCGCGACTCCTGTTCAGCTTCTGAGCGTCCGACAGAAGCAAACTGACCATTCTTGGCATTTGAGTAAATGACGTGAAGCTTAGTAGCATAAGCTGAAACAGTATCCTGACCGGCACGCACAACGATATCTGGCGGCGGCAAAGATGCGCTTTTAACAGGGTCGCTTTGGCTGGCAAAAAGGTCAAGTTTGGGCATTAAGAAACAGAGCTTGCATTACGTTTCCTAAGATATGGTGAAGACAGGGGACTATGAAATCGAGAGTTTTACTCGAAACGGCCTAGACACAACAATCGTGCCCGAAACGAGAATTTAAAAAAACATAACTTGAACAATAGATAAAATTTGGGACTCAAAGCTTATCTGGTGCCAAAACTCCTAAAAACGATGTTTACGGGGAGTGATGGCATGTACTTACTGAATGATAATGAGGATGGCTGGTCATTAAAGCTCAAAGACTTTAATTTTATCGAAGAGCATCGCCAACAAGTTTGGCTGGATATGGCTGTAAAGTTGCTTTCATATCGCGAATTTTCCGAATTTCTTCCGATTACCATGCTTGAGCCTTTACTCGTTCAACATATTGTTGATCAGCTTGGATTGCCCGAGAGGCTCGCACTCAATGAAAAACGCGGCATTCACACAGAACGTCTTCGGCGAAACGCGATATTAGCCTACCTCCAAATTGAAGCTATCGATACCGATGCAAAGAGACAGCTAAGGGCGCATTTGGAAGCGGACGCTAATAATGCAGCTCTGTCTAGGGAGGGCTTGGTCGCTGTCGCTCAAGTGTGGTGTAAAGCGAAGCGTCTAACCTTGCCAAATAAAAAATGGTCCGACCGTGTGTTTGAAGCACTTCAGGGCAAGGTCGATGACGCCATCTTTCAAGAGATATTTGAAAGTTTGCCGCCAACTGCACGTGAAAACATGTTGGCCTCAATTGCAGGGCAGGGAGACATTCCATCTTTATCGAACTTCAAAGCAGGCGCAGGGAAGGTTGGTTTAAGAGCATTTGAAACGCTTGCCGCAAGATTGAGGTTTCTCCAATCGCTTGAAATTGGAAAGCTCGACTTGGAAAATACGCCTCGGAGCTGGCGGGAGAATATTCATCGCAGAACAGCCTCCTTGCCACCATCCGATATTTCACGAATGGGACCAGCCAGGCAAGTGGGACTGTATGCAGTGTACCTGTACGAGCTCATGCCCGATTTAATCGATGCGTTGATTGATGCTTTGATAAAGGCCGTGAATAAGTTTGAGAGGCGAGCTGAAAATTCCGTCAAGGGAGTGGTTTCGAGAAATATTGAAACTGTCTATGACCGTGAACGGCTATTGGCGAGCATTGCAGCGGGCTGGCTTGCGCATCGTGAGTCTGATGTCGAGCTGAGCGTAGATCAGTTCATGCAGCAATTTATGGATGTTTCGGAAGCTAAAGTTCTTGCTGCAAAATCAGGAAAATCCACATGGGCAGAGGACATGTTCGAACGGATGCGGGCATCTTGGACTTTCCATTATCGTGGAATGCTAAAAGAGGTCCTCGAAATTCTAGAATTTCACACAAGTTTTGCAGCTTTTGGACCATTGTTACAGGGACTGGATTGGGTTCAATTGAATTGGGATCGGAGAGGGCGCATTGACCCAATTAGGGAAGGAGTCCCCATAGAGGGGGTTGTCCCCGCAAAGTATATTGACGGCGTCATTAAACCAAACGGGTATCTTGACCGCCATGCCTACGAGCTCTGTTTAGTTCTCGAGCTTGGCAAGAAGATTGATCGCAAAGCTGTATGGGTGCCGGGAAGCCGGCAGTATGATGATCCGAATAAGGACGTGCCGCAAGATTTCGAGGAAAAACGAGACACATATTATAGTCAGCTGAATCTCACTCGGGACGCAAAAGAATTCGTCGCTGATTTGAAGCAAGAACTCACCGACCAGCTCAAAGCGCTGAACGAAGAGTTGCCTCAAAATGAATTTCTTGAAGTTAAGGAACACATAGAAAAGCCGCGATTTAATTTAGCACGGCTCAAACCATTTCCGGAGCCTCAGAACCTTAAAGCAGCCAAAGCTGAATTGTTGAACCGTTGGGATATGGTTAGCTTGCCGGATATGGTAAAAGAGGCTGGATTGGACACCCGGTTTTTGCGCGAATTTCAAACAGCCGGTCGATATCATAACCTTTCCCGCAGTGACCTGGATACGAGGCTTATACTTTGTATTTATGCTCTCGGTTCCAATATTGGGATAAAACGCCTTGGCGCGGCTACAGATATTGCAACAACACGAGAGCTAGAGCATGTCCGCAATCGGTTCATAGACTCAAAATCCCTCAAAGCTGCCAATGCTTGGCTGGTCAATGCAATTCTTTCTATCCGTGACAGCTCAATATGGGGCCCTGTTGGGACAGCCTGTGCGTCAGACTCACAGCATTTTGGAGCGTGGGATGCAAATCCACTTGCTGAGATGCACCAGAGATATAAGCAAGCTGGAATAATGGCCTACCCGCATACGGAAGGCCGATCTGTCTGCATTTATACTCAGGGCACCGCAGTTGCGTCGTTAGAGTATACTTCAATGATAAGAGGCCTAATGCAGCATGGAACCGACATGCAGATTGAACGGCAATACACTGACAGCCATGGACAAACGGAAGTCGCTTTCGCCTTCTGCCGTATGCTTGGCGTTGATCTGGCGCCGCGAATTAAGCGGATTAGTCATATGAAGTTATTTACACCTAATGCAGAGAGTCGGCATCAACTCACGAATCTTATTGGTGTCCTTGGGCAAACCATCAATTGGACTGAGATTGCGAAACACTATGATGAGATTGTTCAATATACGGCCGCTATGAAAACCGGGACTGCTGACCCGGAAACAGTGCTGAGACGGTTCAAACGCTCAGGCGTCAAGCATCCCGTTTACAGAGCTGTTCAAGAATTAGGCCGTGCGGTGAAGACAATATTTGCCGGTCGTTATTTGCGTAGCGAACCTTTTCGCCGTGAAATACAGGAAGGTCTCAATGTCATGGAAAATTGGCATAGCGCTACCAAATTTGTAGGCTTTGGCCGAGGAGGGGAGATCAGCACAAACCGCCGAGAAGATCAGGAAGTGGCTATCCAAGCACTTCATCTTCTTCAAAACTGTATGGTTTATGTGAACACACAAATGTATCAATCTGTTCTTTCTGAACCGGAATGGCGCGCTCGAATGAAACCGGCAGATTATCGAGGAATTACGCCGCTCATCTATGCGAACGTCAATCCTTATGGGAGGTATGACTTAGACTTGAAGGATAGGATTCGCTTTTAGAGTGCTGTGGGGGCAGAGCGGACCTCAGCTACTGTCCTTAAATGAGCTATTTTCAGCCATAATCTCAAACATTACCAGCAGCTGTGATGGAGCGATTTTAAGACGCTCGGTTCCGTCCACATTGGTGAACAAGCGGACAAAAAATCGGCAGAAACTTTAGTTGTTAAAGCAGATGTTTAGGTATGCTCTTCCGTCTTTATAACCGAATGGAACCCAATGAGGGTAGTTTGGCAAATCTAAAACAAATTCAACTTCGGCATCAAAACCATTGGGAACCTCAGCAACAGCATCATCGTCAAAGTTCTTAAGCAACCTATTGAGGGCCCTCAATTCAAATTCTGTATCTCCCACTAATGCAGTTAGGAAATAATCAGGCTTAGCTCTGATACTTGAACCAATGTGTCCTAATATTTTTCTTGGCGCTTCCAATTGAAACATTAGCAGAAGCTCTTTTTTGGTTAGCGCCGCGACATCAAAATAATCTGGAAGTGATTTGATGTGTGTCTTTAAAGTTTCGTAGTGATCCTTTGAAAACGCCGGAACACCTTGCTTATTAAACAGGCCTGAACTGTCAATCACAGAGCGACGCCAATGATCTGCGGAGTGTTGATAGGGTAGAATCAAAATATATTCGTCGAATCGCCGAATTGAGACCCAGCCACCATCTTCACATCCTTGTATTCCACAACCAGCGCAAACGATGGCCTGCATACGTCCGTTTTCATAGTGAGATAGCTCCATTGCATTAAAGATAGTCTCAGAATTTACTTTCAAGGCACTATAGGTTAGTTTGCCCTGTCCGGATGCTCTAAAATCCAATTCAGTCGCTTCTATGTCAATATTTTTCACTAAAAAGGGCATTCTCAAACCTGTCTCTTTTTAATTATTATATGTTGCGGTTTCAATCGGTCGACGCAACACTTTAGTATTTTACTAAACTGGAGTGAGCAGATGAGACCACGGATATATTATTCAACTGAGCAGCGGGCTGAGATATGGGATCGTTGGAAGCGCGGAGAGTCAGCCCATGAGATAGGCCGTCTGTTTGATCGGCCCCATACTTCGATCTTTAAAATTCTTATGAAGACGGGAGGGCTACGTCCACCAGAGCGGCGGCGATCACGATTGAGCTTGACGCTGACTGAACGTGAGGAGATATCTCGAGGACTTGTGGCGGGCCTTTCGATCCGTTCTATCGCCGCCAGTCTGCAACGAGCCGTTTCTACGATTAGCCGTGAGATCAAACGCAATGGCGGCCTTCGCAGCTATCGCGCCGTCAAGGCTGACAAACGCGCCTGGAACCAAACATTAAGACCCAAGCCTTGTAAGCTGGTGCTGGATGCAAAGTTGCGGCAAGCTGTTATTATAAAGCTAAAACGCTACTGGTCACCGCAGCAAATTGCGGGGTGGCTCAAGCGTAAATATCCGGACCAGGAGGACATGCACATCTCCCACGAGACGATCTATAAAACGCTATATGTGCAGGCCCGAGGGGCCTTAAAGAAGGAGCTCATCCAGTATCTACGTGCAAAACGTCGGATACGCCGCTCACGCCATGCCAAGCAAAAGACAGATAAACGCGGGCAAATAAAGGACGCCATACCCATTAGTGAGCGGCCCGCTGAAGTCGAGGACCGGGCTGTGCCGGGACATTGGGAAGGTGATCTGATCGCAGGGTCGAACCTAAGTTTTATTGCGACATTGGTAGAGCGGCATTCGCGTTATGTCATGCTGGTTAAAGTGCCGAGCAAAGACACGGTGACGGTTGTGAATGCGCTTATCAAACACTCGAAGAAACTCCCGACGGAGTTATACAAATCCTTGACGTGGGACAGAGGTAAAGAACTCGCCGATCATAAGCGCTTCACGCTGAAGACTAATATCGATGTGTTCTTCTGTGATCCGCAAAGCCCGTGGCAGAGAGGCTCCAATGAAAACACCAATAGATTACTGCGCCAATACTTCCCCAAAGGCACAGACCTATCCGTCCATAGCCAAGCGAAATTAAATGCGGTAGCAAGATCCCTCAACGAGCGTCCTAGAAAGACCCTCGAATATGAAACACCGGCCGAGCGGTTCGGCCAATGTGTTGCGACGACCGATTGAAACCGCAAGCGATTTTAAGACGCTCAAGTATGCCCGCTTCGATAGCTAGAGTGAGCTACACAGGATCTTTTACGCCTCACTTTTTATCAGACGATCGCTTATTATATAAAATCTCACCTGCACCAGAATCCACAACTAAACTACTTATTTTCCCATCAGCGCCCCGCTGAAATTCAAATTGAATTGTTGTTGCATCAAACGCTTCCTGAGGCGCTACGAAACGGCTTGACGATACAGGAAGCAGCGTCAGCGGTTGTTCTCCGCCCAGTGGGGTGATTTGCAAGTTTCTACCTGTAGAGGTCACGGTCCAACTCGGGAAATTAAAATAGTAATTCAGAATTCCCTCAGAATTTAGCGGCATGTTGCCACGTTTTTGATATACCCCCGTGAGGTCACTAGGGTTAAGAGCTTCGTCCCACTGCAATGTTTCAACTGAGTAGTCGCCGGGCCAATCCATGCTATCCGATACCGCGGCGCGTATTTCCCTTGCCAGCAGTCTACCGCCGCTTCCATTTGTTAACACGACTAAGCCATCTCCGGTGACCAAATTACCTTCTAGATAGGACTTATAGCTGCTATTTGAGCCACCATGGTGAAAGATTCTTGCCTTTCCGACACCAGAAACCCGTGGGCCCAAGCCATAATTTCCAGGCAAGATTCTCGTCATCATATCGACGGTCAGCAATTGCGGCAAAAATTCACCATTGGTTTTATAACTGGAAATCAAAGCCGCAGCAAATTTTGCGAGATCACCTGCGCTGGTCCAGTATCCAGAAGCGGCTTGCTCAGGAAAGCTTTCCCAGCCGCGAGGCAGAGCTGCTGCATTACCTTCGCCATCATGCGCATTGGCAATGTCCTCCCAATGCGCCGGCGGTGGGTCGGAGAACGTGCTATGCGTGAGCCCAAGGGGTTCTAGTAAGTGTTTTTTGAGGAGTGTTTCCAGCGAGGCGTTGGTTGCATCCTCTAGCACCATTTGTTCGACCATGACTCCCCCGCCGGAATACGCCATTCGCTCGCCGGCAGGATTCATACGCTTAAGACTCGCGCTCTTCGCAGGCGATGTACCGTTTAAAATTTGAACAAGGGTAGGCTTTGGTTCACCTGGCGCGAAATCGGCAAAACCATGTACATTAAAACCGGCGGTATGCGACATCAACATCCTGAGCGTAATAGGCGTCGTATCGCCTTTAGGGCCTGCGGGCACAGACCATCTATGTAGATAGGCCGAAATGTCTTTATCCAGGTTAAGCACCCCGTTGGATACAAGCCGTAATGTGATAGCTGCTGTAATTACCTTACTAATAGACCCTACGGAAAACATCGATTCTGAAGTAACAGGACTGTTGGTACCTGCCTTTCTCGTTCCATATCCTGAAGTATGGACAATCTTGCCGCCCTTAAGAATGGCGACAGCAATCCCTGGCACTTTGTAATGCGACATGCGCTCGGCCAATGTCCAAGCGGGGCGTGCTGTATCCGCTGGATAAACGGTAGGTCGTAGCCGTGTTTCAAAATCGTGAGGCTTTGATTTTGAAGCATTTGCCCCACCCTGCTGAGGGCTCACTTGAGGGGCGGCCATATTACAAGACGTCAGAAAGGGTGTGGTTAAAGCTCCCGCAAGCAAAGATCTTCTTTTAATCATCACTTCTCCTTGATTATCATCAGCTGTAAACGATCTTCCCCTGATTTATAACAGGTGACAACGCTCTTGTGCAAAAATAAAGTAAGCGTTCAACATTCCTCAACATAGTTCCACGCCAACAGTTTGACGAGGTCTGAGAGTTTTCTGTCCTAAATATTGGTCAGAGCATAGTGCCGCGCGTGTCCAGCTTGCGAAAGCGCGCAGGGATACGTCTGATATAATGCCAACGTCCGCCTCGGCGTTGCAAATGTTGGTCTAGGCTCTTCATCTCGGCCATGTTGTACCACGCTGTTGTTACACAATCTGTTGCACAAATTACGAGTTATTGAAGGCTGCCAAAGGTTGATGCAAAAAAACACAAGTTTTCCAATAACTTAGATGTGCGTGGTAGGAGTATAATGGCGCACCGGGGACGACAAGACCCGGAAACAATTAGGCTATATATTTCAATTACTTAAATGGCATGAAAATGTCAATATACTGATTATTGTTACCACAATTCGCACCATATCGGCAGTTTTGTGAAATTCCCGAATCTAGCTTTATCCCGCTAAGCCAGAGGCTATTCGTAGCGTAAGCGTGAAGCGAATAGCCTGCCCGTCCGGCGAGGACGCCTGCTCGGTGGTGGCGGTTAGGTGCAGAGTCGATGGCCCTTTGGAGTTGGTAGGGGGTAGGAAATTTTGCTATCTTTAACCGCCCGTCAGGCAAGAATTTTGACTAGGCAGTCTTTGCAGTCATCAGCTTTTTAAACATATAGTCAGAGACCCAACGCTTAAATGAATCGTTTTCATGGAATGCTTGGTAAAGCTCTGTGCCGTCACTCAAGCCATCAGTTATTGCCTTTGCCAGAACTGTCGCCAAGAGTGATTTTGCGTTGTCAGGGGTGTTCTCAACGGCGTCCATTAAGCTTTGATTGTTCAAAATATATGGGCTGACTTCTTCCTCTAAGCGTCTAATAATTCGGTCAGAGTCTTCAAATTCAGTGCCGAACCTGTCGTTGAAGGACCGCAGTATTTCGGAAAGCGGTTCAAGTGTAGCCTCCGGCAGTCCTACACCGCCCTCTTGCGGAATTGGCTCTAAGCGCCCGTCCTCGTCTGCGAGAGCGATTTTAATCTGTTCCAATTTCTCAATACGGTAACTGTCTAAGTCTATCGTTTCCAACAGCCCCGCCGTCAGGTCATCTGTCTGAGGCGACGGAAGTTTTGGAACCAGTAGGCTAAAAAAGATAGACAGACGTTCCCACTCAATGTTGGTGAAAGGTAAAATGGCAGCTAAGAACTCATAGGTTCGAACATAAGCTTTCGCTGTGCCTTTAAATAAGACCTGCTCGGTTTCCTCTTTTTCCGTAACATAACGCGCAACAATTCTGTCAAGAACGGGGTCTATTCCAGCGTCGCGTGTTGCGTTGGTTAAGAAGGCCTCAACCACTTCACTCACTTCTGACTCAGAGTATAAATCTGCCGCCTCTAAGGTGTTTTGCAAGTCGTAAAGCTTGTTGGGGTCGGTTTGTCCCGCCAAAATTGTTGTTCGATAGTAAGGTTCAAATGAAGCCAAGATGGCGTCAGGGTCGTTCATAAAGTCCAGCACAAACACTTCACGTTTTTTCGGATGCGCTCTGTTCAGTCTCGATAATGTTTGCACGGCCTGAACGCCGCCTAATGTTTTATCTACATACATGGTTTGCAATAGAGGCTGATCAAACCCAGTTTGGAACTTATCTGCACAGATTAGAAATCTGTATTCTCCGGTTTCAAACTCGTCCGGAATATCCTTGGACGGGAAACCGTTTAAACTTGCCTCAGTGTGTTTCTCTCCGTCGACTACTTTCTCACCGGAGAAAGCTATGATGGCTTTATATGGGCTTTTACGCTGACGTAGATAAGCGTTGAATGCTTTGAAGTATGAAATCGCTCGATCAATACCATTAGTAACGACCATGGCCCTCGCTTGACCGCCAATAAGTCGATGAACTTGATCATGAAAATGGTCGATCATGATTTCTGCCTTTAGGCGTATCGCATGCTCTTGTCCTTCAACGTAACGCCGGAGCTTGGATGAAGCCTTGCGCGAGTCAAACTCAGGGTCATCTTCGACTGTTTTGACAAGATTGTAGTAGCTATTGATGGGCGTATAGTTTGTCAGAACATCGCGAATGAAGTTCTCTTCAATCGCCTGTTTCATTGTGTAGCTATGGAATGGTTTGAACAGCGGGTTGCCATCATCATCTACACCTGACGGAATACCAAACATTTCTAAGGTCTTACCTTTTGGTGTAGCGGTAAAAGCAAAGTAACTGGCATTTGTCGCCATCTTGCGGCCTGTCATGCGGCGCTCTAACGCCGTATTTACCACATCCTCAGGGTCGCTCCCATTTGTTACAGAATCTGAAAGCGCCCCTGCAAGCGCCGCGCTGGCCTTGCCCCCTTGGCTGGAATGAGCTTCATCAATGATAATAGCAAACTTCTTATCCCTATGAGCGCTTCCAATCTCATTAACGATAAATGGGAATTTCTGAATTGTAGAAACAATGATCTTTTTACCGGCCTGCAAATGCTCCTTTAATTGAGAAGAGCCTTTTGTGACTGGTGCGAAAGTCGAGCGGACTTGCAAGAACCCTTTAATTGTTTCCTTGATTTGATCATCCAAATTACGGCGGTCCGTAACCACAATAACGGTATCAAAAATTTCAGCCTCATTGAACGTCAAACTGACAAGTTGATGAGCAAGCCATGCAATCGACATTGACTTCCCTGAGCCTGCAGAGTGCTGAATAACATATTTTTGCCCCGCGCCTTTCTGCTGTGCATCTGCCAATAGAGCGCGCACCGCGCCGAGTTGGTGATAGCGAGGGAAAATCTGAATACGTTTTTTCTTCCCTGACTTTTTGTCTTTTTCTTCGACAATCTGCGCGTAGTTTTGGATGATGTTTGTTAAGCTGTCGGGTCGCAAAATGTCTTGCCATAGATAGGCGGTCTTTATTCCGTCAGGATTTACGGGATTCCCCGCCCCATCATTTACACCTTTATCGAAGGGTAGGAACCATGAGGCGTCCCCGCGCAAATGGGTACACATGCGCACAAGGCTATCATCGACTGCAAAATGCACGGCGCAGCGGCCAAAAGAAAACAATGGTTCTTTGGGGCTACGGTCATTTTTATATTGGTGGACGGCATCTGAAACAGTTTGTCCAGTTAGTGAGTTTTTTAGCTCTGCCGTCGCAAAAGGCAGTCCGTTTATGAAAAGCCCCAAATCCAGACTGCGACGTGTCTCGTCATTGGAATAAGCCAGTTGCCGTGTCAGCACGAAACGGTTTTGCGCGTAAAGATTCGCTGCGCGAATATTCCCTGCGCTGGGCGTGCCATAGAATAAATCGATTTGAGGATGTCCCAAATGACGAACACCTTTGCGCAAAACATCAATGACGCCGCGTTTTCCAATTTCACTTTTCAGACGCTCCAAAAATTTAAGACGGGTTGGACCGTCAATGTTCAAATTAAGTGCATCGACAATATTCGGTTGGGTGGCATTGAGAAATGCCAGAAGCTGCGGGACATCCAAACAAAAGCGGCGATCATAGTCGCGGGGGTTACCTA
>Ga0209828_1003684_pt1 | contig 11501 bp, 7 predicted proteins | sample MaitaG_FD_187429 | JGI IMG/M metagenome (GOLD analysis project Ga0209828, IMG submission 187429) | Marine algal microbial communities from Maine, USA - Maine_Asex2 metaG (SPAdes) (version 2) | ecosystem: Host-associated > Algae > Red algae > Unclassified | place: Maine, USA | collected 2015-01-05
CTGTATCCACGTACCACTCTCGGATCGTTGAGCCTCCTGCACATACATTATTGCCTCTTTGCTCATTGAGTAACAAGACATCATACGTTCTCTCGCCTTCACATGTACCGCCTACCATGGCTGGTGTGCTTAATTGCAATTTTAGGATTAGTAGGATGTGGGAACGGTTCAGAAACTATAGATGTGTCACAAGGCGATCCATCTTCCATTCAATGGATGAGCTTGGAAGAAGCAGAATTAAAAATGAAAGACACTCCTAAGGAAATCTTTGTCATGGTATATGCTGATTGGTGTCCTCACTGTAAAAAATTTGATAAGACCACTTATAAAGATCCTAAAGTCATAGCAGAAATTAATAGTAATTTTTATCCAGTCAAAATTAATGCACATTCGAATAAAGACATTAGATACAGAGGGCAAGACTTTTCCAATCCTGATTTTGACCCTAATAAATCAACTGATGAGCGAAATAGTTATCACGAGATTCTGTATGAGATTAAGGCTGGCAGTATACCATCGATAGTTTTCATTGGAAAAGATTTTCAAGTAAAAGGATCTGAACTTGGATTCAAGGAAGCTGATGAATTACGATCTCTGATGATTATGTATAAAAGCAGTTAATATATTTTTGATCTTTTTATGTAGACCCGATAGTTATAACTGATACTGTTTTCTTAAGTCTATAAAAGTTTGGTAGCAACTCATCGCTGGCAGGTTGCTCCTCAGCAGATCTTACTTACTTTTCAAGTTAATAACTCATTATACTCTTTAGTCAGAAAATTACCAACCTTTTCTGTCCACAATAATTCATACAGGCTCAAGCCCACTAAGCAAGCGCTCCACAGCCTTAGAAAAAAAATCGCCTCAACTAAGCAACTCACTTCCTTTCCTCCAATTAATAGTTCACTTCTACCAGCTCTAATCCCATCTATATAATCTGAGCACAAGATTAGGCGGACATACCTTTACCTTGATGCTAAGCTATACTAGAAAAGGGCAAACGATATTTTGATGATCTGACAGATAAGGTTGCAGAATTATTCTGTGAATTAGCTGCCGCTGACATTGATGACCTATATCAATGATGTCTATCCTTTGGTCTGTATTTTCTTAAATGAATTAATAAGAAATCCGATACATGCTATGACGATAACTGAAAGCCCTAATGCTGTTGGGATATTTCCATAGATGAAATGTCCTGTGGCAAAAAGTGCACTATAAACACCTATAACGCCCAAAACAAAAAGTAACATCTCCAAAGGTAAGCGACTGCCTCCACCCTCTTTGATAATATGTCCTTCTGCTTTGGCTCTGGAGATCATACTATTCCATCCACTTCCCCCTGGCTGAATTTTATTATAAAATGAAACCAATTTATTCGTCTCCGTCGGTGCTGTAATGAATGTTGCTATGACCCAGATAATTGTCGTCAATAAGGCACCAATCACAATCGTCTCCCATCCTTCGAATCCATGGTTAGTAAAAGTAAAAAAACCAGCAATGATTAGAGATGCAATCATGGCTACTATCTCAGTCATTGCATTGATCCTCCACCAGAACCAGCGCAGAATATATATGGCTCCTGTCCCTGCACCCAGCAATAATAGATATTGAAATGCCTGACTCGCATCAGTCAAAACTAATCCGAGACTTAATCCTAACAGAGCTGAAAGCATCGTAAACAATCGTCCCATCCAAACTAATTTCTTTTGAGAAGCATCTCTGTCTATAAACCGATGGTAGAAATCATTCACTAAATAAGATGCTCCTAAATTAAGCTGAGTCGACATGGTAGACATAAATGCAGCAATAAGCGAGGCGGCCACTAAGCCCAATAGTCCTGTAGGCAGCATCGTCAGCATCGCAGGATAAGCCACATCATGCCCCAGCTTATCTTCTGGCAAATCAGGAAAGACTCTTTGGATATCAGATAGTTCTGGGAATACAATAAGTGATGCCAATGCGATCAAAATCCATGGCCAAGGTCTCAGCGCAAAGTGTGCCGCATTATAAAACAGCGTGGCTTTAATAGCACCTTTTTCATTCTTAGCGGAGAACATCCGCTGGGCGATATATCCTCCCCCACCAGGCTCAGCACCAGGATAATAGGATGCCCACCACTGCACAGCCAGTGGCACCAGCATAATCGGTACCCACAGCGACGGATCAGTGAAATCTGGCAAAAGACTCGTCTTGCCCACTACATTCTCATGAGATAATAATCCAGATAAGCCACCCACTTCTTCCATACCGAGGATATAGATCGTTGCCCAGATAGACCCAATCATGGCTAATATAAACTGTACAAAGTCAGTCACAATAACGGCCTTCAATCCACCGACTGTACTATACGCTATCGTAATCGTCCCAGCAAGCAGTAAGGTCACCCAGCCATCCCAGCCAAGTACGATCTCACCAAACTTTATCGCGGCTAAAGACACTGCTCCCATCACCAATACATTAAAAATTAATCCCAAGTAGAGTGCTCTGAATCCTCTCAGAAATGCTGCAGGCTTACCACTGTAACGCAACTCATAAAACTCTATATCTGTCAGAACTTCAGATCGCCTCCACAGCTTAGCAAATACAAATACCGTCAGCATCCCCGTCAATAACATAGACCACCACACCCAGTTACCACTCACTCCGTTCTGTCTCACTAAGTCCGTCACAAGGTTAGGCGTGTCTGCGGAGAAAGTGGTTGCAACCATGGAGACACCTAATATCCACCATGACATATTTCTTCCTGATAGAAAGAATTCTGTAACTGAAGAGCCAGCCTTCTTAGAGACCATGATGCCTACGATGAGGACGAACAGAAAGTATACAGCGATAATCGCCCAGTCAAATGTAGATAGTGTCATGATTATTTATTCTATGAGTATTAAGGTATTTATTCTAATTGGCTAAATGTGTAATTGGACTCCTAAAAAATTTTTAATTCAATGAAACCTAAGTTAGCTATCTAGACTACTGCCAAGAAAACTTCCATCTTCTGAAAGCTTCTATCGCTTCATACTCTGCAAATCCTAAGTCTCGATAATGATTAGCTGCTTCACGATTGCGATCTTCTGCTCGCTGCCAGAATTCCCTGACATCCTCTCCAGGAAATGGAGGACTGTCTTTCTGAGACTGGTGCATAAATATAGCTTTGCGCTTTCTAAGCATCTCTTCTGGGCTGATCGGTACGGCCATTTCTATCTCATCCACAGGGTATTCGTGCCATGCACCTCTGTACAGCCATAACCAGCTGTCTTTGATCCATTTTTCTCCACTCAACTGATCGAAAGCCTGAAAGATACTTTCTAAACATACTCTGTGAGTGCCATGTGGATCCGCTAAGTCTCCTGCTGCATAGACCTGATGAGGTTTCACATCTTCCAATAAAGTTTTAACGATATCTATATCTTTCTGAGAAAGAGCTTTCTTCCTGGTCTTACCTGTCTCGTAAAAAGGCAGATTGAGAAAATGAATGTGATCATCATCTAATCCACAGAACCTTGCTCCCGCTCTCGCTTCGCCTTTTCTTATTAAGCCTTTGACTAATCTTACCGTATTAGAATCTTGCTGGCCTGTTTGCTTTTTGATAATCGACTTCTCCGCTTTGCTCAGTATCTTATCATCTGCATCTTCTGATACATGACCTTGAAGTTCTCTAAAGAATTCTATAAACCGCAGTGCATCATAATCATGAACCGCTATATTACCAGAAGTTTGATAAGCTACATGGACGTCATGACCCTGATCGACCAGTCTTAAGAAAGTGCCACCCATACTGATCACATCATCATCTGGATGTGGGCTGAATATGATCACTCGCTTCTTAGCGGGCTTAGCTCTTTCAGGTCTGGTAGAATCATCCGCATTAGGCTTTCCACCGGGCCATCCAGTGATGGTATGTTGCAGCCGATTAAAGACTCGGATATTCAGCTGATAAGCCGAAGCTTCTTCTATGATCAGATCGCTGAGTTGGTTTTCGTTATAATCTTCATTGGTCAATTTTAGGATTGGCTTTGATAATTTATCTGAGAGCCATATGACTGCTTTGGCTATGAGGTCATCGTTCCACTCACATATGCCTGCTAGCCAGGGTGTCTTAAATCTGGTCAGCTCAGATGCGGCTGGCATATCCATGAAGAACTTAGTATTAGGATGATTCTGTAAGTATGTCGAAGGCACAGCAGAAGTCACTTCTCCTTCTATAGCTGTCCTGACAATTGGTGCTTTATGTCCACCCCATGCCATGATGTAAATGGCTTTTGCTTCCATGATGGTATTAATTCCCATAGTGATAGCGCGATATGGGACATCCTGATTGATGAAATCATTCTGAGCATCCTGACGGGTCAGATTATCTAGCCTTACTAATCTTGTGATAGAATGTTCCCAAGATCCTGGCTCATTAAAACCAACATGGCCTGTCCTCCCTATGCCCAATATCTGAATGTCGATACCTCCGAGAGATTTGATCTTATCTTCATAAAAGTCACAATAAGACTGCACCTCATCCATGGTAATCATCCCGTTAGGAATGTGAATATTATCCTTAGGTATATCAATGTGATTGAATAAATGATCGTGCATGAAGTGAACATAGCTCTGCACTGCATCAGGTTCCATTGGATAGTATTCATCCAAATTAAAAGTAAAAACATTTTTAAAACTGAGTCCTTCCTCTCTATGCATGCGGACTAACTCCTCATAGACTTTAATGGGAGAAGATCCAGTAGCCAGCCCCAAGACGATGCTCTCTCCCTCCTGCTGTTTTTGAGATATCGCTAATGCTATGGTTTTAGCTAAGTGCTTTGCAGCACCTAAGTTATCCTCCCACACTCTGACGGGAATTTTTTCAAAATTTTTAAGTTGAAATTTTAGATTGGTATATTCTATTTGTTGGGCATTGGTCTCCATAGCAATTAATTTAGTCAGTGAAAGATAATACATCAAATAGGATAACTACAAATTGTGCGCGAGCACAGTTAAGATTATTCTCATATATTTAAGCCTGAATCGTATTTAATCTTGCGCCATCTACACTATTATGATAAGAAATCCATCATGCCCATAACCATTAAAGACATAGCACAGAGAGCGGGTGTATCCAGAGGTACCGTAGATAGAGTCATCCATCGTAGAGCTAATGTCGCTCCATATGTCAGACAAAAAGTAGAGAATGTCATTACAGAATTAGGCTATAGACCCAATGTTATAGCCAGCAGATTAGCCATAAAGAAGCAAATTAATATTGCCATCATACTACCTCATCCTTCGGAAGACGCTTATTGGAATTTGCCCCTTAGCGGAATAGATGATGCCATGCAGGAATTCAAGCACTTAGGCATTCATTATAGTAGGTACTTCTTCAACTTAGTAGATCCTACATCTCTGATATCTGCCTGCGACAAAATGAAGCAAGGTCCCGTTATAGATGGCATCATCATCGCGCCTATATTCAAACAAGAAGCAGTCACTTGGTATAATGATCATCCTGAGATGACCGTACCTATCATCGTTATTAATTCTCCCATTTCACTTTCTCGAAATTCGTTTTACATCGGTCAAAACTCATATCAGAGTGGACAGATTGCCGCTAAGCTGATACAGACGTCATTACATATAGTTTCCAAAATACTGATCATCAATATCGGCCCCAAGGCTCTAAATGCAGAGCATATTCTGGAGAAAGAAAGAGGATTTAGAGATCACGTCAAGTCCAATCCAGGCAATCCATATATCACAAAAATAGAATTAGAAGACTTTAGTAATAATGACTATATAGAGTCACAACTGAAAATGTGTTTTGATATGCATGGTCAATTTGATGCAGTATTTATAGGTAACTCAAGAGCTTATCGAGTGATAGATGCCATACATCACTTGAGTACAAAAAATATTACAATCATAGGTTATGACCTTTTGGCTGAGAATATCCAGTACTTAAAATCTGGCCATATAGACTATTTACTCGATCAAAATCCAAGAGTCCATGGGTATAAAGCTGTCAAAGCTATAGCGGACCATTTAATATTTAAAGCATCAATAAAAGAAACAGAGTATCTGCCCACTTCCATCATTATAAAAGAAAATCTAATGAATTAGGTGATTCCACCTTGAGACAGTCTATCTCTCTAAACCTATTTCTATAACGCTCTGCAGTGAAGCCTTGAAGGTGCCAAAATCGATAGGTTTGTCGAGAAAATCAACTACTCTATGATGTGATTTTACTCTTTTAATATCCTTATGATAAGAGCTGCACGAGCAAACATAGAACGAGTACGAATCGAATAATTCAGGTGACTTTCTGTCTATATCATCTATAAAGTCCCAAGCTTTGACCAATTGTAAGTTTAAATCAGTGATCACGATATTACGACCGCTCGGCTCACATGATAACATGTACCGGTAGGCTTCTTCAGAAGTGGTAAAGGAAACCATGCTCGAAAAGAAGTCATGATCAGTCAGTAATTCCTGATATAGAAATAGGAAATCCTTATCATCATCGATAAGAATCAACTCATTGATTATTTTCATAAGCTCGGGTAATGCTCAGTGAAATAAATATACTAAAATCCATCGAAATCAACAAAATATTCACTTATGGAATGTGTACCCTAATATCATTAACATAATTCAATGCAAACTTTCCTTAATTATAATCGATGCTATTTTATACCGAAAGCTATCGGTAGTAAAGCAGATCGAGTATACTGCCCACTAGAAATAGGTTTGCTGGTTTAAGAAGTCCCAACTCAATTTGTTTTTGGTATATAAATAATTTGAATTAACTTAAAAAAAAATATAACTATGGCTTTTTGGAACAGAAGACAATGGCTTAAATCCATCGGTATGACGACCGCTGTGCTATCCACAGGTGGATGTAAACTAAGTGCCAAAGAAGAGGAAATCACCCCCGCAACCACCCTGACTGATACGGATAAATTCATCAGGCTGTCATCTAATGAAAATAAATTTGCCCCGTCTCCTAAGATTAAGCAAGCTATGATAGATGCCATAGATAAGTCCTATCTGTATACGCCCTCACACTATAAAGAGCTTATTGGTAAAATAGCTGTGAAAGAAGAAGTGGGTACTGATAATGTACTGCTCGTATCAGGATCTAATGAAGGACTTCGACTCACTGGTCTGGTCTATGGCAGAAATGGTGGTGAGGTCGTCACGAGCACACCTACTTATAAAGCGCTGCTGAGCTATGCAGAAGAATTCGGAGGTACGATCAATGCTGCGCCATTAGATCAAGACTTAAAATATGATCTCGACGAAATGGAAAAACGTGTCACATCTGAAACCTCAATGGTATTTTTCTGCAATCCCAATAACCCAACAGGTACCCTCGTCGACGGACAGCGAGCCTTAGACTTCTGCAATACTGTCAGCGAAAAAACAATGGTCTTCTCAGATGAAGCCTACTGTGATTATATCGAGGAGCAGGACTACCCTTCTATGGTTCCCCTCGTCATGCAAGGAAAAAATATTATCGTATCCAAGACTTTCTCCAAGGTCTATGGTATGGCTGGTGTGCGTGTCGGCTACCTTATAGCGAGTCCAGAAATCGTTAATCGCCTCAAACCTCGAGTCATGAGCTATATCAATATGATGGGGCTGGCTGGTGCATGTGCAGGACTCGATGATAAAGAATTCTATAACTACTCCTTACAAAAAAACCGAGAAGCCAAAGAAAAGATATATCAGGTGGCTAATGAATTAAGTATGTCATATGTCAAATCACATGCTAATTTTGTATTTGTCAAGACTGGGATGCACATTGCAAAGCTTAATGAACGCATGAATGCAGAAGGCGTTAAAATAGGTAGACCCTTCGAGCCATTGACAGACTGGTGTCGAGTCAGCACCGGTACCGCATCTGATATGGCTGCATGGGAGAAAGCGATGCATCGTGTATTCGCTTAAGTAGATTTGTTATTTATAAAAAATCAAACATTAACTCATTCTACAAGAATATTGTTCGCATATCCTTCTCAAATTTAAATGTGTATTGATGAGTAAATCGTCAGGCAATTAGGGTCAGTTGACAGAAGTCTAATCAACGAAAAAATCATTAACGTAGCCATTGAGGAATCCAGTGAAACAATAAAGTCTGGAAAATTTGATATACTAAAAGTCTTCATCGAATTAAAAAAGATATGAAACCTACCTACGCTTTAATTACCTGAATAGTCTTCCTGTACTACCTGCGGAAGGCAGGCTGAATCCAGGATCATATAATTGATTATACAGTTGGTCTTGATGTAAATAAGGTCTTATTGGGAATACGTCAAGATTGCAAATAAAGAATTTGTGATAGATATTAGATCCGTGGAACTCTAAAAAGAGTAAATATCATAAAGTACCTTTTCGATCAAGAAAGTAGTGAGATAGGCAAGTCAATTTTCTTTGCCCTCAGGTATTCTCCAAGTGTCTTTGCTTGTGGGTCTATTCGTGTAGATGCAGCCACGCCTTCTTGTAGCAGTCCTTTAATGTAAAAATTTAGGCCAAATAGATTAGGAAATTCGTATCTGATAATTTCGAATGTGGCCGTATCTGGCAGGAGTTCTTTTACTTTCTCCACAGTCAGATAGTTATATAGAAAATGATAAGCGGTTTCACATTTTCCCCAAATTCCCAAATTCGCATTTCCACCTTTATCTCCTGATCGAGCAGCGAATGCTTCACCTAAATAAGCTTCTTTAGTCGGACCAAAATCTGAAGTTGTTGTTCCATCATTAATTGGAAGTCCCTCTGTGCTACCATTGTATTTGACTTCATCGATATGGAGCGTCTCTCCTAGTATATGCACTTTTTGACTGATGAAATCTTTGTCGATCAAAGCTGGGAAGTGGGTGATTCTCGGTTTAGCTGGCGCCGGAGCTGATGACCAGCATACACCTGGCACCATACAAAGCGCCATCTCTATCATCTTGGAAGTAAAGAATCTACCCGCTTTTTGTGCATCGCCATCTTTTACTGATACTTTTAATTGTGACATGGCTACCTCATTAGACACGGGATTTTCTTGATGAGATGGGATATAATGAAAAAGTAATTCCTGAAAATGATCTTCTCCTCCCAGAGCATCTACGATACTCTCCTTCAATATCGCTACTTTTTCCTCGTGATCTAATCCGACAATCTGGAATGTCATCGCATTCTGAAAGCCATCCATACAATTTACCGTGACTTTAGAAGTACTGGTAGCACTAGTCCCTTTAATACCAGAAAGCATCACTCGATCTTTCGCTTCTTGCGATATATTGATTGTATCAAAATGAGCTACGACATCTGGTGTGATGTACTGAGGTGCATTGATCTCATACATCAGCTGGGATGTGACAGTACCTATATTAATCAGCCCTCCAGTGCCAGGATGCTTAGTAATGACACATGATCCATCAGCTGATATCTCTGCTATTGGAAAGCCAACATTCTTATAAGTAGGCACTTCTTTAAAATAAGAATAATTACCTCCAGCTGCCTGTCCGCTGCACTCAATGATATGGCCTGCTATGGCTGCACCTGCTAAATGATCCCAGTCTTCTTTTCCCCACCCGAAGTGATAAGCAGCTGGCCCCATCACCACTGATGTATCTGACACCCTCCCAGTCACGACAATATCTGATCCTTTCTGCAGAGCCTCTACGATACCCCAGCAACCTAAATATGCATTAGCCGATACAGGTAAGAGTCCACTATCCTTAAGCGATATTCCTTTATCAAGATGGGTCAATACAGCACCCGCTTCTCGTAATGTCGAAATTCGTGGCATGAGGTCATCACCTGTTATGTAGGCAATCTTAGGGCTAAGACGAAGGGTCCTGGCGACTCCTTCCAGTGCTTCTGCCAGACCAGATGGATTTAGGCCTCCAGCATTGACCACCACCTTTACTCTTTTATCCAGACAAGGTCCCATGATGGATTCCATCTGCTTGAGAAATGTCTTAGCATACCCCAGATCTTTATTTTTCAGCTTCGACTTATATAGAATAGCCATCGTCAACTCTGCCAGATAATCTCCAGTCAAATAATCGACTGGACCTCCAGCTAACATTTCTTGTGGAGCAGACATCCGATCTCCGTAGAATCCACTGATGTTGGCTATGATGACTTTGCTTTGGCCCATAAGTATATAAGGTTATAATGCCTAATATACAGGCAACGTGAGTTAAATCAAGCACCAATCAATTAAGAATCAGAATTATATATTCTATATCAATAAATGTCTGGATACTTTAAGTAGTGCACTTCTGAATCACGGATTATTAGGGGATTACTCTGATTGCACGGATTTCTTATGGGATGGTTAGGAGGTGTACATTTACTTCAAAAAATCTGTGTCATCCTTTAATCAGTATAATACGTGATTCAGACAGTGTGGGATTTCTATACTGGATATGTGTTGAGTAGTGCACTTCTGAATCACGGATGATTAGGGGATTACTCTGATTACACGGATTTCTTATGGGATGATTAGGAGGTGTACATTTACTTCAAGAAATCTGTGTCATCCTGTAATTAGTGTAATCCGTGGTACAGACAGCGGAGGATTTCTTTACGGGATAGGTGTTGAGTAGTGCACTTACTTCAAGAAATCTGTGTCATCCTTTAATCAGTATAATCCGTGATTCAGACAGTGTGGGATTTCTATACGGGATAGGTGTTACGTAGTGCACTTCTGAAACACGGATTATTAGGGGATTACTCTGATTGCACGGATTTCTTATGGGATGGTATAGGAAGTGTACACTTATTTCAAGAAATCTGTGTCATCCTTTAATCAGTATAATCCGTGATTCAGACAGTGTTGGGTTTCTATACGGGATAGGTGTTGAGTAGTGCACTTCTGAAACACGGATTACTAGGAGATTACTCTGATTGCACGGATTTCTTATGGGATGGTATAGGAAGTGTACACTTACATCAGAAAATCTGTGTCATCATTAAATCAGTATAATCCGTGATTCAGACAGTGTAGGATTTCTATCACGGTATAGGTATTAAGTAGTGCATTTCTGAATCACGTATTATTAGGAGATTACTCTGATAACACGGATTTCTTATAGGATGGTATAGGAAGTGTACACTTACTTCAAAAAATCTGTGTCATCCTTTAATCAGTATAATCCGTGGTTCAGACAGTGTGGGATTTCTATCACGGATTATTAGGGGATTACTCTGATTACACAGATTCTTATGGGATGGCATAGGAAGTGTACACTTACCGCAAGAAATCTGTGTCATCCTTTAATCAGTATAATCCGTGGTTCAGACAGTGTAGGATTTCTATAAGTATATATATTCTTAATCGACGGTAGATTAAATATGTAATCTTTCTTTTCTTGCCAAAAGTTCTTCTTCTGTCTCTACTCTGTTTTCGTCTGGGACGCAGCAATCTACTGGACACACAGCAGCACACTGAGGTTCTTCGTGAAATCCTTTACACTCTGTACACTTATCCGCGACGATAAAATAAAGATCATCATCTACCG
>Ga0209828_1003686_pt1 | contig 11500 bp, 13 predicted proteins | sample MaitaG_FD_187429 | JGI IMG/M metagenome (GOLD analysis project Ga0209828, IMG submission 187429) | Marine algal microbial communities from Maine, USA - Maine_Asex2 metaG (SPAdes) (version 2) | ecosystem: Host-associated > Algae > Red algae > Unclassified | place: Maine, USA | collected 2015-01-05
CCAAGACGAGACTGCTATTTTGGAAATGTTGGATGGTTTGTTTGCTAACTACGTTGCTGAGCGTAAGCCTAAAGAGTCATTCGGTGATTATGTGATTCGTGCAGAGTTAGTTGCTGTGACTGAGAATCGTGCCTGACAGAAACTAGGTGCACTTCAAGAAGAGCCTTTGTGAATATCCAGACATTAAAAAAGCCTCAGAATTCTGAGGCTTTTTAGATCTTAAAAGCAATTCTTAAAGCAGCTATTAGCTTTCTCTAGCTTCTGCCAATGGCAATCCAGCTGCCGTGCGTGCTTCTTTAATCATCGTTGGCAATTCGCCATTCTCATTCATCTCAAGCGTGATATCGCAGCCACCAATTAATTCACCACCCACGTAAACCTGTGGAAAGGTTGGCCAATCAGCAAAGCGTGGTAGATTCTGAAAAATCTCCGGATCTTGAATTACATCGATATAAGCAAACTCTTCACCAACAGACATCAACGCTTGAGCTGTACGGCTAGAGAAACCACACTGTGGTAATTTTGGAGAACCTTTCATGAAGATAATGACTGGGTTTTCATCAACGGCGCTTTTAATTCTGTCCATGACATCCATGGTTTAAACCTCATTTAATCTGAAAAAATATTATATACCACTTAGCGGCCTTTGATGAGTACTTTGAGGCCGTATAAGCAAAACACGATAAAACCAATTAATGTCCATTCTGGAATGCTTAAACCAAACAATGACCATTGTACTTCGGCACATTCACCTGAGCCTTCGAATACTTTATTTAACATGGTGGTGAATGGTAAATTATCAATCCAATATGACAGCCCAGGACCACATTCCGGTACTTTTTCTGGTGGTAAGTGCTGCAACCAGGATTGGCGGGCCGAGATAGCACCTCCACCGATAGCTGCCAGCACAACTAGTTGTCCATAGAGACGTCGACCAAAAGCCTCTGAAGGATTATGCAGTGCTCCCAAAAGAAAAACGCCCCCTATAATCATTACCGCAACACGTTGGAAAATACACAGCGGGCAAGGCTCGAGCAACATGTAATACTGCATAAACATTGCTACAGCGATCATCGTCGCGCATAGCAGGAAACCAATGAGGAACATTGGACGTATAGAATATTGATTATTCATGGTTTGTGTCGCTTCTACGTGATAGTTGAGGGTATTTATGGCAATGAGTTTAAACCATTGTTTCGAGATGGTCAGCCAGAGGGGAGAATATTTATAAAAAACCTCTTGAGCAAAGATTATCAATACTCATCTCGCTCCTGTGTAAAGATGTGTAAGTCTGATGGCGATGAGTTTTACGCGATGTAAAATGAAGTGAACAAATGGTTAGAATCCCTGTCAGATTAATTAGAAACTATAATAGTAGGTCGTTATGTTGAAGTTAAGGATTCCACCACCCGCCTATGCATTACTTATTGCGGGTTTGATGTGGGTACTAGACAGTTATTTTCCTATTGTTAATATATTTGCTTCTCCATGGAAGCTATTGGGTTGGGTATTTATTATTGCCGGATTGGTAATAGATTTGTGGTCCGTCGGCTTGTTTTGGCAGGAGAAAACAACAGTGAACCCAATGAAGCCTGATAACTCGAAAAGCATTGTAGAGAGCGGTATGTATCAGTTTAGCCGCAACCCAATGTATTTAGGAATGTTAAGCATTTTATTTGGCTTGGCAATTTTGTTAGGTGGTTTATCGCCACTGCTTTGCTTGCCAGTATTTGCATTGATTATTACCACTCAGCAAATAATTCCTGAGGAAATGACACTGACTAACAAGTTTGGACAAACGTACCTAGATTACAAACATCGTGTAAGGAGATGGTTATGAAATACAAATTCACTACTCTGGCATTGATTATGACGATTCCGAGCTTAGTCTGGGCAGGTGCTAATTTCCTAAGTACAGACCCTGTTTATGTTATTTCTAAAACAGATCGCGAAGATAACAGCGCACCATTGATTCCCAACTACCGCCTGCAATGGAACCAAGCGATTGGTAAATTTGATTTACTGCCAGGCGACAATCGTCGCCCTATTACCATTGAAGAATCGATACTGCCATCATTACCAATTAGCCCGTCACAAACGGATGAGCCAATCTATTACGATGACGACATATCGGTTTAAGCGGTTAGCTTGAGGCTGAAATCATTGTTCCCACACCTTGGTCGGTCAATAATTCAAGCAGAACAGCATGCTCAACACGACCGTCAAGAATAGACGCTGATTCTGTGCCTTTGTTTGCAGCATTTAATGCGCAGCTGACCTTAGGTAGCATGCCGCCTTGAATCGTTCCATCGGCGATCAAAGCTTCTATGTCTTTGTCCGTTAAGTTTCTAAGTAGGTCGCCAGATTTGTTCAAGACGCCGGGTGTGTTAGTGAGTAGTAATAAGCGCTCGGCCTCGAGTCCAACGGCGATTTCACCCGCAACAATATCTGCATTGATGTTATAAGAAGCACCATCTTCACCAATACCGATGGGTGCAATGACTGGAATAAAAGATTCGTTTTCAAGCGCGTGGATAATAGAAGGGTTGATACTTACAATTTCTCCGACATGACCATAATCAACATCGCTATCGGTCTTTAGCTTTTTTGCACGAATAAGATTGCCATCTTTTCCAGTGATACCAATTGCTCTTCCACCCGCTTGACTAATCATGCTGACGATTTGCTTATTGACCGAACCTCCGAGTACCATCTCCACGACATCCATGGTTTGAGAATCGGTGATGCGCATTCCGTCATGAAACTTACTTTCAATATTAAGCTGCTCAAGTAAGTTGGCAATTTGTGGCCCGCCGCCGTGAACTACTACTGGATTAACACCCACATGCTTCAGTAGTACGACATCTTTAGCGAAGCTGCGCTCTAACAAAGGATCGGTCATGGCGTTTCCACCATACTTTATAACAATTGTTTTACCGGCATAGCGTTGAATGTAAGGTAGTATCTCCGTCAGAATATTTCCAACGGCTGCGGCGGAGTACGCTGTATCTGTCATAATCTTTTACAAATCAAAAATGAGTATTATGGCTGATTCAAAAGGGTAATTTAGTGTTTATTCCAGCATTTTTTAATAAGCGACGAAAAGTTACTTTAATTGCTTCGAGGCGATGTGCTGAAATGGCTTCAAAACGAAAGGTCAAATCAGGACTAGTATTAGATGCACGCATCAATCCCCAGCCATCATCAAAATCAACCCGCAGGCCATCGATATAGCAAGGTGTTGCATCAGTGAATTTAGCATCACGCATCAGATGGCCGAGCAATAATTTAGCCACAGCAGGGTCAGGTAAGCACAGGCGATACTCTGGCGTACTATGATTTTCTGGAAGCTCTGCAAAGATTTCTTCGCAACTTTCTTCACGGGTGGATAATGCTTCAAGCAATCGCGCAGCTGCATAAAGGCCATCGTCAAAATTAGACCAACGATCGCGCAAGATAATGTGCCCGCTAAATTCACCACCTAATACAGCATCAGTCTCACGCACTTTTGCTTTCAGGTGAGAATGTCCAGTTGGGCATAGTACGATCTTACCACCCGCTTTCTTTACCGAGCGGCCCAGTAAATCACTGCACTTTACATCGCAAACAACCGAAGCACCTGGTGCATCTTTTAACATCTGCTGGGCGAGTAAAATCATTATTCTATCGGGCCAGAGAATTTTTCCTTTACCGTCAACCGCGATGACTCGGTCACCATCACCATCAAAAGCGATCCCAAGGTCAAGCTGCTCGTCAATGACTAACTGCTGTAATGCCTTTAAGTTTTCTGGTTCGGTTGGGTCTGGTGAGTGATTGGGGAAATGCCCATCTAATTTGCAAAATAGCGGGCTGACTTCACAACCAATTGAAGTAAATAATGACTCGGCGAGAATCGATGTGACGCCATTACCACAATCAATGCCGACTCGTAGGGTTTTGGCCAACTTGATATCGCTTACAACAGCAGCGCTGTAATCACCAATGATGTCGTCGTATTGTGTGAGCTTTCCTTGGTTATCAGATCTAGTATAACGATCCTCAAAAATAGAATCATAAATCTGACGAATCTCTTGCTCCGTTAGCGGTGCATTATCAATGACCATTTTTATGCCATTGTAATGTCCTGGGTTGTGACTCGCAGTCACGATGACTGCGTCAGGTACTGATAGTTGCCCCAATGCAAAATAAGCGACGGGAGTAGGGGTTAACCCTAAGTCGACGACATCGCAGCCCGAATCAAGCAAGCCCATTAATAGCTGCTGCTTGATTTCAGGGCTACTTAATCGTCCATCTCTACCGATTAAAATTTTGTTGCGGTTTTGAGCCAGCAGTTTGTTACCAATAACAAGGCCAATGGCATAGGCATCCAGTGGGAAAAAGTCTTCATTAACTTTCCCACGGATATCATAAGCCCGAAAAATATCAGGTTGAATCATTTTTTGCATAAGTGGATCCTTTAAGGCCAAGGACATTTCTTTTTGTTTTTAGGGGGTAACCGATGTAGATCGATTAAATCATTTTCTCTGTTATATTATAGACCATAGAATTATTTTTTGCCGGAATGTCCGAAACCACCACTACCACGTTCGCTATTATCAAAAGAATCAACAGGGTTAAGCGCGACTTGCACAACCGGTAAAAAAACTAACTGCGCGATACGATCGCCTACTTCGATAGTGTAAGGCGTTTGACTTCGGTTCCAGCAAGATATGAACAACTGTCCCTGATAATCAGAATCAATCAGGCCAACTAAGTTACCCAATACCAATCCATGCTTGTGCCCCAGTCCTGAGCGCGGCAAAATAGTTGCTGCAATGCTTGGGTTAGCAATATGAATTGCGATACCTGTTGGTATCAAAATAGTCTGATTGGGTTCAATAACAATCATTGCCTCATCGAGGCAGGCGCGCAAATCCATGCCTGCTGATCCATCGGTAGCATAGCCTGGCAGAGGAATGCTGTTGCCAATTCTGTCGTCCAGAATTTTATAGTCTACGGTCGGTGTCATATTCTTTGAGTGTCTTCAGGTAAATAAAATTTGCAAATTATGGTTAAGATTTCGAAGGCTAGCGCTTTTTTATCCATTTCAGGTATCGCAAAGTGCTCACCATTGGCCGCTAGAATATCAACTTGGTTGGTTTCAACATCAAAGCCTTTTTGCTTACCCACTTGATTGGCGACAATTAAGTTTAACGACTTCTTTTTAAGCTTAGCCTCCGCATATTTAAGCACATTGTTGGTTTCAGCGGCAAAACCTACCGTGAATAACTCAGGATTTGCCAGGCTCGTCGTCGCGAGTATGTCTGGGTTTTGTTCTAAATCTAACTGTAAATCTGCTGATGAGGTTTTCTTCATTTTCACAGAGGAAATTGTTTTCAACCGGTAATCAGCCACCGCAGCCGCTGAAATAAACAAATCACAGCTAGCCACTTCGGTGGTTACTGCTTTCAACATGTCTTCAGCCGTTTCAATATCAATGCGTTTGATAGCAGCTGATACGCTGAGCCGTGTCGGTCCGCTGACCAATACAACCTCAGCGCCTAGTGCCAATGCTGCTTCTGCAATCGCATAGCCCATTTTACCTGAGCTACGATTAGTCAGGTAGCGAACGGGGTCTAAAGGCTCGCGTGTTGGACCTGCGGTAATTAAAACCCGATGTCCGGTTAGTTTTTTTGAATTTGGATCAAGCAGATCAAAACCTAGCGAGTTTGAAACACTACCGTGAAAGGATTTAGTAAGCTTTTCAAAGAGTGCTTGAGGTTCCAGCATACGTCCAAAACCGACATCACCGCAGGCTTGCTCTCCCGCTGCAGGCCCATGAATGCTGTGTCGCTTTTCCAATATAGTTATATTTTCTTCTGTCGCAGGATGTGCCCACATTTGTTGATTCATCGCTGGTGCAATATGAACGGGTGCCGCCGTTGCTAAGATGATCGTAGATAGCAGGTCATTTGCCATGCCAATACGCAGACGCGCCAATAAATCAGCCGTGGCCGGGGCGATTAGCACAACGTCTGCCCAACGAGCCAGTTCGATATGGCCCATTCCAGCTTCAGCTTCAGTATCTAGCAGGGCAGTGTGGACTGGATTGCCTGACAACGCTTGGAGTGTCAGCGGGGTGATGAACTCGCAAGCGCCAAGTGTCATACAGACTCTGACATCATGACCCGCTTTTTTAAATAGGCGGATGAGCTCGGCTGATTTGTAAGCAGCGATGCCACCACTAATCCCAATAAGTATGTTTTTGTTGGTTTGATTGTTCATACTTAAAATTATAACAAAAAATAAGGCGACAAACCCTATGGCAATTACAGACTGGGCGGTTGAAGATAGGCCGCGTGAAAAACTGCTAATGCGAGGCGCCGATGCATTAAGCGATGCAGAATTATTAGCAATCTTCCTGAGAACTGGCATCAAAGGAAAAACTGCAGTTGACCTCGCCCGCGACATACTCAAAGACAGTGGTGGGCTAAGGCAATTACTCGGCTCAGATGAAGGTCAATTCTGTCAAAGCAAAGGCTTGGGGCAAGCCAAATATGTACAGTTAAAAGCCGTTGTCGAAATGAGTAGGCGTTACCTGGAAGAGCATTTAACCCGAGGTGATGCGCTAAACGATGTAACAGCCGTTAGAAATTATCTCTGCCATCAGCTCAGGGGTTACCCCTATGAGGTCTTTGCATGCCTATTCTTGGATAACAAGCATCGTGTGATTGAATATGAAGAGCTATTTCGCGGAACGATCGACAGCGCCAGCGTGCACCCTAGAGAAGTATTGCGTCGCGCCATTCACCACAATGCAGCAGCTGTCATCTTCGCCCATAACCACCCCTCAGGCGTTGCAGAACCCAGTCAGTCTGACCACCGTATTACCGATAAACTTAAAGACGCGCTGGGAATGGTCGATGTTCGCGTGCTGGATCACTTTATTATTGGTGACGATGTCGTATCGTTCGCTGAAAAAGGCTACCTCTAATTCACCAAGCTCAATCTGCTAATAAATAATATGGCATTGAAATAAATTGTTTTGAGCGGACATCAAAAAGGCCGAGAAAATGCCTCAGCCTAAATGATTTCAAACCTTGTAAAGTTCTACTTTAATTGAAGTCGCAGCTAAATTTCGTCTTCTTTGGGAAGTTTAACTGTAAAACACGCATAGTGTCTGAAGCAATCTTGGCACGCTTGAGTTCTCTCGCTGCACAAATTTTAACTTGCAGTGCCTCGATAATAGCGGGTGTGCCTTGGTGGTTAGCAATCGTATATTCCGCACGATTAAACGCAGCCAAATAGGCACCACGCTTCATGTAATACTTAGCAACCCCAACTTCACCACCACCAAGCGAGTTTCTTAAATAGCCGATACGCTTTGCAGCATCCGGTGCGTATTTACTGTCAGGGTGTCGAGTTAGCAATTTTTGAAAGTCATGAAAGGCTTCTTTTTTACGGACACCATCAAGGTCTGAAAAGCTGCGAGGGAAGACGCGATCTAGAATGCTTCCACCCCGATTGAAGTTAACCAAGCCACGCAAATAGAGTGCGTAGTCAATGCGCGCGCTGCGTGGATACATGCGGGTGAATCTATCAATAGTATCAAGCGCCGTATCCGCTTCATCAAACTTATAATAAGCGTATGAAGATTCCAGCATTGCTTGTTCAGCAAATTTACCCAAGGGGTAGCGTGCTTCCAAAGTTTCAAATTTCTTGATTGCCGCTTCGTAGTTTCCTGTTGCAGATGCGGCACGACCTTCTCGTAGTAACTGTTCAGCACTGACATTTATATCGACTGTCGTTTCTTTTTCTTCTTTATTCTGACTTAACATTGAGCAAGCGCTAAGGCTAATGGCTAGTGAGGCGATGCTCAGCACGTTTACCAGTAGTTTCCATCGATTCATATTTCGTGACTCTTAATTTATGATTATTGGTAGGAATGCGAGATAAATTATACACCTTTACAGACCTCATACTCCCTGAATTACGACATACAAGTGATGATATACCGTATAATCCCAAAACTTACTCCCTAAGCGATTATAGACCATCAATGACTGACGTGGAAATTATTGAATTTGTAGTGCCGGAATCTTGCTTTAATCAACGAGCAGATCGAGTGATTGCAGAGCTATGCACCGATTACTCAAGAAGCCAGCTGCAAAAATGGCTCAAAGCTGGCGATATTCTCATCGATGGCAGAGTGATGGCTGTAAAAGAGAAAATCGTTGGAGGAGAAACTATACAAATTCAGGCTAAACCTATCCAACGGTCTGACTTTGAACCTGAGAATATCCCGCTAGATATTCGCTATGAAGACGAGCATATGCTCATTCTCAATAAACCTTCAGGGATAGTGGTACACCCTGCGGCGGGAAATTGGAGTGGAACGTTAATGAACGCCTTGTTAGCTCACAATGACCATCAGAATGAACTGCCACGCGCGGGTATTGTGCATCGTCTAGACAAAGACACGACAGGGCTGATGATGGTGGCTAAAGATTTAAAATCACACCACGCGCTAGTCGAGGCCTTGCAAGAACGAGAAGTCAGTCGTGAGTACCAAGCGCTAGTTTGTGGTGAGCTTATCTCCGGTGCGACCATTGAAGGCAATATCGGACGTCACCCCAAAGACCGTAAGAAAATGGCCGTCGTGGATGATGAGCGTGGTAAGCATGCCATTACGCATTATCGTATTGAAGAGCGCATGATCAAGCACACTTTATTAAGAGTGCACTTGGAAACTGGGCGGACGCATCAGATTCGTGTGCATTTAAGTTGGAAACACCATCCTATTGTTGGTGATAAAACCTATGGTGGGCGATTGAGAATTCCTAGTGGTCTAGGCCAAATTAAGTGTGATGCTCTGAGACAGTTTCCGCGCCAAGCGTTACATGCGGCACGGCTTAGTCTGAATCATCCAATGACCGGTGAGTCGCTTAGTATTGAAGCTGAAATGCCAGATGACATGAGACAGTTGATCGGTATCCTGACAGACGTCGAAGAATAGGCATATATCCATGTCTGATGCTTCTAACAATCGAATTCAAGATTTCATCTATCCCGATTGGCCCGCACCAAATAATGTAAAAGCAGTGATGACAACTCGCCATGGTGGCGTCAGTACTTCACCGTTTACTACAATGAATCTAGGTACGCACGTTGATGACTCAGCGGAACACGTCGAGCAGAATAGAAAAATCCTTGATCAGAAGCTTACACTACCAAATAAACCACTTTGGTTAAACCAGGTTCACGGAACGGATATAGCCAATCATAAAGTAGACTCTGTGGGTTGCGATGCTGATGCAGTGGTTGCTCGTGAAACCAATGAGGTCTGCGCAATTATGACAGCAGACTGCTTGCCCGTTCTATTTTGCGATGCTCAAGGTACTACTATCGCCGCAGCCCATGCTGGCTGGCGAGGATTACAAAGCGGCATTTTAGAAAAATGCGTAGCAACGATGCGATGCGATACAGATAAGGTTTTGGTTTGGCTAGGTGTTGCCATTGGACCGACTGCTTTTGAAGTAGGAGAAGAAGTCAGAGAAGCCTTTGTGTCGGTCTATAAAGAGTCGGCGTTGGCTTTTGTAAGGAATCCAAACAATGAAAGCAAATGGTTAGCCGATATCTATCAGCTTTCAAGGGTTCACTTGGAGGCTGCTGGAGTAAGGGCAGAAAATATTTATGGGGGAGGGCGCTGTACTTTTAATGAGGATACGCTCTTTTTTTCCTACCGGCGCGAAAGTCGCACCGGTAGGATGGCATCTTTAATCTGGCTAGCTTAGTTTGCTAGCTGTCTTTCTTTAATTTCTTGAGTCGCCTTGCAATCGATACAAAGGTCAGCAGTTGGCCTAACTTCTAAGCGCTGAAGGCCAATATCAATACCGCAAGCATCACAAAAACCGTAATCGTCGGCATCTACACGAGCAATTGTCTTTTCGATTTTGCGAATTAGTTTGCGTTCACGATCGCGCGCTCTTAACTCTAAGGTAAATTCTTCTTCCTGTGTGGCACGATCGGCAGGGTCAGAAAAATTACTAGCATCTTCTTGCATGTGGCCAACAGTACGGTTTACTTCGTTCACCAGAGACTCGCTCCATTTGACGAGAATATTCCGGAAATGGGCTAATTGATCTTCGTTCATGTACTCCTCGCCAGTAGAGGTCACATAAGGTTCAACGCCATCGACTGGTAGTGCAGACTTACGAGTAATTTGTGCTGTCATTTTCTAAATCCATCTAGTTTTTAGGGTTAGTTATCTATATTTATTGTTACCCGGATCTTCCGACACTGGAGGTGCGAAAAACGCGGCGATTATAGCTTATTTTTGACTAAGGTAAAGCGATGATTTCATTATCATCAGTTTTTTGTATTAAACTGCATAAGCTTCCGCGACATACTTATGATTTTGATTTCGTGCTGACTAAATATTTCACATCAGCAAGATAGTACAAGATAGCGAACGTAAGATTAACGAGTGTGTTGATTTTGACTAATGGTTTAAAATCCATAGCTAAAAGGTACCTCGTTGACCACATCGATCCATCGGAATAATTTAACGATGAAATACGTTTCCTGGGGTTGGGGATTCGTACTAAATTATCCTTCTGTGCATATGGCATTGTGATAAAGATAAAGTTCAAAAATGTGATTTTGTTTTTGATTAAGATGATTTAAGAAAAAAGTAATATCACTAGTTGACAGAGGTGGTGTGCATTCGTAATATACGCCACCTCGATGCGGGAATAGCTCAGTGGTAGAGCACAACCTTGCCAAGGTTGGGGTCGGGAGTTCGAATCTCCTTTCCCGCTCCACGAGAAAATGAAAGAAATTGAGAATAGCTTAGACGTACCACACTTTGCTAGACTCAACTAACACCACAGTAGTACAGGTTGCGGGAATAGCTCAGTGGTAGAGCACAACCTTGCCAAGGTTGGGGTCGGGAGTTCGAATCTCCTTTCCCGCTCCAGATTTTACTTTAGTATTATAGCTTCAAGGCTGGATGGCAGAGTGGTTATGCAGCGGATTGCAAATCCGTGTACCTCGGTTCGATTCCGGGTCTAGCCTCCACGCTATAAAACACTTCGCAAGACCATCTGCCCAGATGGCGAAATTGGTAGACGCAAGGGACTTAAAATCCCTCGGTGGAAACACCGTGCCGGTTCGATTCCGGCTCTGGGCACCATCTTAGTATCTAATACCGTCTAACAGCTGCCTATTCTGGCTATTGCAATCAATGAGCAGCGACACATGCGGTATCCTACCGTTGAGCCTTTGATAGCATTAACATTCTCCCTCAGAAACTAAAGAGATTATTATGGAACAATTGCTGTTAAACCCGATCACCAAAGTAGACGGTGAGATTAATCTTCCCGGCTCTAAAAGCTTATCCAATCGAGCGCTTTTGTTGGCTGCTTTGGCAGAGGGAACAACGACACTGACGAACTTGCTAGACAGCGATGATATTCGTTACATGTTAACCGCACTCAAGCAGCTCGGAGTGAATTATCAG
>Ga0209828_1003688_pt1 | contig 11495 bp, 11 predicted proteins | sample MaitaG_FD_187429 | JGI IMG/M metagenome (GOLD analysis project Ga0209828, IMG submission 187429) | Marine algal microbial communities from Maine, USA - Maine_Asex2 metaG (SPAdes) (version 2) | ecosystem: Host-associated > Algae > Red algae > Unclassified | place: Maine, USA | collected 2015-01-05
GCTGGTCGCGTACTTCCAGAAGTGGGTGGCGTGCACGCTCGTGAGATCGCCACGCAGGACCTCGATGGGCTGCTCGGCGACGACTCGTTCAAGCCAACTGATACCGACCTCGAGCTTGGCGATGAGGTCAGGCACCTGCCAGTACAGATCTTCGTCAAGCACCCGGTCCCACCCTTTGCCTGATCCCAGCCGGTGGTCTTCCCACACGATCGGTGATGGCTTATCACCGGCGGGCCACAGCAGGTCACCGCATCGCCGATAGGTGAACACCAGCGAGTCCCACGCCATATGTGAAACCTGGCGGCGGATCGACCACCACATCCATTCGCGGTCAGGGTCCAGGTCGTCGTAGTCGAGCTGCGCGTCGGACAGGCCGGCGACCTCGGTCTGAGTCCAGCCGATGAGTTGGCGATATGGCGGCATCGTTCCAACGGCGGGATCGGCTGGCATCTCGAAGGCAGACATCACTAGAACGACGAGACTAATTCACTGGATCAGGCCTGCACTCGAAGACCACCGGTACGCCCAGCGTGAGTGATTCGTCGGTCGACACGAACTCGACGCCGGCGCCTCGGACCCGCTGCTTGACGACGTCGTCTTCATCGACTGGCTCGATCGTTTCGATCTCGGCTCCCAGCACCGCGGCGATCTCCTCGATGCTCATCGTGAAGTCGAGTCCTTCGGGAAGCTCGATCTCGTCGGGCTGGGCACCGCCAGGCAGCGCATTGCCTTCGCTGTCAACTACGAAGGTCCACCCCAGAAAGGTCTCGCGGTCGTCGACGATCTCGAAGTGCAGGGCGAACGAACCCCACAGAATCGTGCGCCGCGTGATCGGACCGTCTTCACTCCAGCATTCGGCCCACCCGGTGTCAGATCCGGCATCGGCCACTTCGCCAAACGCGCAAGCGGCTCGTTGCTCGATCGTCGCGAAGTCCGCGCCGATCGTCAGGCCGGCGAACGGCAGGTCGGTCCGAATGTCGATTGGGCGACCACACGGTGGCGAGCCAACCAGGATGTGGTTGGCCTGGTAGATGCCGCCGCTCAGAAATTCGCTGAAGAACTCTGAGCCGTCGTTGAAGGGGTTGTCCATGTCGACCCACAGCAGGCCCTCGGTCGACATCTCAACGCCGTTCAAGACTCGGGTCGTTGTGCTGCTGATCGTTGCCACGCCATTGGTCACATCGGTCAATTCGTACCTGGTCTCACCACTGAGGGATTCCCACTGAGCGCCGACGCCGATCGGCGTGGTGGGAACCAGAGCGGAGGCTGCGATGCTTACGCGGGTTGGATCGGTGTCGTTGAAACCAACCTGAAGACCTGACGGGTGGTAGACGTGTTCGACAACTCGGCCAACCGAGCTCGTCGGAAATGCCGCTGCGGCAGATGGCAGCTGCGGCGGGCGGCCATCCCAGAGGCTGAGGCTCGCGGTGGTCTCATTGCGCACGACGAAGAAGCCATCGCCCTCTTCGATGACCTCAGCCGTTTGCGTGAGCTTGGTGTAAGCATGATCGAAGTTTGAGTTCGGCTCACCGAGCAGCACGACGGTGACTTCGATCGTTTGATCGCCGATGTCGCCGACCGAGTACTGGCGTTGCAAGTCGAAGCACGGCGACGTGCCGCCGTCGATCAAGGTTAAGGGAATGGTGTTGTCGGCGCCTTCGAGCAGGGTGAAGCCCGCACCACCGACGCCGGGGTCGGCGCCAGTGACGCCGTCGGCCATCACGACCGGGCCCTCGCCGCCGCAGGGGGTTGACGGCGCAGGTGGCTCCGCCGACTCGTCGGTCGCTGGTTCCGCTGCGGGCTCAGTCCCTGGCTCGGTTTCTGGCTCGGTCGATTGTGCCGTCGATTGCTCAACGTCGGGCTCGGGCAACGCAGCCGCCGCTTCGACCTCAACTTGGTCGAGGTCTTCCTCGGGAGATGCGTCGGTTTCGGGTGAAGTGTCGTCTAGCGAGGCCGGGGCCTCGACTCGCTCGCTGGGTTCGCCTTCGGCTGCCGGATCCGGCGCATCGCTGCCGCCGCGAGCAAACACCAAGGCCAGCGCCAAGGCGACGCACAGCGTGACGACCGCCAACCCGATCATCCACGGCCAGCGAGATGCTGTGGCAGGCGACCCCGGACCTGATCCCGGTGCGTCGTCTGTGAGGTGCGCCGGTTCAGGGTCGAACCGGTAAGGGGTTACCGCTGCCTCGAGCTGGTCGCCGTAAGCGTTTAGCTGTTCGAGAAGATCAGACATCGGACACCTCCCCGAGGTGGATTCGTAACGATGCGAGCCCTCGCTGCACGTGCGTCGCAACGGTCGAAGTTCCGATGTCGAGCGCTTTTGCGACCTCGCCATGGTTCCACGAGCAGGCATGTACGAGCCAGACGGCGGTGCGCTGGTTATCGCTCAAGTTCATGAGGCCCTCGACCAGTCCTGGCTCAGTGTGGGGGATTCTGCCGGGGTCCGGCGGTGGCAGTTCGGGCCGCTTCTTTTGGCGAGATTTCGATTGGCCGACCCGATACAGATAGCCGATTGGGTTGTCGAGCTCAGCCAGCTTCGTGCGATTTTCCCAGGCCCACGCAAAGGCTTCGGAGAGCGCATCGCCGGCGCGATCAACGCCAAGCGAACCTGCAAAGGCCCGTCGAAGACGCGGTTCAGCCTCTGCGACGAACGCTTCAAAATCTGCAGTTGCGGTCATTCACGGACTTTCATCAAAAAGCGGCTTTCACTTGGTAGAGCTCTGGAGGGGTCACTCGCGCTACGTCAAAGTAGAAGGATTTTTGAACGCCGGTTAGAGGGAACGATCCCTAGCGTCTGCTCGGGTCTAGCGTGACCGCATGGCGATCTATGAACGCGGCGAGTGGACGGCCAAGCGAGTCGAGACTGCAATCGACCCCGACAGACCGATCATCGACCCTCACCACCACCTGTGGGATCGCGAAGCCAGCACGTATCTGGTTGCAGATTTGCTTGCTGACACGCGGGCATCGCACAACGTGACCGACACGGTGTTCGTCGAATGCTCGGCTGAGTATGACGCAACCGCGCCGCCGCATCTCGCGCCGGTGGGCGAGACCCGCTTCGTTGCCGCCCAGGCCGCGGCCCTCGAAGCGCTCGGTGCGACGCGCATCGGCGCCATCGTGAGCCACGCCGACATGACGCTTGGCGACCAGGTCGCCGAAGTACTCGCGGCTCATACCGAGGCCGGGGCGGGGCTGTTTCGTGGGATTCGCCACGGCCTCAACTGGAGCCCGTTCGACGACGTCAAGAACGGTCACCACGATCCGAACCAAGGCCAGATGGGCGCAGCGAACTTCCGGGCTGGCGTTGCAACGCTCGGCGACATGGGGTTCAGCTTCGACGCTTGGCTGTACTTCGATCAGCTCGGCGAGTTGGCCGAGCTCGCCATGGCCATACCGCAGACGAAGATCATCGTGAACCACCTCGGCGGGCCACTGGGGATCGGCCCGCACGCCGGCGCCGGGCAAGCCGAGATGGTCGCAATCTGGCGAGCCGGGATCGCGGCGGCAGCGGCATGCGACAACGTCGTGCTCAAGGTCGGTGGCATCGGCATGGGCCACTACTTCGGCATGGAATCTCGCGGCACGCCGTGGGCCGATCTCGATACCCCGCCCGACAGCGAAACGGTGGCCAACTGGTGGGCCGACCGGGTGCATTACTGCATCGACACGTTCGGCCCCGACCGCTGCATGTTCGAATCAAACTTTCCCGTCGACCGCCAGACCTTGCCCTACACCGTGCTGTGGAATGCGTTCCAGATTCTTGCGGCCCGCTACAGCCCGGCCGAGCAAGATGCCCTCTTCCACAACACCGCCAAGCGGGCCTATCGCATCTAGTCCGCTTCTCATCTGGCTCCCAGACATGTGGCTGCTCACTATGCAGAAAACTGCACTTGCAGCAGCCAGTTAGATGCGTTCGAAGTAGCGGCGGCGTTCCCAATCGGTGACGGCTGCAGACGCGGCTGCCACCTCGGCCGCGAAGTGGTGTGAGTAGTGGTCGACAACGGCATCGCCGAGTAGTCGCCGAGCCGCGGCGCTGTTGGCGAAGCGTTCAGCGGCAGCCTCAAGGCTTGTCGGCAGGGGTTCAACAGCGCTCGACGTATATGCATCGCCATCGATCTCGGGTGGCGGCTCGATCTGGTTCTCGATGCCGTCGAGACCGCTTGCGATCGCGGCGGCATAGGCCAGGTACGGGTTGACGTCGGCCCCGGGCAATCGATTCTCGATGCGCAGACTTGGCCCGGTGCCGACGACTCGGAAGCCGGCGGTGCGGTTGTCGTTCGACCAGGCAATGCCCGTCGGCGCCCACGATTGCGACTGATAGCGCTTGTAGCTGTTGATCGTCGGCGCGTAACAAACCAGCAGGTCAGCAGCGTGAGCCATCCACCCGCCCAAGAACCAGCGGAACACATCTGACCGTTCGCCATCGGGTCCTGCGAATGCGTTGGCCTCGCCCTGCCAGAGCGACAGATGCAGATGGCAACTGTTGCCGGGCTGGTCGGCATCAGGCTTGGCCATGAACGTCACGGCGACACCGAGTTGGTCGGCGAGCTCTTTCATGCCCTGCTTCATCACAACGTGGCGGTCGGCCATAGCGAGCACGTCGGTGTAGCGAACGTTGAGCTCATGCTGGCCGACGGCTGCCTCGCCCTTGGAGTTCTCGACCGGCACCTCGCTGGCCACGAGTGCTCGTCGCGCCGCGCCGACGTAGTCATCAACTCGGGCCGCTTGCAGCAGGTGGTAGTCCTCGACGTACCACCCAGCAGGTTCAAGGCCGGTGTAGCCCTTCGCATGAGCGTCTCGATACGAATCGCGATACAGGAAGAACTCGAGCTCGCTCGCGGCCGCAGCGGCGAACCCTGCTTCGGCCAATGCGTCGACCTGGCGTCGCAGAATCGACCGGGGCGCGACGTCGACGAGTTCGTGGGTTGACTGGTCGGCAACATCGCACAGCACCATGGCGGTGCGCTCGGTCCACCCCGCCCGCCGAAGTGTTGCGAGATCGGGTACGAGGTGAACGTCGCCGTAGCCGCCGGCCCAGTTCGCGAACGAATAGCCCTCGACGGGTTCCATCTCCATGTCGACGGTGAGCAAGTAGTCGCACGCGTGGGTGCCATCGCCAACGCAGCTTTCAACAAAGAAGTCGGCGTCGAAGCGCTTGCCCATCAATCGGCCGTAGTGGTCGGTGAACCCGACCACCACGGTGTCGAGTAGGTCGTTGGATACCGCAGAGCGCAGTTCATCGAGCTGCATGGTGCTCAGTTCTAGTCGGGTCGCAGGACTTTCGCCATGTCGCTGCTACTGGGCTAGCAGTTCCTGTGACCTCGCTGCGAAGGTTGCTCGTTCGAACAGCCAGCCTTGGCCGCCTGCGGCTTCGAACTCGTCGATGTTGTGGGCCATGTTGTCGACCAGCAGCGTGGTGTCCAATCCAGGGGGAAGCCCGAGCATCGACCGGGCCTCTTCGACCATCACGACCTTTGACAGCGAGTCGACGTCAGCGCTGGTCACGATGCAGTCGAACATCTCGTGCATGCCGCAGGCGACGGCCATGGCCCAGAACTCGTGCGGGTTGACGGTCACGATCGCTTGCAACACCTGCCCGTCGAGTCGCTCGACCAACTCACGAACTTCGGGGTACCAGTCGATCGTCGTCAGGTTGTGGGCGAGCTGGCGCCAAGCCCTGGCTCGCGAAATGCCGATTTCGTCGGCCACCAGGACCGCCAGCTCGCGCATCGTCGAGTCGGCGACATCCCAGCGGTCGCCCTGGTCGGTGCGAGCCCGCACCCGCTCGTAGGCGGTCGTCCACTCGGGTACGTCGGGCGGTGCAACCCGCATGAAGTTCTGATCAACGAGCGTGTCGCCAAAGTCCCAACAGATGAGGTCGCCCTCAAATGCCACGCGAGTCACTGCGCAAACTCACTTACAGCTTGGCGGTGTCGATGTTGTAGAGGTCGACGACGTTGTCCCACACCATTGCCTGGCGTTCGTGGTCGGGCACGTTGGCGAATACCTCGTCGAGGATCGCCATCGAGTTCGGCCAGATCGAATCGTGATGGGGGTAGTCATTGCCCCACAACATGTTGTTGACGCCGATGTCGTGGCGGGTGGCCATGCCTTGCTCGTCGTCTTCGAACGTGACAAAGAAATTTCGATCGAAGTACTCGCTCGGCTTCATCGTCAGGTAGTCGACGAGTTGGTCGGGCGTGCGGTACGCGGCGTGATCGAAGCGCTGCTTGAAGTGGCCCACCCAGCCGGTTTCGTATTCGGCCGATACGAACTTGAGGCCCGGGAAGCGCTCGACAACGCCGCCAGCGATTAGGTCCATGATCGAGTTCGCCACAGTCGTATGGGCCAGCGTGTAGCCCTTGAGCCCGCCACCGGGGGTGCCCCAATGAGCGGGGTGGCCTCCGTCGAGCGTCGACCCGGTGAAGATGTGCATCGTGACCGGAAGATCCATCTCTTCGAGCAGGGCCCACAGCGGGTCATACATCGGGTCGGCGTAGTTCTGGTCGACGGGCGGGTGGGCGGGGATCGCGAACCCGCGAATGCCGCGTTCGCCGCCCCGCTTGGCCTCGGCGACCGAGGCTTCGACATCAGGGATCGGCAGGCAGCCAATACCGATCAGCCGGTCAGGGTTTGGTGAGCAGTAGTCGAGAATCCAGTCGTTGTGCTGGCGAAACGCAGCGGCGCGGATCTCATCGTCAGTGACCGCGAACGTGAACATCGACAGGCTCGGATACATGACCTCGCCGACGATGCCGTCTCGGGCCTGCTCGTCGAGTCGCTTGGTCGAGTCGAGCACGCCGGGGTTGAGCAGCTCGTAGCCGGCCAGGATCTTCTCGTCGGTCTCGGGCAGGCCAAGCTTGTTGCCCGCAATTCCGAAGCGGCCGACCGAAACGACGGGTCGGTCCATGATGTGCAGCGTCAGCCCTCGGCCAGGCGACTCGGCCAGGCGTGGTGCCATGTCGCCAAAGTGATCGGCGAGGCCCTCAAAGACCGCAGCGCCTTCGACCACATGTGAATCACAGGAATAGAACTTCATGAGCTTCCCCCTTGGGTGATGCCACCACGTTAGTCAGATCAAAACCCAGCGTGCTTGTCGACGACGCCCTCGAAGCCTTCGTTGCGCTGGGCGGCCTCGAGGTTGCGGATGAAGCGGGCCACGTTGCGACCGGCTCTCTGTTGGCTGGCGCCCGCGGTGTGCGGGGTCATCGCCACGTTGGGCAGCGTGAACAGCGCATGATCGGGCGCCAGCGGCTCACCCGGCGCTACGTCGAGGGCCGCGCCACCGAGATGCCCTGACTCGAGAGCGGCGACGAGCGGTGCGTCTTGGATGATCTCGCCACGGGTCACGTTGACGATGTAGCTGCCGGGCTTCATCTTGGCGAATAGCGCGTCGTCGAACATGGCGTCGGTCTCGTCGGTGAGCGGCAGGCATACCGCGACAACGTCAGACTGCGCCAGTAGATCATCGAGGCGGTTGAGCGGCCAGACCTCAGCGACACCGTGGTCGGGCGCGGCGGGGTATTCATCGACAGCGATCGTGTTCATGCCAAAGGCCACGGCCCGTTGGGCCATCGCCCGCCCGGTGCCCCCAAAGCCGAGCACGCCCATCGTCATGCCGTCGAGTTCGATCTCTTTCATACGCATGTCGACGCGGTGCGCCCAAGCGTCGGGCCCAAGCTTGATCGCGGTGTGGATCTGGCGGGTCAGCGCAAGCAGCAGACCCCAGCCAGTGTCGGCGAGGTGTCCGCCGACCAGGCCCTTTTCTCCGGTCAGCACGACATCTGAGTTAATGAAGTCGTCAAACATGAACATGTCGACGCCCGACGCGGTTGCGTGAATCCACTCGAGCTTTGGCGCTTGCTCGTAGAGCGGCTCATTGAGAATGCCGAGCATCACCTCGGCGTCGGCCGCATGTGCGGCTGCTTCCTTGAAGTTCTTGGCGACGGTCACGGAGCTACCGGCGGGGGCCGCTGCGGCAATGTCGTCGACAAACGGCGACGCGTCAGGAAGCGTGAGCGCCTCGATCACCAAGATGTTGGTGGGTCCCGCGAGCTCGATTCGATCGTTCATGGTGCTCCTTAGGTACTCAGGTGATCGCGATTTCGACGTTGCCGATGTCGCTGAAGTCGGCCCGCCATTGGTCGCCGGGTTCGGTGGGCAAGCGGGCGAACGCGCCGGTGATGACGCGCTGGCCGACTTCGAGCTTGCGGCCGTGGCGGTGCAGCTGATCGACGAGGCGGCACAGCGAGATCGTGTGATCGTCGCAGTAGTCAGACGAAATGCCGTTGAACACTTGCTCACCGTTGCGACTCATCGTGATCTCTGTGGCCGACAGGTCCGCCGGGTTGGCCGGCGCGACGGCCGGGCCGCCGACGATGCCCCAGTTGGTAAGGCAGTCGGTGACCATGGCGACGAAGTCGGGGCGGGCGCTTCCGGGCCGAGCCTCGTTGAGTTCGAACCCAGCGCTCACGCCACTGACGTAGTCGAGGATCTGGTCGGGAGTCACCGCGGGGTCGTCGACGTCGCAGCCGATCGTGAAACACATCTCGGTCTCAACCGAGAGCTGGCTCACAGCCGACGAGTCGATGGTTGCCCCGCTATCGAAGGTGCGCTCGGCGAGCACGAAGCCGAACGGCCGCTCGTCGGCGCCGAGCTTGGTGCGCGACGCCTCGGAGGTGAGGCCGACCTTCCACCCACCGATGGTCGCACCAGCGGCCAGCTTGTCGTCGAGCACGGCCAGTTGAAGATCGAGGGCTTGGCCAAGATCGATCGAACCCGGCAGCCACTTGGGGCAATAGTCGCCGTCGGCACGTGCGGCCAGTAGGCGAGTAGCAAGATCGCTCATGCGTCCGCCTCAGCAATGCTCTGCTCACTAACGACAGAGTTGCGCAAAATGCCGATGCCTTCGATCTCGATCTCGAGCACTTGGCCCGGCTTCAAGAACTTGGGCGGGTCGAATGAACCGCCGGTGCCCTCGGGTGAACCGGTCGCGATCACGTCGCCGGGCCGTAGCTCGATGATCTTCGAGAGATACGAGATGATCTCGGCTGTCGAGAAGAGCATCTCTGAGGTGTTGGCGTCTTGGCGCGCCTCGCCGTCGACTCGGGCCATCAACCGCAAGTTCTGCGGGTCGTCGATCTCATCGGCGGTCACCATGTAGGGCCCGATCGAACCCGATCGATCGAAGTTCTTGCCGGCGTTCACCGAATGTCGTTGCCACTCGCGCACCGAGCCGTCGTTGAGACACGTCCACCCTGCGACGAGCCCCAACGCGTCGTCGGGGTTTACGTGGCGGCCACCCCTGCCAAGAACCGCGGCCAACTCGGCTTCGTAATCGAACGACTCGGAGACCGACGGCGCCACGACCGGCTGGTCGTGCCCCACGAGCGTGCCCGGCATCTTCGAGAACCATGGCGGCTGCCTTGGTGTCGGGGGCTGCTTGCCGGCGGGATAGATCTTCTCGTAGTTGAGGCCGGCGGCGAACACCCGGCCTTCGTCGGCCAGCAACGGCAGCCATTCGATCTCATCAGTCGAGTAGTCAGCGTCGCGGTTCAACAGCGCCGACGTGCTCTCAAGGTACGTCGAGCCAAGCAGGCTGAACAAGCTGTCGGGTTTCGACTCGACATATCTCGAGCAGTCGACCACGCCGCCGACGACCACGAGCCCGACCCGTTTCGAGTCAGGCTGATCGAAGGGCGAAAATTCACAAAGCCGCATGACCGCCGACAGTACTTCAGTCGGTCATTGCACTGGTTGGGCGCCGGCCACCGTGACGCGGCGCATGACTCGACGCTCGTTCGCGATGTCGTATGGCAGCGCCCGGTGCAGCGTCGTGCGGTTGTCCCAAACGACGAGGTCGTCGGTCTGCCATTGATGCTCGTACACCAGGTCGAGCAGGCTGAGTTGGGCCTCGATCTCACCAAACCATTGTTGGCTCTCGGCCTCGTCACGGCCGACGATGTGTTGCGCGTGTCCACCCATGTAGAGCGACTGGGTGCCGTCATCGTGAGTGCGAATCCACGGATGCTCGACCGGCCGATACTTGGCCCGCTCTTCGTCGGTCATTGGTTCCATGTAGCCAGGGTTCTTCGATCGAGACCACTCATAACTGTGGACTACCCGCAGCTCTGCGATCTCGGCACGATCTTCGGGCCGAAGCATCTGCAACGCAGCTCGCATGTCGGCGAACTGCGTCTGGCCACCTCGCTGTGGTATCTCGACGCCATAGAGCATCGTGCACAGCGCAGGCACTTCCCGGAACGAGCTGTCGGTGTGCCACCGCTGGGTGCCGCGCAAGAACACCGATTGCGGCTCGTCGTAGGTCACGATCTCGCCGTCGGGGCGTACGTTCGACAGGTTGAAGATCTCGGGATGGTCTGGGTGGCGCTTCTCAGGCTCGGGCAGCACCTCGAGTTCACCGAACGCTCGACCGAGGCTCACCAGGTCTGCGGCCGAGATCGGCCGACCCCGAAAGATCAGCACGCCATGTTCAAACAGCGCGTTAGCTAAATCGTCGACCGGGGGCGCAGCAATATCAATGTCTTCGATGAACGCGCCGAGCCGGGCACCCGTTGGCGTGACGTTGAGCATTAGGTGATCGACACGAGGCAGTCGGCGGCTGCAGGCTGCACTGGCGAGAAGTCGCGGGCTGCGTAGTACTCGGGCCGCTTATAGGACTCGCCGCGGTTGTCGACCGAGCACACGTTCACATAGAGCAGCAACCGGCGCAGTGGGCTGATGTTGACCGACGAACCGTGCACGACTGTCATGTCCATCAGCAGCATCGACCCGGCCGAGCCCGTGATGGTCTCAAGCCCGTACTCGTCGACGAGGCGAGCCATCGTCTCGTCGGTGATGTCGTAGCGATACTTCGAGACCTGGTCGAAGTCAGGCGAGCTTGGGTCGAGGTTTGCCGTTGACACCAGGCCCTCTCGATGCGATCCGGGCACGGCAAGCAGGGGAGCGTTGACGTGGGTCACGTCGTCGAGAAAGACCGCGATCATGATGCCGCGCGGGTCGGGCACGCCATCGACTCGGTGGTACGTGCCGAAGTCTTGATGCCACGCGACGATCGATCCGTTGGTCTGTTTCATGTTGATGCGCGACTGGTGCACAAAGAAGTCGTCGCCGAGCAGCTGGCGGCTCGCAGCCACCAGGGTCGGGTGGCGAATCAGGGTGCCGAGCCGCTCGTCGAACAGGTGCATGCCCCAGCACACATGCGGCGACCCGTCGGCTTCGCGGCCGACCTCGGGGCCGGGTCGTTCCATAACCTCAAGCGCAGCGGCTTCGAGCACGGCGACCTCGTCGCTGCTGAACGCATCGGGAAGCACGATCCAGCCGCGCTCGCGATATTCGGCGATCTGGCGGTTGTCGAGCATCGCTATTTCGCTCCGTTCTTGATGGCATCGATACCGCCCGACAATGCACTGGTCAACAGCCCGATGTCGTAGCTGACGCTGACCATGCGGAAGCCCCGGTTCACCCAGGTG
>Ga0209828_1003690_pt1 | contig 11494 bp, 7 predicted proteins | sample MaitaG_FD_187429 | JGI IMG/M metagenome (GOLD analysis project Ga0209828, IMG submission 187429) | Marine algal microbial communities from Maine, USA - Maine_Asex2 metaG (SPAdes) (version 2) | ecosystem: Host-associated > Algae > Red algae > Unclassified | place: Maine, USA | collected 2015-01-05
TGCCTTTGAAAACACAACCTATGATTTTGAAGAGCTCACCAGTGGCGATAAAACAGATCACAAATTTACCTTTGTCAATGAGGGCAAAGCTCCTTTGGAAATCAAGAATGTGCACGTTTCTTGTGGTTGCACCATACCCAGTTATCCATTTATTCCCATCGATCCGGGAGAAGAAGGCTACATCGGGATCGCGTACAACAGTGTGGGCAAAGAGGGCTTTCAGCGTGCCACTGTCCGCGTTATCACCAACGACCCGAAGCAAAAAGAAGTGGTGCTAAATATTGAAGGGATGGTTCATCCGAAGGATAAATCGGAGCAAAAGGATACTACCGAATCAAATTGATGTCGCCGCGGTAGATGAAGCTCTTGTTATCGACAAACTCCACCTTGACCAGATATAGATACACCGCAGGGTCCAGATCTTTATTTCCCAACTTGCCGTCCCACCCCATCGTGCCATCCGGACTTGCGGGTTCGGGGTCATCATTCTGATAGACCACATTGCCCCATCGATCTACGATCATCGTCGAGAGAATCTGCCTCACACTGGCTCCGGCATAGACTTTCCAACTGTCATTTCTTCCGTCATTGTCCGGGCTAAATGCATTGGGTATGTAGACGCCTCTGGCTTTGTCTACCCGCACCATCACTGCACCGTCGGCCTCGCAACCGCTCACGTCAATGACTCGCAGTTCAAAGAGTTGATCATCGATCGGGCTTGCTTTTGGCGCCGGGCAGTCTGAACAGCTGAGTAAATCGGGCGGCGTCCAAATGAAGCTGTCGATCTGAGCCAATCCAGCAAGATTGGCATCGAGTGTCACGCTGTCTCCCAGACCTACTGTCACCTCGTCCATCAGCCCGATGGAGAGCTGTTCGGGTTGGTCGATCATAATCGTATCGTTCATGCGACAGCCTGCCGCATCAAAGACGGAAATGATGTGCTCACCCGCAAAAAGCGGTATTGCATCGGTGATGGATTGGGCCGGGCCATTGTCAACGCTGAAGCTATACTCAGGTAAGCCTCCGATGACCTGATCCAACATCAGTGAAGTCTGGCCACCAAAGCATTCAGGTTCAACCGGGTCGTCGTAAAAAGCTTCGATTTCGTCCAGTTGTGAGATGACAATTTCGGCATCGTCGCTGCATCCGCGATTGTCGGTAAAGTCAATCCTGTAAGTGGCAGCGGACAAATCTTCGGCCAGCAAACCCTGCAGGGTCGCATCGTGGCTCCATTGGATCGTAGGGGCTGCATCGTTGTTGCCGCCGGTGCGGGTAATGCGAATGCGGCCATCGTCGTCGCCAAAGCACAGGTCGAGTCTCGAGTCCATGGTATCGATTGAGATCTCAAGCGGAGCTGGGTCATCGATCGTGATCGAATCGACCAGGATGCAGGAGGGGTCCAGCACATCCAGGATGGTGTAAACGTAAGTGCCGGAGTCGAGGGCAGTGATTGAACTCGTGGTGACGTTGGGATCGCTGTCGCCGGTACTCCAATTTACCGAAAACTGGGTCGAGCCCGTGCTGGGTCTGCTCAGTTCGAGACTCACCTCTCCGTCCGCCCTTGAAAAACAGGAGGGATCGAGTGTGTCGATCGATACGACAATCGGCTCGGGAAAAATAGCACTGATGCTGTCGGAATAGATGACACAGCCGTTGCTAAAATTGATGATGTCATAGAAGTACGTCCCCGACGAATCGATGAAGAGATTGGGTCCCCGCTCAATGATGGTATCCACCCCCGGCCCGGTGAAATGCCAATCGGTTCTGCCTCCTGCTCCAGAGACTCCCATGTTAAATATTCGTCCATCCGGATCCTCCCGACAACCTGAGCTTGAGACAAATTGCATCGGGCGAGTGACGGTCAGGGGAAAGACAGGTTCCAGGATTTCAAAGGTATCGGTAGAAGGACAAACGTCTCCATTACCAAGGGTTTCGGTCACGGTAACGACGTAGGTTCCGGATCCCAGATTATTGATCCGATTGGTGGTTTCTCCAGTGCTCCACATGATTTCATGGCCTGTGATATCTCCAGTGACATCAAGACTGGCGGTCTGGTCGCCGATGCAAGTCAAGTCTGCCGCTGTTGCGTCGATTTCAATGGTTGGGCCGGAAGTCAAGACCCAGACCATGGTATCGCGGCAACCATTTGCGTCTTCCAGCACTACAGGGTATTCTCCAGCGGGTAGTGTTTCAAAGCTCCTTCTGTTGCCATCTCTGCCAATGCCATTCCAAAAAACAAGATAATCTGCACCGTTTTGAAATGGTGTTCCACCAGTAGGACCATTGAAGAAGCCGTAGTCAATGAAACCATCCATGCCGTCGGGACAAGAAGGCTGGGTGGGCTGAGCTAAAGATGCGTCCAAAGGGGCAGGTTCTGCTATGATGAAAGTAGTGTCTTTGGAACACATAGCGCCAGATCTTTCTGTCACAGTAAGCTGGTACGTTCCCGGGCCAAGGTCTGTTGCAGTAGACTCGAAGTCAGAGCTTAGCGATGTCCCACTTCCGAGTGTACTCCAATCAAAAGTGTATTCGCGAAGATCATTCATTGCGGCACTAGTGGTCAGTTGAATGCGGCCATCCCTCATGCCATTGCAGGTCACCTGTGTGGTGGTAGATGGATCAATTGTAAACTCAAGTTCTTTGGCAGGTAGTAAGCGCTGTGAAGCGCGCTCTGCCGGGCATTGACCGCCCGGAATCTCGACTTCGACATAATAGAGACCGTCGGCAAGATTTGATTTACTGCTCCCACTGCTACTCGTAGCGGTATTGCCAATTTGGTCGTCGTTTTCATCGTACCACGTGTATTCAAAATCACCGGTACCCTGAGCGGTCGCATTCAAGACACCGTCAGCTACTCCATTGCAACTGGGCTGACTCAAGACGTTGAAATCCACTACCAGCTCTTGCGCCTCTACACTATCAATTGCATCATCAAAACAGCCATTTGCATCGGTGACAGTAGCACGCCATTTTCCGGTACCGAGACGACCTATGCTGTCGGTCCCAAAGCGCTGCTCTCCAGTGAGGAGGTTGAGCCAATTGTATTGGTTTGTTGTGCCATTGCTCACCAGGTTTTCGATTTTGATGTAGCCGTCGTTGCTCTCGGGGCAGGAGGGGTTGCTCGCAAACAGATCGTAGGTGACGGGGTTTAACAAATTGCCTGTGATTCTCTTCACCGCCTGGACATTGTTCACATCCGTAACCCTTAGCTCATATTCTGCGGGGGGCAGGATTGGATTTGTACCCAGCATGATGGTTGAGCCAGAGGTAGCCACCGGTCCGGATTGAACCAACATTACCAGATCCGTATTAAATAGCTCATACGTATATGGCCCCGTTCCTCCGAAGACGGAAAAATTCACCTGAATGCCGCCGTTCGTAGCGCAAATTTCTTCCTTGAAGATCCCGACCAATTCAGGTGGGGTAATCGTTACGGAGCCATTCTTGGTCTCAAATGGTATTCCGGCCACGTCAGTGCTGACAGAAATGTCTAAGCTGGGCGCACTTGAGAAATCTAAACTCGTGCGATCTCCCGGATCACCCACGGCGGTAAAGCACAATTCGAACAAGGCCTCCGCATCATTTACGGACACAAGGCCACCGCCATTGTCGAAAAAGAGTGCGCTAAATATGCCCTGGTCCACATCGTTATCATTCCAGGCAAACGTATTGGCAGCCAGAGGATTTACACTTTGATGCCGCGCGAATTCCAACACATTGGGATCCCACTTTACGGAGAACTGATACCCGCCTACACCCACAAAATCTTCAACCGTAATCGGGACGCAAAATTGCTCACCCGCATCTATCGTCGAATCACCCAAACACAATCGAACGGGATCTGCAGAGGAAGGCGAAGGCACCGTACGAATCACACTGTAAGTACAACCCATGCCATCGGTGACAGAGATCAGATAGCTACCTTCTTTTGGCACATCAAACGTGACCGAACCATCGTGTGTGGCAGATTCATTGATTGTGCCCTCTGCGGTGGGATCCATGGTATGAACCATGGTGATGCGATAGGTCTTATCGCGCTCCCATTCCGGGAGCCCTCCCCGAATGCTAAACGAACCAGTAAGCATGCCTTCAGGTGCAACGAAATTTTGCACCTGGATTTCGTTAAGATACACAATTGAAAAGGCTTCACTCGTAGCCACATTTAAGCAGTTATCATTTAACAGGCCTTCATCAAAATCACTCAATGTAATTGGTGCGAACCACATTTTACCAGGATTTCTTCCATAGAACTGATCTTGGACTTGACCCAGATTTTGAAAATATGCGTCACCAGTTGGAAGCTGTTTTGCTATCCAGCTATTAAATGGAATATCGGTTTTAATTTGAATAATTCGCGGATTTTCATTGAGGAGGTCGGTCGTTGTCTCACCTGACACAAGCGGTGGGGCTGAGTAATATTGGTACCCAATGCCTCCCTGGGTTGATGGATCAGGATCTCCCGCTAGGTCTGCATCTCCATTGTGGTCGATGAAAATAATGTCATTGTAGCAGAGGTATATAGGCTCACTATTTGCACCGTAAGGAGGCCGTAGGTCGGCTTGAAAGCTTTCGGCCTGCAAGGGCGTGATCGCCCGGATCGTACCTGCATCCATGTTGCCTGAGCACGCTGCACGTTGGTTTGCCGGAGCGATGCGTGCGACTTCAGCCACTTGCCCATCGACGGAAAGCCAGGTGCATAGCAAGGCCACCAAAGACACAATCTTAAGTATGGACGTTTCTGACATGAAGAGACGCTACCTTTAAGTGATAAAGAATTTCAAACGCTGACGGCTCGGTAATATTTTACCCTCAACCCCTCGGAAGACTACTTCTATTGCTACGGCGTTGCTTGGACTCGGTCCGGAGGTTGGACTTTAACATCTCTTGGAGTTTTTCTGCCGATGGTGCATGGTTGATCATATCGACCCGATTGCCTTGGGCATCCATCACAATCAAGGCGGGCAAGACCTTGACATTCTCTTGGGCAGCCAATAACTTGCCATCGATGCGATCGGCATTTACCTTGACGGCGATGTAATTCTTGTTGATCAGATCAACTATTTCGGGCGATCGAAAGGTCGTTTCTTCCATTAATTTGCAAGAGTGGCACCAGTGTGCAGTGAGGTCGATAAAAACCAACTTTTGTTCTTTTTCTGCCAATTTTAGGTTGGTTTTGAGGTCTCCACCTCTAAAATGTATGCGACTGAGCGGTGCCCAGGCCAACAGGGTAATGGCCAAAGCACAGAGCATGCAGAATTGTTTCATATTCAGCTGTTTCAGAAAAGAATGGCAAAACATGTGCCAATCCCTTCAATTTGAAAGATTTATGTATAAAAAATCTTTCGAATCTTTGGTTAAAAGTTGAGCTGAGTTTGTTCGTACAGTTTGAGTGCCTCGTGTGTGCAAAGGTAAAATTTCTTTCGGGTCATTTTCTTACCTTCCGCCGATTTTTTACGAATCCATGGGGGAGCTAAAAGCAATTATCACAGGGGTGCATGGATATGCACCCGACTACAGACTGACCAATGCAAAATTGGAGAAATTAGTTGATACCAACGAGGAGTGGATTCTTTCTCGTACTGGCATACGTGAGCGGCGTATACTCAAAGGTGAAGGTCTGGGCACGTCTTACATGGCAGTGCAAGCCGTGAATGGTTTATTGGAAAAAACAAATACGGATCCCTCAGAGATCGAACTTACCATTTGCGCTACTGTCACTCCCGACACTATATTTCCTGATACTGCCAATACCATCAACCATCTGATTGGGGCAAATAATGCATGGGGCTTCGATCTCAACGCCGCATGCTCGGGCTTTCTCTATGGTCTCAGTACAGCAGCAAAATTTGTAGCTATCGGTAGGCACAAGAAAGTACTCGTGATTGGTGCAGATAAGATGTCCTCAATTGTCGACTATACGGATCGATCTACCTGTGTGATCTTTGGGGATGGAGCTGGTGCCGTGCTTGTGGAGCCCAATGAAGATGGCTTGGGTCTGCTTGATGAAGAGCTGAAAGGAGATGGGAGTGGCCGAGAGTTTCTCTATATGAAAGCCGGTGGATCGCGATTGCCAGCTAGTGAGCGTACGGTCGCCAATCGTGAGCATTTTGTTTTTCAACAGGGCCGACCAGTATTTAAAGCGGCCGTGCGTGGCATGAGTGACACCATTCGTACGGTGATGCAACGCAATGGCCTGACCAAAGACGACATCGACTGGATTGTGCCCCACCAGGCCAATCGACGCATTATCATGTCGGTCGCAAACGAACTTGATTTTCCAGTGGAAAAAATGATGATCAACATCGAACTCTATGGTAACACCACTGGCGCGACGATACCACTGTGCCTGTGGGAAAAATCTCCGCTCTTCAAAAAGGGAGACAACGTTATACTCACCGCTTTTGGCGGGGGCTTTACCTGGGGTGCCTCACTAATGAAATGGGGTTACGATTCCTGACCAATCTCATTTCTTAAAGAAAAATAAGATTCGGTGTAATTTTTGTAAACTTCATATTAAAAGCTAGCAATGGCCTCTACATCAGATATCCGCAACGGATTGTGCATCAACTACAACAACGACGTATTTAGCGTCGTGAGTTTTCAGCACGTAAAGCCTGGCAAGGGGAATGCCTTTGTGCGTACTAAATTGAAAAGTGTGACCACCGGAAAGGTGCTTGACAATACGTTTCCCGCAGGGCACAAAATTGACGTTGTGCGGGTGGAGCGACGAACCTTTCAGTTTCTTTACAAGGATGATATGGGGTATCACTTCATGAACAATGAGACCTATGAGCAAATAGCTTTGCAGGAATCGGTTTTGGAAAATCCTCAATTTCTGAAGGAAGGAGGCGAGGTGGAGATCTTATTTCATGCTGCCGAAAACACTCCATTGGTCATTGATATGCCACCGCATATTGAAGTGCAGATTACCTACACGGAGCCAGGGGTAAAAGGGGACACTGCAACAAATTCACTCAAACCCGCTAAGATTGAGACTGGCGCGGAGGTTCGAGTACCTCTTTTTATAAATGAAGGAGACTTCATCAAAGTTGATACTAGTACCGGCGCATACATGGAACGCGTAAAAAAATAGACTATGGAGTTTAAGGAAATTAGCGACCTGATTAAATTGGTTGGTAAGAGCAACCTCATCGAGCTTCGCATGAAGATGGGCGACATGGAGTTGCATTTGGTCACTGACAAACATGGAAAATCCAGTCCGAAACCGGCGCCGGTTTCGGTGTTGGGATCGCACATTCCGGGTGTGAGTGCCGCTCCTGCAGCTGCGCCAACAGCGATTTCTACCCCCGTGCCAGGTGCGGATACAAGTTCCACAGAATCTGGAGACAAAACCGATGCTGGAGATGCAAATCAAACCGATGAGAACCTTCTTGAGATCAGATCTCCGATGGTGGGTACATTCTACCGCGCACCCTCTGCAGACAAAGGTCCGTATATCAAGGTCGGTGACACGATTGAGACCGGGAGCGTGGTTTGCATTGTGGAAGCAATGAAATTATTTAACGAGATCGAGTCTGAGATCAGCGGTAAGATCGTCAAAGTGATGGTTGAAGATGCAGCACCAGTCGAGTACGACCAAGTGTTGTTTTTGGTCGAGGCCTAAGTAGACGAGCTATGTTTAAAAAGATTTTAATTGCAAATCGAGGCGAAATCGCCCTGCGGATTTTGCGGACCTGTCGTGAGATGGGCATCAAGACCGTGGCTGTTTACTCGACTGCCGATCGTGAAAGTTTGCATGTACGATTTGCCGATGAAGCCGTTTGCATCGGTCCGCCGCCCTCTTCAGAGTCATACCTGAGTATTCCAAAAATCATGGCTGCCGTGGAGATCACCAATGCAGACGGGGTACATCCGGGTTATGGCTTCTTGTCTGAGAATGCTGACTTTGCCGAGGTCTGTGGCCAATACGGAACCAAGTTTATTGGGCCCACGCCAGACCAGTTGCGTAAGATGGGGGACAAAGTGACGGCCAAAGAAACGATGATCAAGGCGAAGGTGCCTGTCATACCTGGATCAGACGGCCTGATTGCTGACATTGCGACTGGCCAAAAAGTCGCCAAGAAAATCGGTTTTCCCATCATCCTCAAAGCTACCGCTGGTGGTGGAGGCAAGGGCATGCGCATCGTGCGGGCAGTAGAGGAGTTTGAAGAGCAGTGGGATGCAGCTCGCCAGGAAGCGCTGGCTTCTTTTGGCAACGATGGCATCTATATCGAAAAATTTATTGAAGAGCCCCGGCACATTGAGTTTCAGATAATTGGAGATCAATACGGCAAGGTGATTCACTTGTCTGAACGGGACTGCAGCATACAACGCAGGCACCAAAAGCTGGTGGAGGAGGCTCCATCATCCTTTCTCACCCGTAGCCTACGCAAGAAAATGGGTGCCGCAGCGGTACGAGCGGGCAAGGCGATCCGCTATGAAGGCCTTGGCACGGTAGAATTTCTGGTTGACAACAAGTCGAACTTCTATTTCATGGAGATGAATACCCGTATTCAGGTCGAGCATCCGGTCACCGAAGAAGTCATCGATCATGATCTGGTCAAAGAGCAGATCAAAGTAGCAGCGGGTATAAAACTCTCGGGCGATAACTATGTACCGCAAATGCATGCCATCGAATGCCGCATCAATGCCGAAGATCCCTACAATAATTTCAGACCATCTCCCGGAGTCATTACTTCGTTTCACAGTTCGAAGGGCCATGGAGTGCGGGTTGATACGCATGTCTACGCCGGGTACACGGTGCCTCCCTACTACGACTCAATGATCGCCAAATTGATCTGTCGCGCACAGACCCGCGACGAATGCATTACCAAGATGAGCAGGGCCCTGGATGAGTTTGTCATTGAGGGCATTAAAACAACCATCCCCTTTCACAAACAATTAATGCAGAATGAATCGTTTAGAAAAGGTGATTTCAATACCGGATTTATGGATACATTCGAACTGAAGTAGGCTTTGAGTTCGTTGTTCGTAGGATGAGCGCATTTTGGAAGCTGTTTGCAAATCTAAAGCACTATCGCTGGCAGGTAGCAGGCAATGTCGTAGGCAATGTCTTTGTGGCCCTATTTACGGTGATCAGCATCCCGGCAATCATTCCTTTTTTTGAAATTCTTTTTGATCGGGTAGAGCCTCCCACCGAAGAGCCTGAATTGGTTTTTTCAACGGATCAAATTTCTGCGTGGGCAACATACCAATACAGTAGTCTCATCGAAAGTCACGATAAGCAGACTGCGCTGTTGTATATCTGTGGATTTATTGTCTTGATATTTTTTTTGAAAAATGTCTTTCGCTACTTCGCTTTAGCCATGATGGTGCCGGTGCGAAACGGGATCGTGCGTGATCTGCGACAGCAACTCTATGACAAAGTTCTGATGCTGCCCCTGCGTTATTTTTCGCGAGAGCGCAAAGGGGATATGATCGCACGATTTTCGACCGATGTGCAGGAGGTAGAGCATAGCATTCTCAATGTCCTGGAGGTGGTGGTCAAATCTCCCCTCATTGTCATCGGGTGCATAATCTTTATGTTTATTGTGAGTCCCCAGCTTACGCTGTTTGTTTTTGTCCTCTTGCTATTTACAACACTGGTCATTGGTGGTATTTCACGAACTCTGAAGAAGAAATCTGCGCTGGCCCAAAATCGCCTGGGTCGGATTATTTCTACCGTTGATGAAACCCTAAGTGGTCTTAAAATTATTGGAAGCTTTAATGCACAGCCTTTTTTCCGGGCTCAGTTTAAGGAGCAAAATGATGATTTCCGTTCGTTACTCAATCGCATTATGTGGAGGAGAGATCTCTCCAGTCCACTCTCTGAATTTTTAGGCATTGGAGTGGTGGCTGTCCTGCTCTGGTATGGATCGAATATGGTGTTTCGCAGTGAGCTGGAACCCGGCACTTTCTTTGCTTTTATTTTTGCCTTTTTTAATGTCATCGAACCCTCTAAGTCTTTTTCAAAAGCATACTATGACATTCAGAAAGGACTTGCAGCTGCAGAACGCGTCAATGCGGTACTGGAAGAGGAAGATCGACTGGAGGAGCATCCCAATCCCAAAATCATTGCAGATATACAGGACCGAATTTCATTTGAAAATGTGTCTTTTCGGTACAGTGATACGGAGCCCTTTGTCGTTCGGGATATTGATCTGGCTATTCCCACCGGAAAGGTCGTAGCGATTGTCGGTGCATCGGGTTCGGGAAAAACCACACTAGTTGATTTGCTCAACCGATTTTACGATGTGAGTGAGGGCGCAATCTGTGTAGACGGTCATGATATCCGCCAATTGTCGCTTAAAAATTTGCGCTCTCTCATGGCGATTGTTTCGCAAGATCCCTTTGTCGTAAATGATACGATTTACAATAACATCACCTTCGGCTTGACAGAGGTAAATCGCGATGATGTCATAGCTGCAGCAAAAACTGCCTCGGCGCACGACTTCATCATGCAGTGCGAGCACGGATACGAAACGGTCGTCGGAGATCGAGGCACTCGCCTTAGTGGAGGCCAGCGGCAGCGGCTTACCATCGCCAGAGCAATCTTAAAAGATGCACCCATTCTTATTCTGGACGAGGCAACTTCCTCACTCGATAGCGAATCAGAACAGGCTGTGCAGCAGGCCATTGGTGTACTGATCGAAGGGCGCACAGTGATTGTGATCGCACATCGACTCTCGACGATTCAGCATGCCGATATTATTTTTGTGCTGAAAGATGGACAGCTGATTGAGACCGGCCAGCATCAAGAATTAATGAGCTTGGATGGAGAGTATCGAAAGTTTGTTGAACTTCAGGCCTTCTAATGAAAAGATTGCTATTTATATTCAGCTTTCTCACGTGTGCATTCAGTGTACTCGCTCAGCCTGTGCTCGATTCAAATAATATTCCGGGCCCTGGAGACACCCTGTTTTATCTCACCGACCACTTACCAGATCAAATTCGGATTACCGCACCGGGGCCAAAGCAATTTTGGAATTTCTCCCAACTTGATGCACCTATTTTGGAATATACCTTAATAGAGCCTGCTACTGCCGGGCAAAAAGCAGACGCGTTTCCTGCTGCCGAAATGGTCATGCTTGGCAGAGATGGAAGCGAAGCATATTATCGCACCGATGCTTCTGGATTGCACTTGCTGGGCAGATCGGAGTCTTTTCAAGAGATCGATGCAATGTCAATGAGTAGCTTCGACCAAGGTTTGCTAGACCTGGTTTCGGGTATGGAGTATGATGATGATCTTGATGTAGAGTCGATGTACGAATGCCAGATCGAACGTTCTGCATTGCCACCTTCTGTACGCAATAGTTTGGGTTCGGAAGTACAGCGGGTGCGCCTTCATGCCAAACTTACCCGAAGGGTTACTGCAGATGCCTGGGGAAATATGCTGATACCTAGGGGGCAATACGATGTGCTGAGGGTGCGTATCGATGATGTATGCGATGTCTCAATTGAGATGCAATCTGAAAATAACCCTGTATGGAAAGCC
>Ga0209828_1003691_pt1 | contig 11493 bp, 8 predicted proteins | sample MaitaG_FD_187429 | JGI IMG/M metagenome (GOLD analysis project Ga0209828, IMG submission 187429) | Marine algal microbial communities from Maine, USA - Maine_Asex2 metaG (SPAdes) (version 2) | ecosystem: Host-associated > Algae > Red algae > Unclassified | place: Maine, USA | collected 2015-01-05
TTTCGTAAGCTTTCATCTTATCAAACAGGGTTCCTTTTGCAGTTAAAAATACAATTTTTGTTTCCGACTTATCATCTAAGGCTCTAATCTGTTTTGCGGTTTCGTAACCATCTAATTCTGGCATCATAATATCTAACAAAATAACATCGGGTTTAAAGTTGTTGTATTGCTCAATGCCCGTTTGTCCGTTGTAAGCACTTTTTACCTGGTAACCTGCTTTGTTTAATAAAAGCTGTAAGGCAAAAACAATATTCTCTTCATCATCTACAATTAATATTTTTTTGGTTTCCATTGGTACTAACATTTTTGTTTTATTTAATACTGCGTAACTATTCAGAAGAGGTCAGAAGTCAGACCGCTTCGCTGTCAAACGTCAGATAAATTCGGTTGAGTGAAGTCAAAAACGCTCTTTTCGCCCAAATTATGTCTAACGTCTGACAATGAAATGGTCTGAATTCTGAATAGTTACAATACTGCTAATTATAGTCTCTAATCATTATAGTAAATTTAGTTTCTTCATTTTCAATACTTTTTACATTAATACTACCTTCTAATATTTCTACTAGATGTTTAGAAATAGACAAGCCTAAGCCAGTACCTTCTTTGTTGGTTTTGCTAACATTACTGGCTTGGTAAAACCTATCAAATATATATAATAAATCTTGAGCAGGAATACCTAAGCCATTGTCGGTAATTTCAAATTTTACTTTATTGTGTAATTTTTTGATATTCACTTCTATACAACCAACTGTACTGTCCGTAAATTTAATAGCATTTGTTAATATATTCAAAATAACTTGTTTTATTTTATTTGGGTCAGAATAGAGTTCAACTTCATCACCTGTTATTTTTAGGGTTCTATTATCTAACCTTAGTTTAAGGCTTTCTATTACTTCTTTTAACAGTTCATTTAAATTAAACCGCTCTAACTTTACATCATCTTTGCTTTCTAACTTTCTTAAATCTAACACTTGGTTTACCAAATTTGATATCCGTTCCGATTCTTTTTTAATAATAGTAATTACTTGTGCTTCTTCTGTTTTATTTAGTTTGTACCTGTTTAGCGAGTCTGCTAAAGATTGGATGCTGGTAAGTGGCGTTCTTAACTCGTGTGTAATGTTTGAAATAAATTCATTTTTTAGCTGATCTAATTCTATCAATTTATTGTTGGCTGCAAAAAGTTGATCTGTTTTTATTTTCAATTCTTCTTGGTTTTCTTCTAACTCTTTGGAGTATTCGTACAACTGGTTGGTTTGGTCTAATACATTAAACAACAGCTTGGGCTGCACGGGTTGGTGCTGTACTATGTTATCTAATATTAAACGGGTACCGGCAGAACCTAAAGAACCAGCTAAATAGTTTTCTATATATTGTATTAATGCAGTATCGGCATACTCTTTAAAAGCTTCCATTTTATTGGCCTTTAAATAAGTGTTGAGCAGTTGTTTAACTTTTGGTTTTCCTAAAATTTCGTTGAGTACACTTTTTAATTCTTCAAAATTTGCATGACTTGAAAGCACGGTAACTTTGTTGCTATTTACATATTTATCTGGATGTAAATAAATATCGGATTGTGCAATTTCTAACGGTTTCCGTTTTGTTTTTAATGATACAATGCAAGTTACCGCCAAATTAGCTGTTAAACTTATAAATGAACTTAAAGAAATAGGATCCATACTTTCTATACCCAAAAGGCTTTGTGGTTTTAAAAAGGCAATACCAAAAGGGCCTTCTGCCAACAGCGAACTATCTAATATTCCAATTTCGCATAAATTGGCTACAGGTAAAGTATAAGCCCATAAAACAATACCAGTTACCAAGCCTGCTTTTGCACCTTTTGAGTTTGCTTGTTTCCAATATAACCCTAAAAGGTAAGATGGTATAAGTTGACAAATACCTACAAAACAAATTAAACCAATTGAAACTAATGAATAGTTAACTGCATAGTATTTGTAAAAGGTAAAAGACAACAGTAGGATAACAAAAATAAGTAGCCGCCTAAATTGAACAATTTGATCTTCGAGCTGAATAAAATTTAGGCCTTTTATTTTTAATAATGATGGTAGTAGAATGTGATTACTCATCATTATACTAAGGCTAATTAACGAACTAATAACCATGCCTGTGCTTGCTGCAATGCCACCAATAAAAACAATTAAAGCGGTAAGGTAAAGGTTTTCGCCCAATAGTAACATGGTAAAATAAGTATCGGGTACTATGGTATTGCCAAATTGAAAAATGCCTTTTAAAGCTATAGGCACAACAAAAATAGAAATTGCAAAAAAGTACAAGGGTACAAACCAACTTGCAAATTTTACGTGTTCTACTTTTTTATTTTCAATAACCGACATGTGAAATTGCCGAGGTAATAGCAAAAAAGCAAAAGCAGAAATAAACGACACCCAAAACCATTGGTTGCCATTTTGCATTAGTTGTTTAAGATCTAACAATTCGGTATTAATGTTAAGGCTTTTATAATCGTTAAAAATTGCACCGAGTCCATCATTTAAATAAAATATTATTACAAAAGCACCAATTAAAAAAGCTACTAATTTAAAAATAGATTCTACCGCTACTACAGTTATTAAACCAGGATGCCTGTCGGTTGGTGCTGCTTTTACAGTACCAAAAACAGCACTAAACAGCGCGCAAATAATACCAAAGTAAAGCGAAGGATCTTCTATTATTTTACCTTTTCCAAAGTTACTAAGGCCTTCGTAGTTTTTTGTGAGTAAGCCAAAACTTAAATCTAATGCCTTTAGTTGTATTGATATGTAAGGTATAACTATTAGAATTGATAAAATGGTTACCAATGCACCAATGATAGTGTCTTTTCCGTAACGGGCCGAAATAAAATCTGCCAGCGATGAAATTCTGAGATATTTACTAATTTTAATAGTTTTGGTGAGTACTAAAAACATTAAAGGTGCAATTATTGTTGGACCAATATAAACGCCTAAATAACCCAAACCGGTTTCTGCCGAGCGGCCAATGCTGCCATAAAAAGTCCAGGCGGTGCAATACACACATATTGAAAGTGCATAGGCGTATTTACTATTAGAAAAAGAATCGTACTTTCTAAATATAAAAGCAAAACCGAATAATAAAACAAGGTAAGCTACAGAAATAAATATTAGTAGAGTAGCCGACATTAATTAAAAGTTATGGTTTTACTTAACCTATAAATTAGGTAAATATAGAAGATCCAAATAAATGAAAAATAAAAATAGATTAAAGGAATATCAAAAAAATAAACTTGGGTTAGTGCATTTGAAAAAACAATTGGGCTAAGAAAAAACACGCATCCTAAAAATATAATTAAGTATACTTTGTAAATACTTTTTTGGCTCATAACACTATTGTTAAATTATTTGTTTTTAAGTAAACCAAAGTAATTAGGCATTAATATTTTTGTTTTTATTAATGCCCATAAAAATAAAAGCAACACCAAGCCGGCCGCAATTGAAATAAAAGGATGATTTTCTAATGGTGGTTCTACAAAAATTCTAAGCATTAAGGTTATCAATAAAAAAGCGGTAATAATTATGTCAGCTAAAAGTCCTTTAATCATACTTTATTTGGTTTGGACTATAAAATTAAGAAAACTTTGGGATTTGTTTAAACTGATGAATTGTCCAGCTCTTTATAGTTGAAATAAATAAGGTAATTTTTTTTCCGAGTGAAGATGAATTTGGAATGCTGTTTTTTAGTAATCAAATTGGTTAGATTTTAGTTTATCTCAAATTCAGTAGCAGAACGTATTCTATAATTATTTCTATTAAACCAATCTTACCTCTTACAATGCATGGGTAAATTTTGTTGGCTTTGGCAAAGGCAGTAATTTCGCCATCAGTATAAGTTTGACTTTTTTTGATAAAAGTCTTTCCAAATCAATAAACTCCGCTTTGAAGTTATTAAATAGATGCTCAAAAATATACCCCAGCTAGCAAAATAGTGTAAACTTAAAATTATCTAACCGCTTATAGTGTAAGCTCCTTTCTATTGACGGGTTTTTATCACTCCAAAACGAAATGCTATCTACTGGAGCTTGAGGTGATTTTTATTGATAGATTAATTTAATAACAAATTCACTTAGTGGCTGCCGAACTTTGTCTAAGATTTTTTTTGGCAAGTATCCTTTTCATAGACCTAATTAGTTCATCACATGTTTTGTAAGTAAACGCCTGTACTTTTTGATGAAATGCTTTGTGCTGAACCAACTTTACTCAAGCCAACAGATTAACCAGATCTACTTTTAGCTTTTTTGATCTACGAAAATGTGTATAACTGGGTTGAGTATACAAAAGTGAGCAACAATATCCAAAAGGGTTTATTGAATTAGAATTTTAAATAGGTTGTTTTGACACAAAATTAAAATTTTCTTTATCTGGATTGTTTTCAATTTTTGCAATTCGATCAATTAGCTCTGAAACTATGTGTTCATAGTATAACGGGTTAACATGATTATCATTTAAAGCAACACTATTAGCAAATTTATTTATTATAAATCCTAACTTATTTTCAAAATCAGTATTGTGTAATATTACATTTTGTTGAGTTTCAGTTTTTGAGATAAGTTGCTCAAGAATTTTTCGGTAAACATTGTTTATAACTCTTTGACATCCAGAATTACAATAGTTTTCGCCCAATCTCCATCGAGCAACCATTTCGGGCATATTGGGAGCCGGAACACAATAAACATTTTGAAAGGTTGAATTTTTCAAAAGTTGTAAAAGTTTGTTTAAAAAGCGAAGAATAGAGTCTTCAAACATATTTTTGCACATGTCAATAGAGTAAGTTGGCGCTGTTCTTTTTTCAAGATGAGCTGCAATCTCTAATGTATTAATCATCTTTCCATGTACATACGGCATAAGAGGGCTGCACGAATAACCATTTTGTAGCTTAGCAGGATTAGCATATGCTAAATTTCCAAAATGTTTAAAGATAGAGTTGCCTGAAAGTTCAAGCCCAACTAAAACAAGTATGTATTTTTTTTCTATCAGATCCTCATTTTTAAGCCCCAAAGGATTATTAGCTTTAAATTTTGGAGATGAAAGAAAATTATTGGTTCTGAAATTATCCCACGAAAATTCCATTTGGCTATCTGGCCAAAATTTCAATGTTTTATCTTCAGTATCCGAAAGTCTATTATTTAGTGCTTTACTAAACGAAGCCATATGGCTGTTCCCTACACAAACTAAATTCAAATTATTTATTTTCATGTTCTAAATGCTTCAAGTAATGCTTCTTCACATTGAATATTATCTGTTTCGTCAGTTTGTATCACCTGTAAGTTAGCGGCCATTGAGTCTATTTTTTTTGTGTTGTGTTCCGAAAAAAAAGATTTCATAACAACATCCACACCTTCTGGTCTTACACTTCGCATATTATTTTTATAAAATGAACCACGAGCGTTCTGATTAGTAATGATTTCGAAGCTAGGGAAGTAATCAATATGATTATTCTCACTAGATAACTGCCCAGTTACTGCCCGAAGAATAGATTTGGATTGTACTGTTGCAGAAAGCACATGATTGCCACTTGCTGTAGCAGTTAAAGGAACAGGAGATACTGTTAAAAACATTTTTGGTAAATTATCCTCTCCTCTTAATTTTATTAGAATATCTTGAAATTTGTTAAAAGCTTCGATAATTTCCTGAAATTTAAAATTTCTGAAAGCAAATACTTTTTCATCAAATTTGCCTGCAATGATGCCTGGGGCTATGGGATAAATAGTTCCAGATTCTTGATGCTCCCAAGCCTCTGTTAATCCCATTGTAAAGATAAACACATCCATTGTTTGAAGCATTTTCCGTACTCGTGATAAATGATATTTTCTATGTGTATAAAGCTCATTGACGGCAGTTAATCCATCTGGTTCAACGGCAGGCCGAAGGGCATCGAAATACTTACCATCTTTTTCCCAAGCAATATCAAACGGCTCAAAATTACCATAGGCTTCTTGTGCCAGTTGAAGCAATTGATGGACAGTATAAATATTTCCAAAACAACAAGAATACATTGAAAACCCATATTTTTTGTGCAATTTGATTGACAAGCCTCGTGGAGGTGGTTCCATATCAAGTACATTGTAGCCATTTTTTATTAAATTTTGTGAGATATGTTGGGCAAAGCAACTGCCTGCTGTTGCAATCTTCCAATTTGACTCAATTTTCCACTTTTTTTTGTAAATATCAGTTATATTAAATGGTGAAGATTCAACCACTCCACTTCGCCAAAAAGCAATTTTAGGAAGATTGTTGTATGGGTTTTTTATCGTCATAATTCATTAATTATCGAATTTAAAAAATTTAAAGATAATTAGAAAAACTATTTTTCAAGCAGAAGTTAAAATTAATGTTTAATTAAAGTAAAAATAGATTAAAGGAATATTAAAAAAAGAAACTTGGGTTAGCACATTAGAAAAGATGATTGGGCTTAAAAAAATAATGCATCCCCAAAAAATAATTAAGTACGCTTTATATGCGCCTTTCTGCTCCATAGTATTACTTAGGCTTGTTTTTGAGTAAACCAAAATAGCTGGGCACCAAAATATTTGTTTTTATTAATGCCCATATAAATAATAGCAAAACCGCACCTGCTGCTATAGAAATGAAGGGATGGTTTTCTAATGCTGGTTCAGCAAAAATTCGAAATAGCAAAGTTACCAGCAAATAAACCGTAATAATTATATCAGCAAAAAGTCCTTTAATCATAATGTTACTTGGTTTGGTTTTTAAATGTAACAAAATTTTCTGATTTGTTTTAAAGTGCTGGGTGGTATGGCTTTTTATTGTTGTAAAAATAAGGTTAATTTTTTAAAAGGTGAAGCTGAATTTTGATTGCAGTTTTATTGTAAACCAATATGATACTAACTTGCTTAGAGTTTAGTTTATCTCAAAATCAATAGCAGACCGTATTCTGTAATTGTTACGTTTAAAACTGATTTTACCTCGTACAATGCATGGGTGAATTTTGTTGGCTTTGGCAAAAGCAATGATTTCGTTATCACAGTAAGTTTTATTTTTTTGATAAAAAGCTTTCCAATTATCTTTACTAATTAAATGATATTCTGCAAACTGGTTGGCTTCTTTTTCTATCGGATCTTTTTTGTAGGCACTACTTTGGGCCTTGTAATCTAAATCAATAAACTCGGCTTTATGGTTATTGAGTAGATGTTCAAAAATGTGCCCCAGTTGGTGGAAGAGGGTAAAAGCGAAATTATCTAAACGTTTGTAACGTAAGCTCATGCCAATTGCCGGATTATTGTCACTCCAAAAAGAAATGCCATCAACCGGCGCTTGAAGCGGTTTCTTTTGATAAACCAACTTAATGCCATAATCTGCTAAAGTGCTTTTAACCCTTTTCAACGTCTTTTTATTTTTGGTGATGATTTTTTTTAAGGATTGCATCAATTCATCTTTCTGCTTGTAATTAAATACCTCTACTTTTTGATGAACGGCATTATATTGAACCAATTTGACCCAAGCCAGCAGGTTAATCGGATTAACTTTTAATTTGGTTGATTTACGAAAACGCACATAATCAGGTTGTGCATACAATGTGGCTAATTCCTCTAAATGCTGTACACCATAAATAGTTTTTACAATAGGAATATCATGAACCGGATCGCCATTAATTATCTTTTCTTTTTTAAAAAAGGAAACCGACAACTTATCTTTTATTAAACTCCATTGCTCAATAGCTTCTAAACGATGCTGATTTTTTTGCTCAATCCGTGCCGAATCTAAGTCATAATTTTTCTGCAACTCTAACCAATAGTTGGCATTAATGTTCAACACTTTTTCAAACAGCAAAGCGAGTTCGGCATTTACATTGCGCTTGCCTTTAATAATTTCGTTTAGCTGACTTTTCTTTAAACCAATTTGCTGAGCAAAATCCGTTTGTGAAATTGCTCTTGCTTCTAATTCGTCTAACAACACTTCGCCGGGGTGAGTGGCGGTTAGTGGTATGAGTTCTGTTAATTTTTTCATGTTTAATTATTTGTAAATCAAAAAGCTATCCCAACTAACGTCATCTCGGAATTCTACGGAGAGCAACGGAGTAGAATATCCGTGATCTCACATAAATTTAGGAGAGATTCCTGATAAGTCGTTTTGCAAGCTCCGCAAATTTCTGGAATGACGTTAGTTATAATCTTTTACTCAAAAATAGTAATTTTGTTCACAATTTTGTGAAAAATTTTGTTTAATTTTGTAATTCTAAAAAGTATCTGACTATTTGATTCGTAATACAAATCGAAACACATTAAAAACATGAATGCAGTAATTAACAAAAATGAAAAATACACCTTAAGCAAATGGACAAAATTTTGGTTGCCACCAAATATAAGTAGACCAGATATGGACCCCAATGGTTTTATGAGGCCAAGAGCAGGTTACTTTAATGGTGAATTGAAAACTTATAAAAACTTATCGGACAAAAACTATTTGTTATTTGTTGGTGAGCCAGGAATGGGTAAAACTAATTTTTGTAATAAAATTGAAGAAAAAATAGCAGGCTTACAAAATCACCTCTTTCTTGATTTTAAAACTGTTAAGGATTTAGGTTCAATAAATCATTTTTTTGTTGATGAGGTTAAGACAAAACTTAAAATCAAAAATGAAGTTTTTGTTTATTTAGATGGATTAGATGAAGGTATTCTTCAATCACCTGGAATTGCCTCTACACTTTGTGCTGTACTTAACAAAGAACTTAAAGAATATTCAAAACAGCTAAAACTTAGAATCACCTGCCGGACTGCTGACTTACCAAAAAGCTTGGAAAGTGATCTTAAAAAATTCTATGATGTAAATGATGACGAAAGCAACATCTATACTTTATGCCCATTAACAGGAGATAATGTTAAAGATGCTGCAAGTGTAAATGGTATAAATGCAAATGAATTTGTAGAGGCTATTATTAACAAAGAGGTTGTACCACTTGCTATTAAACCTGTGACTTTGAGTTTTTTGATTAAACTGTATAAAAAGAGTAAAAGCTTACCGAATGATGTAACAGAGATTTATGAACAAGGCATTGAGCTTTTATGTAATGAAGAATATAATGAATTTAGAAATTTAGCTAAAGTGGACATCAAAAAATTAGATGTTGAGGAAAGGTTTTTAATCGCTGCTCGAATAGCTTATCTTTTAATTTTTTGTAACAAATCTAATCTTGAAAAAAGTGATATTAAAGGTTTTGATGAGGAATGGAACAATAAACCAATACAAGTTAATGACAAAGCAATTGAGGAAGTTTTAAACACCCAGGTATTTACAAATTCAGGAGTTGAAATATCTTTTAGTCACAAAACTTATGCGGAGTTTTTAGCTGCTTATTATTTGGTGAATAACAAAGTGGATATACATGCACTAAAGAACCTCTTTTTTAACGATTTGGGTAAAATACACCTTAATCCGGCATTGAGACAAGTGGCAATTTGGCTATCACGTTACAACAATGACTTTCTGGATTTAGTTGTGCAAAATGATTTTGAAATTCTATTTCATCAAGGCAATATTCAGTTAGATGATAAAGCAAAAGAAAAACTCATTGATGCTTATATTAAGACATTACTTCAAGGAGAAATTTACAATGATTGGAAGCATAATTTTAAAGTACTCAATTATAAAGGTTTAGCCGACAAAATTATAGTTGAGTTGAAAAAGAAAACACATACGGGTACGATTTCATTTTTAATACAATTGGCAAGATTTTGTGATGATAAAGCAAAATTACAGGATATAATACTTGACTTAGCAGTAAATCATTCAAATAAGCACACGCAAATTGAAGCAGTTAATTATTTAGCTGATTATGGAGATGAGATTGCTAAAGAACAACTAATTGAAAAATTGAAGAAGGAAGATTTTAAAGATGATGATCACGATGAAATGAGAGCTGCATTATTGAAAGCTGTTTATAATAAGATGGATTTTGATGAATTGCTAACATATATAACAAATGAAAAGAAACCAAATCACGTAGCAGCTTATCATTACTTTCTTAGTTACAAGTTTTGTGACTATATTATCAGTAATAAAGAGCATTTAAAAAAAACCTTGATTCATTTCTCAAACAATATTGAACAGAATGATGAAGTAATAGGAAAAGTTATTGGGTTTGAATTAGTAGAGGCTGCAATAGCAAATATTTTTGATCAAGTTGTAGAGAATGTCTTGGTACAATTTATTGGAAATAGAATGATGCTTAATATAAACGGGTATAGATCAATGGATGGCTATATATTAAATACATATATAGAGCATTTTGAGAGCAATATTTTAGGTGAAATTAATTCAGGAGTAAAACAACAATTTTTAGAAAAACTAATATATTATCTGTTAATTAAAAATGAAATAGATCAAAATAAAATAATTGAAGAGCTAACTTATCAAGGAAAACCTATCGGTAAAGATCAATTAAATTGGGTTTTGGAAAACTTCCAAAATGAAGAAAATAATATTCTTCAAGATTGTTGGTTTGGATTTATAAAAAAGATGATCCCTAATGGTTGGCCTTCTCTTATATTAAATTATTTCAATGTGCTTGATGAGATTTATAATTCTACTTCACACAAAGAATTCAAAAAATACTACAACATAATATCTAAAGGAACTGTTGAAATTTTAAGAGAGTCACAAGCTTTGAGAACTAAAATTGAAAATATTAAAAAAGAAAGTGAGCAAAGAAAAAAGGATAATCCTCGAAATAAAAAACTATGGATAAAAAGAATCAATCATTTGGTCAGCAAGGAAGTTAATAAAATAAAATCTGGTGAAATAATACATTGGGAGTGTTTAGTAAAAAACAAAGTTCATTCGCATTACGTTTGGGAAGAGGTCGAAGTAAAAAATCGAAAAGAAATTATTGAAGCAGCAAAAATATATTTAGCAAATGTAGAGAACAGAACAATTTAGTTATGGGACTGAGTGTTCTCAAGATGATTATATTGGTGGTGCTTTCAAAATACTTATTCATAATGAAAAAGCATATTTAGAGAATCAGCCTGAATCATTTTTCAATCTATGGGTTGAGAGAATGGTAGCTAATAAAACCGCAAAATGTTCAGCGTTGTTAAAATTATTTTACACTAAAACAAAAAGTAAAACAAATGAAGCTATTAAATTTAATGTTAAAGAATTAGTTTTCTTAAAATTAGAAAACGAAGAAGAAAATGGTAACCTTCAAGATTTTATTGATTATGTAATTTGTTTAGAAGGTCAGGAAATCAATGAAGTTTTACATAGCGTTATTTTAAAAAATAATAAATTCAGTAATGAGTTAAATAAAAATACGATTTATAAAGTTGTGAATAAATTATTAAAAGAGGAATACGAACCATTTTTAGAAAACATTAGACTTTGGAAAAAAGAACACATAAATGGCGATTATTCTACTTTTGGTAGAGTTTTTTCCAGTACTTTTTCATTATTAAACAATCAAGATGTTTTAGGTTCAATCGTTCAAAAATTTATGGATGACTCAGAT
>Ga0209828_1003693_pt1 | contig 11489 bp, 5 predicted proteins | sample MaitaG_FD_187429 | JGI IMG/M metagenome (GOLD analysis project Ga0209828, IMG submission 187429) | Marine algal microbial communities from Maine, USA - Maine_Asex2 metaG (SPAdes) (version 2) | ecosystem: Host-associated > Algae > Red algae > Unclassified | place: Maine, USA | collected 2015-01-05
GCCCAGGCAAAGATATTATGTTCATTCAGACGTTTGCATATGTCTACTGCCTCGATGCCTTCTGCATAAAATGATAAGGTCGGTGCTCTTTGTCCAGATAAGTCTGGCCCCACAATATGATACTTTGAGCTTTCATTTATGTATTGATATAGCTGAGTGAGCAGCTGAGCTTCATGGGAGCCTATGAGGCTGAGTGAGTCCACTATTTGGCCTCTGAGGGTATCTTCGTCAGACATCCTTGCGATAAATTCGATCGAGGCTTTCACTCCAGCAATGGCTGCATGATTCAAGGTGCCTGTTTCTATTTTATAAGGTGCATGCTGATAGGCTGTCCTTAATCTATCGGTCGGTAGCTGGTCCAATAATCCTTGTTTTGAGTAGAGTATTCCGACATGTGGACCGTAAAATTTATAAGCGGAACAAAGTAAAAAATCACAATCCATGGCTTTCACGTCTATCGAAAAGTGTGGTGCATAATGCACAGCATCTAGGAGCAACCATGATCCGACTTCGTATGTCTTCTGGCGAGCAAAGGCGACATCATTAATACAACCCGTATAATTAGAAGCGACCCCCATAGCGACTAGCCTGACATTAGAATTGATCTTTTTATCAAAATCTTCATAATCTAATCGACCCTCCTTAGTTAATGCGACTTCATTCACTTTAATACCTGAATCTCTTAGGGCCAACCATGGACCACGATTAGATTCATGATCTAACTGAGTGATTAAGATTTCGTCACCTGGACTCAGCTTTCGACCTACGGCTCGACTCAAAGAAAAATTTAAGCTGGTCATATTCTGTCCGAAGGAGATACAGTGTCCACTTTCCGCATTTAAGAAGGTAGCACAATGGTCTCTCGTGCTTTGCATGACTTCGTCGGTCTCTATCGTGGTCTGAAACTGGCCATGAGTATTTGCATTAGACTTCCGATAGTAATTAGATATCGCATTAATTACCATATCTGGTACTTGAGTGCCAGCTGGACCATCTAAGAATGTAATGGATTGACCATTTATCTTCCTTTGTAAAGCTGAAAATTGTTTTCTTATGTGTTCGTTCATAGTAATAATGATGTGGTGAAATACTGTAGCTGGAGTACCAAAATAGAATCAAAATTCCTGATTACAGCTGCCACGCTCATAAATGTGGTAGATTTTTAATTATACTCCCGACAATTATCTCTGATAATCATTGGTTTTATAGGGAGGTGCTTAAGTCTATTACTCTTATTATTACAGTCATATGTGTGACGAAAAGAATAGCTAAAGGCTTTATGCACCAAAAGAATATTTACGTAAATTGAATTAAAATAGAGATTGTGAAGATATATTGGACCGCTATAATTATGATGCTGCTAACATCTTTATTTGCCCAAGTAAAGGTCAATCAACATAAATCGTACTCGGATAGCTATAAGGGAAGTACTATTACTTTACCTGCGATGACTCCAGCAGAGCTGCGCAGCCATAACAGTAAAATAGATGTATATCAATATGCTGAGCCAAGAGCTGTAGACATCCATCCTCAGAATGCAGGTCAATGGAAAGTGAAAGATGATCTGTGGATATGGACTGTAGACATCCATTCTCAAGGTGCAAAATCCATTAACTTGGGATTTACAGAATATAATCTGCCTGAAGGTGCTGCTCTGCGGATTCGATCTAGAAAAACGGGTAATTTTATCGGGCCATTTACGGTCAGTGATAATGAAGAACATGGACAGCTGTGGACACCCATCATGCTAGGAGACTATATGACAATAGAACTCACAGTACCTGAAGAAGAAATGGAAGCGGTAAAGCTTACGCTAAGTTCTATCAATCATGGATACATCGATGTCACGCAGAGATCTCTTTCTGGAGATTGCAATGTAGATACCAGATGTGGAAGTGAAGACGGTATCGGACTCATAGATCGCTTCAGGGATCAGATACAATCAGTCGCAGCAGTATCGAGCGGTGGTGGAAGATTCTGTACAGGGTTCCTCATCAATAATATTCAGAATGATAGTAAGCCATACTTTATCACAGCTGGCCATTGTAAGTTTACACAGTCGAATGCGGCGTCACTTGTCGCTTATTGGAATTATGAAAATAGTGAATGTAGACTAGTCAATAGTTCTGCAAGTGGATCAAGTGGTGACGGTCCCCTGAGCCAATTCAATACAGGAGCGAGCTTAGTCTCTTCTGCTGTAGATGGTGACTTAGATCCAGAATCTGTTGATTATACATTGATGCTATTGGACGATCCGGTGGATCCAGATTACAGCCCATACTATGTGGGGTGGGACATCAGACCTGTCCTTCCAGATTCAAGTTTTGTCGTTCATCACCCTAATGGCGATGAGAAAAGAATCAGCTTTGACTATGATTCTCCTATCTATACCATCTTTGAAGGAGACACCGTGTTTATCAGAATAAATGATTGGGATATAGGTACGACTGAAGGTGGTTCATCAGGGGCTCCTTTATTCAACATGCAGGGGCAGGCCATCGGATTAGTCAGTGGTGGTATGGCTGCTTGTGGCAATGATGAGTGGGACGAATTTGGCTCTTTGCGAAGAAGTTTTCAAGGAGAAGGTACTCCAGAGACGAGTCTATCTTATTGGCTCGATCCTGATGATACTGGTCAGCAAGTTATTAGTGGTGTCAGTGGATCATTCGTCTTAGCTTTTTCACAATTCAACTTTGAAGTCTGTGGAGCGACTAATAATTCTATTACTTTAGATATTAATGTGGATGATAACTTTCAGGGGGATGTCACACTTGGTACTGATAATTTACCTGAAGGTGTCAATGCTGCTTTTGATCAGAATCCAATTCCATCTGGTGGAGGTACTTCAGTCACTTTCACAGGTTTTAATAATGTAAATTCAGAAAGGTACGTTGTCAGTATATCAGCTACTGACGGGATAAATAATAATATCAATGAAATATCAATTATTCTTGATGATAAGTCCCCGAATAACATTCAGCTGATGAGTCCTATAGACATCAGCACTCCCGTCAGTCCAGTTGCGACATTTATGTGGACGGATACAGATGCAGATAGATATGACTTTCAAATATCAGATAATCTATCATTCGATAATCCTATTGTCATCAGAGAAGATATCACTGAGAAGCAAGTCTTAACGAGCTCGCTTAGCCAAAATACAGAATACTTTTGGCGTGTCAGAGGTAAAAATCTGTGTGACTCAGGACCATGGACATCTGCTGTCCTATTTAGAACTGCAGGCCTTGTATGTAGCGATCAGTCAGTATTAGACCTGAACCTGGAGATTAAAGAGGAGAGATTAGACACGACGATTTCAATCATCACCATAGAAGAAGATTTCACTGTAGGTTCAGTCACAGTTCCTAAAATAAAGGGAGATCATACGTGGTCAGGTGACTTGGCATTTACCCTGATTAGTCCAGCAGGCACGATGGTCTCACTAGCTGGTTCTAATTGCTCTAATAATCGATTTCAGAATTTTGATATTGGCTTTAGTGATGACGGTCTGGCCAGAAAAGATATTCCCTGTCCATTCACAGATGGTATGCTGTATCAGCCTGAAGAAGCATTGACGACATTTAATGGAGAGAACGCAGCAGGGGACTGGCAGCTGATGATCGTAGACCAATTCTTCATGGATACTGGCGTGTTCGACGAGTGGTCCTTGCAGGTCTGTGCCGCTGAGGAGAAAAATCTATTTTCAGAGATAAATAATAAAACACTGAACCTATGCGCAAGTGATGAGACTCTGATTAGTGAGATCACAGTCAGTTCAGCATTTGGTGGTCCAGTAAGTCTTTCAGCTTTCAATACTCTTAATGGCCTCAGTATTGAATTTTCTCCAGAAGAAGTGATGCCTGGAGGGAGTAGTACAGTGTCTGTTTCGGGATATGAGGGAAATGTAAATCAGAATAGCTCTATCTCTATAGTAGCCACTGACGGCTCTTTAATAAGCTCTACGAGTCTGTTATTGTCACTCTCTGATGCGCCGTCAGATATTGACTTGGTTAGACCATTTAATGATTCAGATAAGCTAGTGGGAATCATAGACTTTGAGTGGGAGGAAGCTGATAATGCAACATCATACGTTCTTCAGATCAGTGAAGATCCACTCTTTACCATTTTAGATTTCGAAATACCAGAGATGTCAAACATTGTGTCTTTTGATGTTAACCAGCTTACCTTTGGAGTACAATATTATTGGCGAGTGAATTCAATTGGTATAGATTGTAATCGTCTATCAGATGTCTTTCAGTTCAATGTAGATTTAGAAAATGCGACTTATGAGATACAAGATGCTGGTTTTGAAGTGTTTCCTAATCCAGTAAAAGATGACCTTGAAATTAGTTTTGATCAAGCTCTTTCAGAGAACCTTTCTATACAACTATTTGATATTGGTGGAGCTATCGTCAATCAAGATGAGATCAAGCGAGGGATAAACAGTCATACTCTTTCTACCTCTGATCTTCGGTCAGGCTTGTATTATCTTAGATTTACAAGACCTGGTGAGACTACTGTGGTAAAGGTAGTGAAGCAGTAAGGACAACTCATGATGAATCCGTCTACTGCAGTCGCTAGTCCTCTATAAAGACTGGGAGCGTCATGCTGAACTTAGATTCAGTACCTGGCATAGTAGGGAGGTAAGATAGCAGCTATTAGTAGGTTGTACCTACGAATAAAATATCTTTTTTGGTTAATTAAACATCAAACGACGCTACTTACTTACAGTGAGAATATCGCTTGTGTAAAAATTTTCAATAGAATGCATGAGAATAAAAGTATGCAGCCGATAGACATCGCAGAGATAGATGTAATGAAGGTCTTTTCTACTGGCTTAGACAAATGGTCACGACCCATTGAACTAGAAATAATGAGGGGTATTGAGAAGTAAAGCATAAACTCATTTTCTATAGATGCAAAGCTTACTTGCACTCGCCGTGCGGGCCTTTCCCGATGGTCGGGACAGGCTATTTTTCAATTGCAAAAAAAGTAAGCATTCCGATAGCTATCGGAAGCTATGCCAGCTAATGCCACCCCACCCGAGGACAAATTCTCGGTTCCTTCATTATTCAATGTCCTTTTGGGACATTGAATTCCCTACAGGACCATTCAGTCTTGGATATCTGGCAGGCAGCCGCCACTTCTAAAAATCCCTTTACGATTCTAAAGAGATTTTTACAAATAAGATCTCATTCATATGGGAAGTTTAGTCTTTTAATTGACAGTCTTGAATTTGATTTGAACACGTTTACCCTGAATTATTACCTCGCTTTTAAGGGTTTTTGGCGATAAACGGGGTAACGAATCTAATCCAGATAAAAGCAACCTGAGAGGTATGTGACAGAATTAAATTATACCCAAGTATTTGTACAGATTTTGACCTAAAAGTGCTAAAGTCATATCAGCTTGACCAACAGTTCTCTTACTTCTGAATTTATTTATTACTACTGAACATGCCTAATTACGATGACCCTGTAGTCATATACTAAACGAAGTGATATCCTTAAACGTCTGTAATCTTTCTTTGATCATCATCTCGTCAAGCTGCTTCAGCTTACCTAAGCTGAACTCCTCGACACAGTATGATGCCATCGTAGATCCATAAATAATTCCCGTCTTTACAGTCTCAAATGACAGCTCGCCTGATTCTGCTAAGTAACCACTTAAGCCACCTGCAAAACAGTCTCCTGCGCCAGTTGGATCTTTCACTTGTGCGATAGGTAGTGCTGGAGCGACAAATATTTTATCATCTCCGAATAATAGAGCACCATGCTCTCCTTTCTTAATGATCAAGTACTTAGGCCCCATCTTATGGATGACCTCAGCCGCATTTACTAATGAGTATTCACCAGATAGCTGCCTGGCTTCTTCATCATTGATGGTGAGTATATCGACTCTGCTTATCGCCTCTTTTAGTGTATCCATTGCCACATCCATCCAAAAGTTCATCGTGTCTAGTATGATGACCTTCGGTCGCTTAGTCATCTGGTCCATGACCTTTATCTGTATCTCTGGAGTCAGATTACCCAGCATAAGGACTTCATCATCTTTATAAGCATCTGGAAGTATTGGGTCAAAATCAGCCAGCACATTCAGCTCTGTTGTGATGGTATCACGCTTATTCATATTATCATGATACTTACCTGCCCAGAAGAACGATTTTTTGTCTTCGACAATTTCGATTCCTGAAGTATCTATACCACGGCTATTCATCATGGTAAGTTCTTCCTTAGGGAAATCACCGCCTATGATCGAAACAATATTAGCCGAAGGGTGGATGAAAGTGGAAGACCAAGCGATATATGTTCCAGCTCCACCAATGACTCTTTCAGCTCTTCCAAAAGGTGTCTCTATATCATCAAAAGCAACAGTTCCTACGACAAGTACACTCATAATTTTATATTTATCTTGATAATGAATCGCAAATGTAATGTTTTAGACTAAACTATTGCATCAGGAATGCTAAATCTAAAAGTCGTCCCCTTATCCACTTCGCTATCAAAGCTGATACTTCCATCCAGGCTTTCTATGATTTTCTTCACAATGGAAAGTCCAATACCTGTCCCATTATACTTCTCCCGATTATGCAGCCTCTGAAACATGACAAATATTTTATCCCTATAATTTTCCTCTATACCTATCCCGTTATCTGAGATGGAAAAGTGATGTACTCCTGATTCTTTGTAATATTTTATGTCTATGGTAGGTTTTTCAGATTCATTATACTTTATACCATTCTCTATGAAATTTTTAAAGACTTGGAATATCTGCTGCCTATTAACGATTAATGTAGGTAGGTCTTGATGAAGCGTGATAAGTGCTGACTTTTCTATAATAAAAGTGAGTAGGCTAGACCTCACATCCTCCATTACCTCATTGAGATTTACAGGATCTGTCTCTATGTTTTTATTCACTGATGAATAACTCAGGACATCTTCAATCAGCCTATTCATCTGTTTCGCGTTTTTCTGAACGATTGATAGGTACTGACTTAGTTTAGGTTCTTCTGTAAATTTTACGTCCCTTGCTATTAGTCCTATAAAACTTGAAATATTACGAAGTGGTTCTTTTAAATCATGAGATGATATATAGGCGAATCGTTCTAATTCTTCATTTGATTTCATTAATTGGTCATTAGAGTCTTTCAGATCTGTGGTCCTTTCTTCGACTTTCTTCTCTAATGTTTTACTGTATTTATTTTTAGTATTATAATTATTCCAAAATAAAAATGCTAAAGAACTCACGACTGCTAATAACAATAAGGAGATTATATTTCTTGCTCTTTGCTGATCGATCTGTGCTTCGTTTTTAATCTGTCGCTCCTCTAATTTAGTAACTTGATATTTTGATTCTAAGTCTAAAATGGTTTTAGACTTCTCGGCATCAAAAATTGAATCTGACCAAGCTTTGTATTGCTTATGAAAGAGTAGTGACTCCTTATGGTTATTTATATTTTCGTAGGCGATGGATAATTGATGATAGCATTTTGCTTTAATCTCCTTGCTTTCCGATCGTTCAGCTTGATCTAATGCGATTCTACTATAGGTGATGGCTTTTTTATGGTTTTCCATCTTGTTGTACAGCACTGCGAGCTCGACGTTAACATTCATCAATTGATCCTGAACACCTATTTTACTATATATTTCAGCGCCTCTAAGTATGTTTTCTTCAGCTTTGACTAGATTATTTTCTATTATGTGTATTTTACCAAGCTCCTCGTGTAGAGTTCCCAGTATATAATAATTTGATTGTTGGTTAGCTAAGACGATCGCAGATTCAAATTTATCTTTTGCCGCAGCTATGTCTCCTTCAGACGCCTGTACAATACCGTAGCTCATTTGCCATGCTAACTTAATATTAGCATCTTCGTATGATTGGTTAAGATCACCTAATCTGATCAAGTACTTCTTAGCCTCTACAAAGTTTTCATCTTCTACCAATATAAAACTCACATTGCTCAGCATAAGACCTAAGGCATGTGTATCTCGACTGGCTTCTGCAGCTCTTAGACCTTCCACCATGTAGGTCATAGCTTTCTCATTGTCTGTCAGCCCATTATATATACCGCCTAAGATCCCGCACGCTTTAGCTAAGCATAATTGACAATCTATTTCTAACGCTAATTCTCGAGCTCTCTCTGCGTATTTGATTCCATCCCTCGGCTTCCCATTAAGCATGTTATTTACAGCTTTATGAGTCATGGATGTTGATTCTCCCTTCTTATAGTTCAGCTTTCTGGACAGTGAAATAGCGTCTTCAATAAGTTGATTTGACTTTTCAACGTCAATTTTTTGTAATTTATAGACTAATGCATTGAGGTTGTTAACTTGATGGGTGTCTTGCGCACCGCTCTGTAATAGTGAATACAAGCTATCAATGGGAACCGACTGTGCATTTGATAATAAGCACAGACATATAAGGGGAAATAGTATAAATGCTCTCAATCTAAAACCGGATCTGCTATGGATGAAATTTTGTAGATGGAAAATGGATTGTAACGATGACTTAAAACAAAGATAAGCTTATCTCATTCATCTTCCAAGTTATATTCAGGTATTTTACTCCAATCTGATGGTAACTTCAACTTATCACTATAGCCAAATTCGTCAATGAGCTTTCTATAAATCTGTTCTTTTATATACGTTTCAGCTCCACCAATGACTCTTTCAGCTCTTCCAAAAGGTGTCTCTATATCATCAAAAGCAACAGTTCCTACGACAAGTACACTCATAATTTTTTATTTATCTTGATAATGAACCGCAAATGTAATTGACTAAACTATTGCATCAGGAATGCTAAATCTAAAAGTCGTCCCCTTATCCACTTCGCTATCAAAGCTGATACTTCCATCCAGGCTTTCTATGATTTTCTTCACAATGGAAAGTCCAATACCTGTCCCATTATACTTCTCCCGATTATGCAGCCTCTGAAACATGACAAATATTTTATCCCTATAATTTTCCTCTATACCTATCCCGTTATCTGAGATGGAAAAGTGATGTACTCCTGATTCTTTGTAATATTTTATGTCTATGGTAGGTTTTTCAGATTCATTATACTTTATACCATTCTCTATGAAATTTTTAAAGACTTGGAATATCTGCTGCCTATTAACGATTAATGTAGGTAGGTCTTGATGAAGCGTGATAAGTGCTGACTTTTCTATAATAAAAGTGAGTAGGCTAGACCTCACATCCTCCATTACCTCATTGAGATTTACAGGATCTGTCTCTATGTTTTTATTCACTGATGAATAACTCAGGACATCTTCAATCAGCCTATTCATCTGTTTCGCGTTTTTCTGAACGATTGATAGGTACTGACTTAGTTTAGGTTCTTCTGTAAATTTTACGTCCCTTGCTATTAGTCCTATAAAACTTGAAATATTACGAAGTGGTTCTTTTAAATCATGAGATGATATATAGGCGAATCGTTCTAATTCTTCATTTGATTTCATTAATTGGTCATTAGAGTCTTTCAGATCTGTGGTCCTTTCTTCGACTTTCTTCTCTAATGTTTTACTGTATTTATTTTTAGTATTATAATTATTCCAAAATAAAAATGCTAAAGAACTCACGACTGCTAATAACAATAAGGAGATTATATTTCTTGCTCTTTGCTGATCGATCTGTGCTTCGTTTTTAATCTGTCGCTCCTCTAATTTAGTAACTTGATATTTTGATTCTAAGTCTAAAATGGATTTAGACTTCTCGGCATCAAAAATTGAATCTGACCAAGCTTTATATTGTTTATGAAAAAGTAAAGATTGCTTATGATCTTTTCGGTTTTCATGCGCTAAGGATAATTGAAGATAGCACTTAGCTTTATGCTCTTTACTCTCAGCTTTATTGGCTTGTTCCAGTCCTATGCTACCATATTTGACAGCTTCATCATATCTTCCAAGTCTGTTATATAATCCAGAAAGTTCAGCATTCGTATTCATTAGCAAATCCTGTACTCCTATAGTATGATAAATTTCGGATGCCTTCAGCAATCTCTCTTCCGCTTTTAGCAAATCATTTTCCAAAATATGGATTCTACCTAATTCTTCATACAATGCACCAAGGACATGATTATGAGATACTTCTTTTGCTAGCCTAATTCCATCTTCAAGGTTTGATCTTGCTCCCGCTAAGTCACCTTCTATACTTTGTATCGTCCCATAGCCCCAACTCCATGCGAGTTTATGTGTGTCATCTTTATATATCTTGGTCATTTCAGCTAAGCGCATAAAGTATTTTTTAGCTTCTTCATAATTCTCATCCTCGATTAAAATAAAACCCACATTGCTGAGCATCATACCAACAGCTTGTGTATCTTGTATTGCTTCAGCAGCCTCAAGTCCTTCTATCATGTAGAGCATTGCCTTTTCATTTTCTGTTATCGCATTGTATAAGCCGCCTAAAATTGTTGAAACTTTAACGATACAAAGTTGACAATCAATCGAATCCGCAATATCTCTGGCCCTATCAGCATAAGCGATACCATCGCGCGGGGTACCGCTAAGCATATAGCTAGCGGCTACATAAGTAAGTCCCATAGACTCACCTTTTTTATAATGAAGCTTTTCAGACAAAATGACTGCTTCTTTTGCTATCAGACTAGATCGATCAATATCCTGCTTCTGTAGAGCATAAGCTAATTCTAATAAAACATTGACCTGATGTGTATCTTGACTTCCATTCTCTATAAGAAAATAAAGACTATCAATAGCAGGTGTCTGTGCATCCGTAAAGGAAAATAAAAAGAAAAATATTATAATGAAAAATGACCTCACAATCAATATGATTATAAACAAATAGATCTCCGAAAATTGAATGTGCAAGCAGCTGATGTATTATTTCAAATATAGACTTATCTCATTCATCTTCCAAGTTATATTCAGGAATTTTACTCCAATCTGATGGTAACTTCAACTTATCACTATAGCCAAATTCGTCAATGAGCTTTCTATAAATCTGTTCTTTTCTAAGTAATCCATTTGAGAAAGCCGCCTGTACTCTAGACCGATCCTTTTTGTAAATATAATTTTGACCATCACTATCTACGACATAATATAAATTAAACCAGCCTCTCTGTTTTGCAGGCTTAGGTTTCAGTCCACTGTTATGTCTTTTGAATTTATCCATTAAAATCTGACCAGCATTCACCTGTAGGTAGTACAGCTGTACATTATCAGTCGAGTGATGTCCGCTCATAGTGAAGTTAGCTGCATTACTTTGTATAAACATCGTCGGTATGTATACGCTCTTCCCTTTGATCTCCAGATAATTATCCAGTTCTATGAATTTTACTTTGTCTAAATCCTTGACGTTGACAAAAGATGAAAATTGTTTTAATATATCTAAACCAACTAATTCGCCATCCTTTACATTTAGAGAGATAAGTCCTCGTGATTTATCGGATTGAATATTCCAGTCTTTATCCCAGTAAAAGTGATAAAGTCCTAAAGAATTAACCATCCCCTTAATATTCTGATCTGTGAT
>Ga0209828_1003694_pt1 | contig 11488 bp, 9 predicted proteins | sample MaitaG_FD_187429 | JGI IMG/M metagenome (GOLD analysis project Ga0209828, IMG submission 187429) | Marine algal microbial communities from Maine, USA - Maine_Asex2 metaG (SPAdes) (version 2) | ecosystem: Host-associated > Algae > Red algae > Unclassified | place: Maine, USA | collected 2015-01-05
AATTTGAGATACTTGATGGTCATGCTCCTATAGTTGCGGCGCTATCAGCAGGAGAAGTCCGTGTGATAGAAGAATCGGGTGAGAGAAAGACTTTTCAGATACACAAGGGATTCGTAGAAGTGATTAACAATGAGGTCAGTTTACTGATACAATCATTAGTCAAGCCAGCAGAGTAGATATTCGCTCTACTTCTAAAAAAATATATATCTTAGGTCTATTGTCATGTACAATAGGCCTTTTTTATAAATTTTGTTTTCTGAGGCTTATTTGACATAGCTATAATCTATATAATTTATGAAATACGATAAGTTAGACCTGATACAGAGTAAAGCGGAGAATCTACTTCGAGACCTCAAGGAAGATACTGCTACTTCATATGTAACTAATGCACTATTGGTTTTGGTGATCATGTATCTGATAAGTCTAGTGATATTATATATCACTGATGTCAATTCTTCGATTATCAAGTTCTTAATATATCTTCTTGTTATGATAATATGCTTAGTCGTATATCGTATGAGGATGACAGCTTCGGTAAAAGAAAGTCAATCATTGGCCGATTATGAAAAAATGGATAAAGAAGACAAGGCTAATTATATATCTGGCCAACTTAAGTACTTAAGTTCAGGATATAATATTAAGATAATCAGATTGCAGTCAGTCAGACTCATATATGTCATTGCATTTCCTCTACTGCTTGTATTACTATCAGAATTGTATCAGTATTTCTTCGGAGATGGTGATATAGATACATCTATAATGCAATTTATATTAGCGTTTATAATCGGCTCCAGCTTTTGGTTCTTTTATTTCCAAAATGACATCAGAGAATTCGAAATGGATAGAGATGATGTAGATAGAATGGTGTCTACTCTGTACTCTTAACCAACTGTCCACTTCTGAGATGAAAGCATTTAACCTCCGTAACTTTGAGTTAGTAATCTTAATATTTTTTTTATCGGTAAACTTTTCATGCGAAATTGCATGTTATAAAAATTACTTTGGTGTTATTTGAATTCTATAGTTACTATCCTACTTTTAGATATATATCTAAATTCTAAAAAATTACTATGTTGAATTTCAAACTTGTATCCACCATTCAACCAATTTTACTATTAGTAGGTTCATGCTTATTTGGCCAAAATTCATGCCCTAATCCACAAACTTTTAACGATCCACTTGGAAACCAAAACTTATTGGAATTAATGAATATACCCTGTGCTTGGGATATTACTGAAGGTGGTGGGGTAGTCTGTGTTTTTGATCAGTATTTAGATGATACGCATCCTGATTTAGAGGGAAAAGTATTAGTTGTGCATGATAGTCCTGAATGTAATTCAGGAAACGCTGATTGGCACCACGGTATCCAATCTTTTGGAGCAATTGCTGCTATAAGAAATAATGGGATATGTGTTGCAGGCTCTGGGGGTACTGAAACGCTTGTTGCAGGTTATTGCGGTTACGCTTCAAGTGATGGATTAATTGAAGCGATGAACGCGGGGTATAAGACCATAAGCATTAGTGCATGGAGTGGAATTAGTAGATCTGCAATGGAAGAATTACATAAGAATGATGTTACTGTTTTAGTCGCAGGTTTTGAACAGTTTCATCAAACTTATCAAGATATTCCAGGAGTAATTCACGTTGGAAGAGCTTGGATAAATGGGCATTACCGTGAATATGGTGGAATAAATTCAAACCTAGATGTTTTAGCACATACGTGGAAAATTAATAGAATTTTTGAAGGAGATAATTGTGGTATATCAGACGCTCAAGGAACATCAATTGGAACACCTATTGTCGCTGGTGTAGTAGCTTTGATGAAATCAGTTAATCCATGTCTTTTTCCAGAAGATATCGAAGGAATTCTTGTAGAAACGGCAGCGCCTATTCCTCCAAATGCAGATGAATCAATAACAAGAGCAGGAGTAATAAATGCTGAAGCAGCAGTGCTTATGGCTCAAAATTTTCAAGGATTTGATGAAGTAATTGATGTAAATACGACAATTGAATTTGAGAATGTAAGTGGAGATCTGGATATAATGAACAATGCTCAGGTTTTAGTGACAGGATCATTAAACACAAGTTCTGAGTCAAGCATAATTATACATGGTGGCTCTAGCCTTAGAATTGATGGCGGCGAAATTAAAATGGGAGAATTGGCGAGGATTATTGTTAAGAGAGGGGCCCAATTATTTGTAGACAATGGCACGATTACTAATAGATGTGGTGGGTTGTGGAAAGGTATTATTGTAGAGGGTAATGCTTCAGGAAAACAAAAGACCTCATTCTCTCCTGGTGGTGGGTCAATAGCTTTTGCAAATCCTAACGGCGTTGTTAAAATAAAGAATAATTCAACTATTAAGAATGCTAGAACTGCAATTTCAATGAATCCCTCACATATTCCATGGCCGCAAACTCAAAATTATTACGGAGGCTATGTAGAAGTTACTGATTCTGATTTTATTAATAATACAAGGTGTATTGCATTCATGAAGTATAGAAATACCGATAATAGTTTCTTTAAAAGAGTGAATTTTATTGGTGGTGGAAGTCAATGTACTCATTGGGCTAATCATGGAGTACTATATGAAGATTGTTATTTTGGATCATTTTCTCAAAATGGGATTCTTTCAATAGATGCAGCGGGAGAGGTATATAAATGTGATTTTGATGGATCGTCCATGGAGTCTACACAAGGGGCTTCAATAGAAATCTCTTATCCTGGAGGAAGAGAACAAGTTTGGAAAATAGGTGAAACGAGTAATGGAAATAACTTTTATGGAGGAGAAAGAGGAGTGAATATTATTGGAGCGGATAATCCTAAAACGTTAGAAGTTTTAAGTAACATTTTTCAGTGTGTCAGAACACCCATAAGAGTAGACGGGTTATCTCGTTTTAAAATAGAATCAAATAAATTTTATAATTCTTCACAATGGGCAAATCAATTAATTTCTACTGGTAGCGGAGAAGATAATCAGAGTATATCAAATTATTATCTGAATTCTGGTGCTGGCATCATGGCCCATTTTGATAATATTGGATATACTTTTGCTCAGAATACATTTGTTGGTACTGATAGCTATCGTACAACAATATGGGTTAATGGACAACCTCGAAGCCGTACATTTATTGGCGATTTTCAAATAAATGGTCAGAATAACCTTATTGGTCGAATCGCAATGGATCAAGGAGAAGAAGGAGGAGCTAGTGCATCTAATGTCTTTTCTGCACCTGACAGATATACTGTAAGGGTGGCGGGTAATGCCTTCGATTTTGATTATCATATTACAGACCAAGAAGACAGATCAAAAAGAAGTACACTTTATGACGGTCAAAAACTGGATGCCTCGTTCTCACGAGACGAAGCATCTGGACCTCGTAATTGGACTTGTAGTTCTCCAAGACCTATACAGAGAGGTTATACTCCACCAGATGATGACAGAGGAAATGACGGCAGTTATTCAGATGGTTCCTCATCTTATGATCGAAATTCTTACAGGCAACAAGCAATTTTTCTTAAAAATCAATTACAAAATATACCTCAAGATGAGCCTGGTGATGGGAATGAAAGCTATCTATACGATATGAGGTATTCAGAATATCTTAATCATGTGTATGAGATCATTTATAATGAATTTAAAGATGGAGAGCATCAGTATGTGATGGACCTTTACCATAATGATGGATTTATGGTTCAAAGAAAAATACTTCAACATTACATCATGAAAGAGTTATATGAGGATGCTTTAGGTTACCTGCCTACTGTTAATACGGAGAATGAAATAGAATCCGATTATTTATGGGTACAAGAACTTAATTTAAATAATTTATTGAATAATAAAGGTCCTTCGGATAGCGAATTATATCGTTTACAATCTATTACATTAAAAAGAGATCCCTTATGTGGCTTAGCTCATTCAATGTATCATAGGTTCACAGGGAATTTTATTCCGTTAGAAGAAAATGATTTTGAGTTTTTAGAAGGAAGAAGTGCAGATAAAGGAATATCTGAAAATATTGGATTAACAATAAACCCAAATCCTAGTTCTGACATTATTCATATTGCAGCCAATTATTTAATAAAGGAAATTAAAGTTTATGATTTGACAGGTAGATTACAAATTGTTAAAGAAATTGGAGAAAATACTACAGAATTAAATTTAGTGAATTTCCAAAATGGTGTCTATTTAGTAGAAATCTTATCAGTAGATAACAATAAGCCTGAGATTAGAAAAGTAATCAAGCAATAATAATTCATATCTTTAGAAAAGATAGAGTTATCGATTTTTTGAGATCGGTGACTCTATTTTATAAGAATCTTACATCGACAAAATGAGAATAATAATCATAGCCATATTAATCATGCTCTATTCATTTGAAGCGTATGGCCAAAATTTTAAGAAACTAATAGATATCAATAAAGATGGTGTAGATGATTACACAAAATCATCTGTCGTGTATAATGATCATCTATATTTTATTTCATGGAGTAGAGATACCATCACTAATTCTTCTGATTTTTTATTATTGAAGTCTGACTTACATGGGAATATTATAGATCAGAATCCTATAGAGTCATCCCTTAATACTGGATTTCAGTCTCTCATTGTTGTGGATTCCATTTTGTATTTTTCTGATGCTCCGCTCATTGCCCCTGATACTTCTCACTATAACTTATTTCAGATAGATCCAGTCAGTCTGGAAGTTATAACTAAGAAGAGTTATCTGATAGGTCCTCCTAGTGATGGAATCGTACAAGAAGGAATTACAACTTTTAAAGAGCGGATTTTATTGTATGGTGATAATTTAGAGTCTCCTAACTCAGAGGGTATCATATTATTTGTCGATAAGGAAACTTTAGAATTGGATACTACCATGAGTTTTATAAATCCTGGTCTTCAGTATGGATCTGTCTTGGACTGTCAAGAGGTCAATGGACATCTACGTGTTATGAGAAGTAATGGATATTACGATGGCTTCATTATAGAAGATTTTAATGAGGACTTAGAGTCAGTATCATCATTTGAGATGACCTACTTGTCACATGGATATGATGGCGGTGAATGGGCTAATTTACTGTATCAGCAAAGTTTTCTTGAAATAAGGAAAAATGGTAATATATTGCTCGGCACGACTGATTCACAGGATTATACCTTTTATCATTATGATTATAATGGAAGGCTGATTCATCGATTCGAGAAAGAATATGATATTATTGGAGCATTTGATTTTATACGATTTTTAGATAATGATGATGAAGGTTTGACTTTTTTTGGAAAAGCTGGTATTGATATATATCAAGGAGAACCAATACGACTGGACAATTTCTTTACAATACCTCCTGAAGAGAGAATAGCAATATCCTGCCCCTTTATATTCAAATTGAATGATGATCATGAGATAGAATTTGATAATCTCTATGCACAGTTAGACCCATCTGAGCTAAATGATTATAATGCATTTGTCACACTACATGAGTTAGATGATGGTTCGTATATCGGCTTGGGATCAGGCAACTCAATGCAGTATGAAGAACGTCCGTTCTCAAATGGATGGAGTAAATCTGGAGAAGTAATGATGATGAGAGTATCAGCGGATGGATGTTTTGATGCAGAAGACTGTATCATGACAGCTAATAATTATTATGTATTGACGAATGCTTCCGAGATTATAGAAGAGGATCTGTATACTAGAATATTCCCTAATCCGACTTATGATTATATTAATATTCAATCAGAGAAGAAGATTAATACTGTGGAGGTGATGAGCATAGAAGGCCGATTATTGCATTCCCAAATCATTAATGATTATAATGCTACGGTCGATATAAGCAGTCTACATCCTGGAATCTACTTTACTGTAACAACATATAAAGGCACTGAAAAAAGCTCTGTGCAAAAAGTTATAAAACGGTAGTGAGACAGAATGGTATCTAACTTGTACTCATAACCAGCCATCTACTTCTGCAACGACGACGTGATCGACCTCTCTACCCATGAGGGTTGATAGTTGTTTGTAATCTTTAGAGCTACGGAATGCAAATGAAAAAATTAGTCCTATTGAAGATCTTAAAATTAGTCCTAATCCTACCTCTGATATCATAAACGTGTCTTCTAATTTAATTATCAAAGAGGTGAAATTATTTAATTTAACAGGAAGTCTAATTATGTCAAAAATTGTTGATAATACTTCAGTCGAGTTAAGTTTATCTAAACTGCAAAGTGGTGTTTATTTATTAGAGATTAGTAGAGAAAATAATGAGAAGACTAAGGTTATGAAAATTGTCAAACAATAAACATTATATTTTTAATTAGTCTGAGTCACCAATGTTTTGGAATTGTGACTCGGACTAATTTACACAAAAAAAATTCTTCTATGAGATATTTAAGTTTCGTTATTATAATTATGTATTGTTCTGCTTTATCTCATGCCCAACCTTTCAAGAAGATAATAGATATTAATAATGATAATGTAGAAGATTACACAAAATCTTCTGTAGTGTATGATGATCATCTATATTTTGTAGTTCGGAGTAAGGACACAATATCAGGGTCATCTACTATGTCCATAGTAAAATCTGATCTGCAAGGAAATATTGTTGATCAAAACGCCATAGAGTCTTCTATTAATACGGGATTTAACTCACTCATTGTTGTAGATTCTCTCTTGTATTATTCTGATGCGCCAAAAATTGCATCTGATACATCGTCCTACAATCTGTTTCAGATAGATCCGAATAATCTAAATGTTATAAACAAAAAAGGTTTTAAAATCGGTCCTCCAAGTGAAGGAATTGTACAAGATGGCATCACGACATATAATGATTGGATATTACTTTATGGTGATAATTTAGAATTCCCAAAATCTGAAGGCATTATATTATTCGTAGACAATGTGAGTTTAGAGCTGGATACGACAATTTATTTTAGTCCTGGTAATCTTCAGTATGGGTCTGTAATAGACTGCCAGCAAGTAGATGATAACTTGCGAGTTCTTAGAAGTAATGGATATCAAGATGAGTTTATAGTTGAAGACTTTGATGAGAATTTGGAATCTATATCATCGTTTGAGATAACAAGCGAAACACACAGCGAGGGCTTAAATGGTTGGGGTACCATATTATATCCTGAAAACTCAATAGAAATAAGGAAAAACGGGAATATAATACTTGGTACAACTGAGACTCAAGCATTTGCTTTTTATCATTATGATTATAATGGTAGACTGCTTCATCGATTTGAGAAAGAAATTTTAAATTATGGGGGTTATAGGTTAATACGTTATTTGGAAAACAGTGAAGGAGGGTTGACATTATATGGGCAGGCTAACATCGGTATCTATCAAGGGATACCTGTACATAGGGATAGTTTTTTTACTACACCGAGAGAAGAGATTAAAGCAATTAATTGTCCTTTTTTATTAAAACTGGACCACAATCAGAATATAGTTTTCAATAATCTATTTGCTCAGTTGGATCCTGGAGAACTAAATGACTTTAATGCATTTCTTACAGTACACCAATTGGATGATGGTTCTTACATATGCTTAGGATCTGGTAGTTCGGAACAGTATGAAGAATACCCTTTTGATAGTTACTGGGATAAGACTGGGGAAGTACTGATGATGAGAGTTTCTGAAGATGGATGTTATGACGAAGAAGAATGTTTCCTGACTGATAATAGTTGGGTTTCATTAACGAATACCTCGGAAACCCTCGAAGAGGATCACTTTATTACTCTATTTCCTAATCCAACTAATGATTACATTAATGTGGAATCGGAAGAGATAATTGAGACTATAAGACTGATGAGTATTGACGGTAGATTAATTGATAATAAAGTTGTTAGAGATTACAATACTCAATTAGGCTTATCTCAGCTTAATCCTGGTATTTATTTTACAATAGTAACTTTTAGAGGAATAGACAAAGCAGTTGTAAGAAAAGTAATAAAAAAATAAGGAGATAGATTGTTATAACCAACCATCGACTTCCGATACGATAGCACCATCGACCTCTCTGCCCATGATGCTTAACAGTTGCTTGTAAGATTTAGCTCTGACATCCTTATCTATATAGCTTGCGATCGTAACTAATGCAAATGTCATGACACCAAGATCATCTGTCAGGCCTAAGAATGGTGCCAAATCTGGAATGGAATCAAAAGGACTAACAAAGTATGCCAATGCTCCGAATATTATATTCTTAGCCCAGCCAGGTGTATGCTTGCTACGGAATGCATGTACCAGTAATAAGACGATGTATACGCCTTGAGTAGACAACTTACGTACATACTTGATGAGGTACTGTATTATATTTTGGTAGTCTAACTTGATATTATGTAGTTTACAATTCTAATACTGTTGCAGTTAATTAAATGCCACAATACGTGAATCAATTGGTATAACAATCTAATCCTTATAAAAAGTTCTACTCAGAACTAATAATAGTATTAATACTTTCCATTTTTAATCCCTCTTGCGACATCTTTTTCGCATAATCTTTGATTATTAATCTGAACTTATCGACAGCATATGGAGAGTCATGTAAGACGATAATAGACCCTGCATGAGTATAAGTTATGAGATTATTAAGTAGTTGTTGATGATTTACTTTTTGGTCAAAATCTCCTGGCATCACATGCCACATGACAATCTTATACTTTTTATTTATAGCATTGTACTGTCGGAGTGTGATCCTTCCGTAAGGAGGTCGGAAAGCTTTGCTTTGTATAATGGAATTGGCGTTTTCTACATTGTCTACATACTCATCTGTAGACGTAGACCATCCTGAAATATGATGATATCCATGATTACCGACATAGTGTTCACGGTCTTTTATTTCATTGATAAGTTGAGGGTATTTCTGTGCTCTTACCCCGTTACAGAAGAAGCTTGCTTTGATATTATACTTGTCTAATAGGGAAAGTAACTGAGGAGTAGATACAGGATCTGGTCCATCATCAAAAGTTAAAAAAATGCTTTGGGAATTATCAACCCTCCATAGCGCCTTAGGGAATACTGAAGTGAGAATCTTAGGTATCTTCTTGAGATACATTATCTCATTTTAGGTCGTCTTCTCTTACCGCCACCACCAGAACCCATACGCATGCCTTGCTTACCCATTGTTCTCGCAGTTTTCATTTGAGCTTTGTTGTTTTTCATTGCTTTAGCAAAGTAGTCGACTTGATTTTTGATTTCTCCTTGAGTAATTTTTAGATCCTTAGTCTGTTTGAAGTAGTTATCTGCTGCTACCCAGTTTCCTTTCTGAGCCTTGATATTAGCCAGTTGCATAAGTACCATTGCCTTCTCGTTATCGCTTGGTAATTTTAGAGATAGGGCTGTGTTAAAATAATTTTCTGCTTCTTTCTGATCACCACCTTGAGCGGTGAGTGTTCCTTTCATGATGTAGTAGAAAGCTTTGTTTGTTACATATAGTAAGCCAGGAAACTTAGTTAATGATAATCTCTGATCTGCAGCTTCGAAATCCTGATCTTGTATCAGTTGTGCAGAGGAGGATACAGTACCCAAGAATATGTAACTGGCAAGCATAACGAATCCTAATATCCAGAAAGGAAAAGCATACCAGAATCCGAATACAGTTGTCAAAACAGCACCACCGACAAAGCCTACAGCAATCAGTAGAAACTTGATATATATATTAATTACAAACATTAGTTATAAGATTAGTCTATGAATTGTAAGACCTAAAGATACGGATTTCCGATATCTAAAGGAGGTAGCTTTTATCATTTATAATAATAATATTCTGCTTTACATCTATAGATGTAAAATTTGGAAATATCTTATTGAATTTTGGTAGAAATGCCTTGTAATCAGACCGATCCTGATCTGTCAGATGCATCCTATTGTACATCAGGAGTCCACTATCAGTGAGGTGATCATGGAGTTGTTGTAAGAATTCTTCTGACTGGAAGCTATGGGGAATATGAGCACTCTGGAATATATCCATAATGATGAGATCATATTTTTCTTGATTGATCTGCATATATATCTGAGCATCGGCATTAATCGTCGTAATAGATGATTGTAATCGATGGGTCGTATACTTATGTGACAATCGACAGATCTCCGGGTCTATCTCTACAGCAGTGTAATCCAGAAATAATTGGTTTTTATTTTCTAAGATATACATAACCGATCCTAATCCGAGACCTAATACCAGTACATTCTTATCGGGTAATCGAGCCCAGTCTATAGCTTGGAAAGCTTGGTTAAAGTTCTCATACTTGTCATCGAATGAATAGATGGCATCTTCTGTATTAAGCTGATGTCTGCCTTCTACTAGAAGGACTTCGAGATGCTTATTGTAATCCGAGCTGGTTGTTTCCAGTAGTATTGGGGAGAGATAGCTCCACCATATTTTCCACCAAGGAGTAACATAGTTCATCTACGATTCCCAATTTCTATATTGAGAGGTATGCTTATAGATGTGTTGTAGTATATCTTTATCTAATTGGCTGAGCATAACTTTCCGTCTTTGCATGACGATATCTGCGACCTCTATTGCTTTGTCATAAGCGTTAGTCTGGTAACCTTCTTTTCCTCCCCAGCTGTAAGAAGGTATAAAGTTCCGAGGATAACCGCTGCCAAAAATATTAGCTCCTACGCCTATTATCGTACCGGTATTAAACATTGTATTGATTCCACACTTAGAGTGATCTCCCATAATTAAGCCACAGAACTGTAAGCCCGTTTTCTTAAATGAGCCATGCATATAATCCCAAAGCTTGACCTCTGAGTAATTATTTTTTAGATTCGAATTATTAGTATCTGCACCGAGGTTACACCACTCGCCGATGACAGCATTTCCTAAGAACCCATCATGACCCTTATTAGAATATCCTTGAATGACCACATTATTAAGTTCTCCACCGACCTTACTGTATGGGCCTATGGTCGTAGGCCCGTAGATCTTGCATGATAACTTAATGACTCCATTATTACATAATGCTAATGGGCCTCTGACGACAGATCCTTCCATCACCTCTGCATTAGCACCGATGTATACAGGTCCTTCTGAAGCATTGATAATACAATGCTGCAACTTAGCAGTCGGGTGTATATATAGATTCTCAGGACTGATAACTCTGACGCTTTCCGGTATAGGAGCACTCTGAAGATGCTGAGTCAATAGACTGAAATCTCGTTTTATTTCACTTCCGTTATGTTGGAATATATGATAAGGTCTCTCTATGAGAATAGTACCGAGTCCTGCTTCTGGAATATTGATTCCATTAAGTTCGTCGATGTCATTTTCTTGTATCAGTTTGTCGAATTGTCCCTCGTCTAATCTTGCTGCGACAAATGTGTCATTGAGAACAAGAGCTTCGTTGAGGTCTAATCCTTTGATAAGTGAGACAACTTTTTGATTAGGTAATAACCTGGAATTGATCACATAGTTGTCTTTCGATATTGCGATCGGATATTTTTCTGATAAGTAATCTTGTGTAATGTAAGAGACGTT
>Ga0209828_1003698_pt1 | contig 11485 bp, 1 predicted proteins | sample MaitaG_FD_187429 | JGI IMG/M metagenome (GOLD analysis project Ga0209828, IMG submission 187429) | Marine algal microbial communities from Maine, USA - Maine_Asex2 metaG (SPAdes) (version 2) | ecosystem: Host-associated > Algae > Red algae > Unclassified | place: Maine, USA | collected 2015-01-05
AGGAACATTGTTAACTAAACCTTGGGTTCCTTGAACGTTTCAAAAATAATTACCACCCAAGGCACCAAAGAAAAAAATATCACCCATAGCACCAAGGACATAGTTATCTACATCTTGGGTTCCTTGGGTGTTTCAAAAAAATAACAATCAAGGCACCAAAGAAAAAATGACCACCCAAGATACCAAGGAACATTGTTAACTAAACCTTGGGTTGCTTGGGTGTTTCAAAAAAATATCACTTAAGGCACCAAAGAAGAAATGACCACCCAAAATTCCAAGAAGCATCGTTATCTACATCTTGGATTCCTTGGGAGTTTCAAAAAAATATCACTTAAGGAAACAAAAAAAATGATCTAGAGAATAAAACAGCAACTCCAATTATGTATAATGTTAGATTCCAATGAATAATTACTCTAATAACCAGCATTAAACATTCAAGCCTGAAAAAATACTGTGTTATAAATATTCGATATGTCCGGCAATAGATCTGCAACGCCTGAATATCTCTAAAATAAAAAATCAAGTGGGCGATTCTCATTGCCCACTTGAAGTAAGTATGGAATTAAAACGATATTTAATCTATGATACAATCTGTAATGAAGGCTTCAAAATCGGTTCCAAGCTTTACCTCAAAACCAGAATTTAACTGAATATAATCCGTACTATGGTATTTAATTTCTGATAGTGTATGGATTCTATTTTCTGCATGGATATGTCCACTTGTTAATTTTAGGTCCGCACTCATAGGCATATAATCATCTGTTGGCGATAACAAATATATATTGTAGTCATCGCAATCATCGCATTGAAGACTTTCGTCAATGGTTACCGTTATGTAGTTTGTTTCAACAAATGTACAACATGCAAAATTTCTTACACAAAGTACATAATACATAGTTTGATCTGTAGGTGGAGGAGTAAAGCAAGGTTCTGTTGCATCAGGTACAATTGTCCAATAAGTATTATCAGTCGTATTTGGTAAAGGCACTGAACTCTGAAGCCACATATATTCTAACGGACCACATGCTCCACTTGAAGGAATTACTGGACATATTGGCTCAATATAACAAAATGGCCCAACTGAAACGTCATATCCTATTGTACCAGGACTAAATGAAGATGCATCACAAACTAAATTGTTATAAGTGATCATTTGCTCGCATTCTGCTGAGAAGCCAAAGTCGTCATAAATTAAATAAGTTCTTATAACTGTACGAGTTGTTGGGTCTACGCCACTACAATTATTAGTCAATGGGACTAAATAATCTGAATGCATAATATCGAGATCATCTAAGTCTCTACATTCGTCTGATATCTCACCTAATCCCACATTGACAAAGTCAGATACTGAAGTATAAGGATCTGATAAGATGCAATTTTGATAATCCAAGACTTCGTCCGCAGGACAGGTAATGGAAAATGGGTCTGGCATAATAGGTTCCCCTATACAGGGCACACAAATATCACCAGTACAACTATCTGTCAGTTCTACATCATCAGTAGTGCATGGATCGCCATCATCACAATCATTTCGGATTTTTGCGTTACAAGTTGTGGATATAGGAGAACCGGTACAAGGCATGCAAACCTCTCCTGTGCAGCTATCTAAAGTTTCCATATCATTTACAGTACAAGGATCGCCATCATCGCAAGCACTTGGTGTGTCTTCAAATGTGCATGCTGGTACTGGCGTTCCTGCACATTGTACACATACAGCACCTGTACACGAATCTATAGTTTCCATATCATTCTCTGTACAATCATCGCCATCATTACAACTTTGAGTTGTTGTCAAATCGCAAACATCTATTGCTGTCCCTGCACATGGAATACAGATCGATCCATCACAATCTGAAATGGTCTCCATATCATTCTCTGTACAAACATCGCCATCATCACAATTTTGAGTTGTTGTCAAATCGCAAACATCTATTGCTGTCCCTGCACATGGAATACAGATCGATCCATCACAATCTGAAATGGTCTCCATATCATTCTCTGTACAATCATCGCCATCATCACAACTTTGAGTTATTGTCAAATCGCAAACATCTATTGCTGTCCCTGCACATGGAATACAGATCGAAGCCCCACATACCGTTTCTTGATCATTTTCGGTACATGGATTGTTATCATTGCAATCTTGAATACTTGGACTGTTCAACGTATAATTAAATTGGCAGATAGTACTAGTTTCATCTGCATCCAATATTCCATTTGGGCCTCCATCAGCTCCATCGCCGACATCGTCAAATACCGTGATGGTTCTCATAATATTAGATTCACTACAACCATCTGGACTTGGTGTGTCTGTGGTAGTAGCTAAAATAGTTCCACACATATCGTTTATTGTAATGTCATACAAAGCAGGTATCGCTTCGTTTAATAATGATTCAGGAGGATTATCACAATCAAACGATCCAAGTTCGGTATTTGCAGGACAAGAAATATTGAATACGCAATCATCAGCTGGATCATTTGCACACGCATCACAAAGTGACAAAATAGCATTTGAATTCGCACATACGAATACTGTAATTTCTAGAACTAACCAACCGCTTATATCCATATCATCAGGAAAAACAATAGGCAAATCCAATCTAGACCCAGAAACTCCAAAATTCATACAAGTTAAAGAACTTGTAGTCGGATCAGTGTACTGCAGGTACACAGCATCAATATCTCCTTGGCAACCTTGACCTTGACCTAAATTCCCTCCAACTGATAATGTATTAGAATCAGGTCCTCTTTGGAATACATATGCGAAGCAATTAAACGGATCAGGCATGGTCCCATCAACACAAGCACCAGCCTGAAAATCCCCAGCCAATTGACCAGTTCCAATTGAACAATCAGTTAATATACTGGTGTCATCGACATCTACAATTAATACTTGATCTCCATCGCAAATAGTTGGACATTGGGATTGAATAAAATGTATATGACTAAAAATAAATACAATGGTTAGACTTAACCATTTTAGGCATTGAAAGTTGATCATAATTTTAGCTTTTAAATCAAAAGCCAACCACTAAACTATTCAGGTAATGTTATTTAATAAATATCTATTCTATTATATACTGAAGTGGTTTGAAGTCGTCTAATGAAATATTGATTATAAAATTGTTACATGAGCAATTTATAAAAAAAAATCAAATTTTCAGAAATTAGTCCTAAATAATTAGAATTAATTGGAATAAAAGCCTAAAGTTTCAATTATAAATGAGAACAACGTAAAAAAAACTCCACAGCCATTACATGACTGTGGAGTAAACAAAAAATGTTTATAACAACCCTATTTAATCCGTAGTTTAATTAATGCAGTAAAATCATTTTCTTCAATAATCTTTCTTCTCCAATCTGCATTTCGTAATAAATCACCCCTGAGGCTGGAATATTAGATCGATCTACTTCCAGTTCATTCTCCCCAATATTTCCTAATGTTGATACCTTATATAAGATTCTTCCATTTACATCTGAGAATCTAAAAGTCACATTACTCTTTACAGGTAATTCATATTTAATCACTGTTTTATCCAACCAAGGATTTGGTTGGTTCTGATTTAAGACATAAACATCCGAACTTAATTTTTGAGTAAGTTCGATTTCCATGATCTGATCTGAATCATCATAAGCTTCTGCAGATGTGATCGAGGAGTTGATGTCTATTCCTTTTGTACTTATAATTTTATTCTGAGAATGAATTGTAAACAATGCCGTATCCGAGGATAAAGAAATTGCTTTAGATCCATGCCATGACATGGTCAATGTTCCATCCGAATGAATAAAGAAATTACTATCGTTAAAATTCTCAAGTTGAGAACTTATTGACTCTATTTGGATGGATCCAATATTCATAGATAATTGAAATCCATTAACTGTTGTATTCTCTGCACTACTTACCATAATCGATGTACCATCAACTGAATTAAGTAGTTCATACTCTAACTGTAAGGTCTTAGACGAACGGCTTTCTACGGTATCCCCATTTAGGCTAGAAACTACAGAACCATTTACATCTCCAACTTTGATACCAACGAAGTCTAGAACCATATCGGTGGTTAGGTCAAAGATATTATAGTTCTCTGCAAATTGCTGATTATATGGATCTTCATCGGTAAATACAAAATCTTTTTGTACAAATCTCCAACTCGTATTATCTGGAAAATTATCATGTACTCCAAGAATTAATTTTCTTATTTCGACTAAATCAATGGCCGAAAGACTATTGCTACCGTTTGCATCTGCTGCTATATATTGGTATGGGCTTGTCAATGATTCTAAACCGAGAACATGACGTTGTATTAGTATTATATCCAAAGTACTTACACCGTTTAGTGGATTGTCATTTTTGTGAGGGGTGACCTCATAGCTACCACCTACAGGCATACCTTCAAACATATACTGTCCGTAATTATCCGTCATTTCCATTAACGAAGTACCCATTAAATGTACTTCCGAGTCGGTGACTACTACATCAGAATCTGTGGCTATTCTTCCAGAAATATTTACTTCAGGTCCATCTCCAGTTTCTCCATCTCCAGGACCAGTTGGTCCATCTCCTTCATCATCTCCTCCTGTAGGATCAAATGGACCGACAAGCCCACATAATTCCTCGTCCACATTATTTGTAACTAAAACAAATGTCTCACAAATAGAAGTATTCCCATTTTCATCAGTAACCCACAATTCTACCGGTACTTCTCCTATTTGACATTCAATATTTAGAAATATATCTTCTGGATCTGCACTGAAACTAAATGTAACATCATATCCACAAGGGTGATTGCTTCCACCGTCAAAATCACTTGCCCATAGAATGGCCATTTCTGTATCCGGCATGCCATCGTCATCTGTATCCATACCTACTATTTCTACACTTAATCCGTGTATGCAAATAGCGTTTGGAGATTTATCATTTACAATTTTCAATGGCTGTGTACAAAATGAAACATTGCCACATTTATCTCGTGCTTCCCAACTGATTGTATGATCTCCGACTGGAATACTTTCTGAAATAGAACCAGTGCCCGAAATATCATTCGTCGTATCATCATCATTATTTACATTGATGGTCCACTCTATTTGTAGATTATCAACCTCTGTACAATCATCTTGCACATCTAGTTCTATAAATACTGGAACAGGACTACAGTCAATATCCACAGATGAAATAATTATTGGGCTTTCGCAATTTGGATTAATTTCAGGAGCCACGTTATTATTTAACTTGATCTCTTGGTAGTGATCCCAGATGATAAATTCACCATCCACTCTTTGACACCAATTTATTACTTGCCAATGTCTGACAATTTTCAGACAAGCTTGACCGCCTGCCACAAAGTCAAAAATCTCATCTTCGTAATTGAATCCTACTAGATCACAAATTCCCTCTGTAATAGTTGGCCTATCCATTCCTTCTGGCAAGGTTTCTGGATCAGCTGCTGAAGGATTAGCGCAAGCAACATTCACCTCTGCATCTTCCGGCCAAATGATGTCTTCATAGAACATTTGATCCTTATAAGCTACTGTAATTTCTTGCACACAAGTGACGGTTTCATTTACTCCACCACTATTGACGGTAAGACTAAATTCTCTAATTATAGTACCAACTCCACATTGATCAATATCCACATCAACTGTTTCTTCGACAGGTACATTGGTACAGTTATCATTTACTTCTATTTCTCCAAAGAAGATATCAAGATTATCGAGATCGTATGGTTCATCGCAATAAATGGTTACATCGTCAGGACAAATCAATTGAGGAATGGTCTTGTCTTGTACATTTACATTCACCATACAATCATTAAAGTTTCCGCTATAATCAACGACTCTGAACACAACCATAATAGATTGACCTACGTCTTCACAACAGAAGTTTACACTTTCTCCAAATTCTAAATCTTGTTCTAGCGTATCACAGAAACTATCCATTCTCCTGACAAGGTATTCGTGGATTCCACATTCGTCAAAACTTCCATCATCAAAAGTTTCCGCCCATACTTCGAGCAGACCACCGGATGGAATCGAGACGACTGTATTCTGATCACATATTGCCACTGGGTCTGTATCGTCAAACACAGTAACTTTCACAGTACAACTCGATCTATTGTAGCAATTATCGAATGCATGGTATGTCACTATATTGTCGCCGACTGGTAATTCTGCGTAGCCACCATTTCCTTCAATCACTCCGTTTGCGTATTCGATTGTGACGGAAATAGGTCCTTGGCAATCATCTACCCCTTTTAATCCTGGTAGGTTTACTTTAGTAAGGCACTCGTCATATCCAGCATTGACTGTTACCGTCATATCTTCTGGACACTTTATAACTGGAGCAATTGTATCCGTAATTTCTATGACCTGCTGACAACCGGTTACCGTCTCACCTTCACACCACCATTCTCTTATAGACCAATATCTATAAATCTTAGTCGTACAATCATTGGTCTCAAAGACCTGATCGGTATATTCTACAAATGTGTTACAAATTAATTCTTGAGGACCTGGAATTAGACCAAATCCAGAACCAGTGATGGTACCAGTAATTTCATCAATTTCTGGAATAAAAGGAGTACCACTACCCGATCCAGTTGATACTTCATATGGAAGTGGATGACCATTATCGTCTAATGGGTAGCTATTGCACTGCAGCACTGTATGTGTTGGACACATGACATTGTCGAGATTTGTTCTTTCCAGATAGATCACTTGAGTACATGGCACCACGCTGCTATTTCCAGCTGCATCTACAGCGGTATACGTTCTCTTAATGATGCCTGTGTATAAAGAATCACATTCAAAACTTTCTATTACCTCATCAATGAGTATTACATCATATTCACTACAATTCTCTACCGCCTCAGGTTCAGCAATGTTTATCAAAGCATGACACGGAATGTAGAAAGTATCTGGTTCACAAATTAAGACTGGTGGAAATTTATCCTCAACAGTCATTGTTCCCCAACAACTTATCATATCTGGACATCCAATCAATCCGATACTTACATCAAAGGTTTCTCCAATATCATTAAAATCAAATTGATTATCTACAACATTTCCATGGTGATCTGTAATGGTGATATCATAATAATCTCTTGGAAACTGAACTGGATTTATCATCATAGCTGGAACAACTGTACCTACACAATTTTCATCCAAACTCATATTTATCTGTCCTTTGCAAGCAACAGCACAATCTTCTAGTGTAATCCATTGAGTGCAACTAACTGTTCTTCCGCATGCGTCCGTAATTGTATACACTCTATTAATATCATATGGGCAAGTATCAAAAGAATCTTGATAAGCTATCGTAGACGTAGACTCACATGATACGGTATAACTCCCTCCTTCTGCAGTAAATTGTGCTCCAGTGATTACAACTGGGGTATCAGAAAATGGAAAACCTAATGTACCTGACGCTGTAATTTCACTTACCATACAGGTTTCCAGATCTACATTAGAAGGGCAAGAAATTGTCGGAGGAGCATTGTCTAAAGTCCAAGTTGCAGTGCAAGATGCAGTTCTACCGCAATCATCTGTTGCCGTATAAATCACCTCATAAGTAGCTTCATCACAATTTGCTGTACCTGTTGCTAACATGGGGCTTGTAGTAGTAATATCAACATTTAAACCACATGAGAATACCACCGTTGGGACGCCAATAGCAATATCCTCGACACACTCAACGGTATTACCTGTCGGACAAGTAATAGTAGGGCCATCATTTACGATCGTAATGGTATAAGTACAATCAGCAGCTCTACCACAATCATCCTCTATCATACATGTTACTTCGTATACTGCACCATCGCAATCAGCAATCCCGGAAACAAGTGTTGGGCCAGTTTCTGTGACTGTATTTCCTAAGCCACAAGATACGGTGAACGTACATTTGTTAAGAACTACATCTGCAATACAATCAACTGTTTCGTTTGCTGGACATGTTATTGTCGGTGCTGCGTTATCTATGGTCACCACTTGTGTACATGTTGTTGTCTCACATTGATCCATTACTGAATAGACAACATCATAAGTGGTTCCTGGGCAATTAGCAATACCATCATTTGAAATCACTGGATCTTCATTTGAAATTGTAGGTGTGCTATCACCACAAGATCCTATAGAAACATTTCCAGCTACAAAATCTACTATACATTCTACTTCTTCATCTGCAGGACAAGTATATTCACACTCAAATATTTCTATACAAAGTGGCACATCTGATTTATCGGCACAAATGGCTAAACCTAATGCCATTAGATCTATTGTCAACATTTCATCTCCACCTGGGTCGCCTGGTAAAATCCCATCAAGCAAACATACTGAAGCACCAATTATTGTGACACAAGTTGGATCTGGACCCAGATTCAATACTTGATTTTCGATAAAATCACAAACAAATTGGTTGCTTAATGGTCCGAAAGCGTTATTTAGTCCGTCCAAAACTGGAGCTAATTCTGCTGGACTCAAAGGACAACCTATTGCTGCATCTATTGTTCCAGTTGGATCGAGACCGCATATATTCTCATCTATAAACATGGTAATGTCATCTAATAAACCTTGCGTATAAGCCAGCTGATACACCTTTGCAGTTTCTCCAGAGGCTACCATGGATAGATCAATGGTTGCCTCAAAGTCTGAAACACTTATTATATTACCTCCTGCATCAACGGCATAATAATTAGTTACTACAGGATCATCTATAGTACCGTCACCATCTACATCAAATCCTCCGGTTGCTGGGTCAAACAATGTAGAAAGTTGCAGTGTTCCAGCATCATCAGGGCATACTACTAAATTTGCAATAATTGCATCCCCAGCCATTGCATTACAAATAGGCATGACGCATCCCACGCATGTCCCACCTGTTGCCATATAACTATTGCATGTTCCATCCGGATTCTCATTAGTGACTGGTGGGAATGTTACAGATGGCATTTCTCCATCTGCCGCACATGCTATTGTCTGTGTCGCACAAACAGTTGCATCTGGTGATTCTAAATTAAATACTACATCTCCACATGATGCTGATGCATCTGTGGCAACCACTGCTCTCAATGTTGGGTATACTGTATAGTCTACTCTTACGGGTTGACAATCTGGTGGATATTCTGCTACCAAATCACCATCAGCATCCAAAGTATAATCAAATGGAAAATATAATAATGTGAAAGTCGATGGCTCACAAGTTGTATTTGTTACATTGAAAGTACCTACTGCATCTGAACATGTTTGATCACGTTCTATTGGTCTAACAATTCCATCTCCAAATGGGTCAGGAAATTCCGCTGATACTGGTATTACTGTATTTTCATATCCGACTGGAGCTTCGTTTGTTGTTCCATCATCATATACATATATATCAAATACAAAGCCTGCTCCTACAGGGCCATCTGCACCAGTACAAGCTGCTAGATCTAATGGAAAGTCAAAACCTGTTCCGTCAGAATCACAGCCATTGGCATTTGCTGGTGGAGTAAGTGCTACTGGGCATCCACAGCTAGGGCAATCAAACGATAGGTCTGCCGTTATATCCAAACCACATATAAAGCTACCTGCTCCAAACAATGCTGATAATAATGGATCAGCAATTGGGTTTGCTTGAACTGGTGTCGAAGCATTGCCGCCTGCCATACTACATCCAGGTAAATCTCCTGTAATTGTAGAACAAATTGTACCATTAGGAGCTACTATATCAACACTAGCTGCTACAGCATCACTTTCATCTGGTAACGTAGGACATGTCGCTGCCGTCACGTTTGTTGATAGTACAGGATAAAAACTTTGTCCTCCTGATACTCCAAATACATCGCCTACAATATCTGCATTGGTAATCGGAATAGGTCCGTCCCCCAAATCAATGTTAGATGCGGTTCCATCATTACAAGTCAAGGTCACAATATTTGGCGAAGGAATTGGGTCACATCCTTGTGGGTCAAATTGATAAGTGACGCAAAAACCTGTTGCATCAAGTATCATATCACCATCAGCATCAAAAGCAAATATGCCATTGTTTACAAATGTACCTCCTGTAGCTGCGCCAAAATCTATTGTCATCACTGCTCCTGTCGGATCTGTACCCCCTACATCACTCAAACCATCCTGATTTTCATCCACATAACCAATACAAATATCAAATACATTGCATCCTGCAGCTACCGTAATGGCATTATAGTCCTCGCAAACCTGAGGTGGACAATTACAAGTTAGGGTTCCTGTCAAATCACCAGAGCATTCTCCTGCATTTAAGGCATCAAAGTCATATGTTAATGTAGCTCCGTCTGTGCAATTTGCTGCTAACTCATCGGTCATACAAGCATCGGCGAAAGTCAATGCACCATCCCCATCTTGATCATAAAATCCACCAGCTCCATCGCTAGCAAAGGCACCTGCAATAGGATTACATCCATTAGTTGCATCCTCTATAATTTCAAATATTGGGTTTACGATAACCGGAATAGTACATCCTGGACCATCTGGTGTATAACCTCCTAAATTACATATACCATCCATTGGCGTATCGTCAGATTCATAGCCCCAATTCCAAGATACTACATATACTTCAAAATCAAATGGTACGCAAGTACCATTAAAAAAGGTACCAATGTCTATTGCATCACAATTATTAGAAGTCCCAACATAAATATAACCTTGATCAGTGACATCTGTAAAAGAAGTAACAGGTCCAGTTATAACTGGAGGTCCTGGGTTTGGATTATTTATCAAGTCATCTGAGATATAGAAATCTGCATCCCAACTCACTTTATCATTAGGGGAAGAAATAAATCCATCTCCATCTACATCAATCACACCATCGTATCCCGCACACGCTGGACCAGTTGCTATTATGACATTACCGCCATCACATATTTCGACGGGTGTTACAAAATCACAAGTAGGAGGAGCTAACGGCTGTAAGCACGAAGTTGTTGCAGGGTAAGAAGTTGTAAAGAAATCATAGCATGAAGCGGCGATGGCATTTTCAGGAGAACCAGGTGCATATCCAAATAAATTGGCAATATCAATCCCATCCCAATCACCATCCCCATCAATATCTTGTGGACTGTTTAAAGGTACATCTACATAACATGCCGGATTTGCTGGAGTTAACACAAATAGATCAGGTATTGCGGTAAAGGTGGTATTAGGGCAAATGTCTCCTGCATCCCAATCGCTTGTAGCTGTCATCTCACCACCGCAATCATCCGCATCTAAAAAGTCAGCTGAATTCAAATCTCCATCTCCGTCACAATCATACCCTAATACCAATTCGAATTTCCCACAAGCTGGCGTATAATCTACGGTAGCTGCAGCAGATAGAAATGGCAATATGGTCGTAGTAAGAGTCACTGGCGGCACTGCCGGATCGTAACCTCCTAAATCACAAATCAAATCACCTGGAACAATATCAGACTCAATACTCCAATTCCAACTTAATAAATATATATCTAAATCAATAGGATCACATGTAAGATTTACC
>Ga0209828_1003701_pt1 | contig 11475 bp, 11 predicted proteins | sample MaitaG_FD_187429 | JGI IMG/M metagenome (GOLD analysis project Ga0209828, IMG submission 187429) | Marine algal microbial communities from Maine, USA - Maine_Asex2 metaG (SPAdes) (version 2) | ecosystem: Host-associated > Algae > Red algae > Unclassified | place: Maine, USA | collected 2015-01-05
TATCCACGATATGTGATTGCGACGCAGAGGTCCGAAGCAGCGACCCTAAGAGGATCGCAGACCGGCGAGCGGGGCAGCTGGATGATGTGGCCGCCACCACATATCGGCCCAACTGCTGTGCCCGGCTATCACGAGCGATCGCGCCCGCCCCGCCGGTGATGCGTGGGTGCGTGAGTTCTCGGGGCAGCGATTATCGGGCGGGTTGAGGCCGTGTCAACAGCCAGTGGCGTCGCGTAGGCGCTGGCATACCTGTGCCAGGCGTGGGGGTTCGAGCTTGATGACTTGTCGGCGGAAGGCGCTTCGGGGAATCGTGTGGATGTTGTCGAAGTTGACGACGCAGTCCGTCGGGACGCCGTCATCACTTGCGGTGAGCTCAAGTTCAGACACGAGTCCGCGAACGGTTCGTGTGATTGCCGCGACGACGACGGACCCGATGTGGTCGGCAACTGGGTCTCGGGTGAGCACGAGTACGGGACGATCGCCGCCCGGTGTCGCAGCGAACCAAATCTCACCTCGCTGCATCGGCCCAGTCCGCCCAGTCTTCGGCAGGTCCCCATTCGGCGATCTGGCCGATCGTTGACTCGTCGTCGGTGAGTGGCAGCTCAAACCAGGTCTCGGCGTCATGTTCGGATGCGAGTCGGACTAGATGGCGATGAAGCGCCTCGCGCAGAAGCTCGGATTTGTCGATGCCGAGTTCGTCTGCCCAGCGTTGCGCCGCTGTCGCTTCGGAGTCGTCGACTCTGAAACTGATCATTGTCATACAGAAAACCTATCGCGTATGACACCAGGCGACAAGAGCCATCCTCCGCCTAACCCCTGGACACATGTGTCGAAGCAGGCGATATTGGGTCCATGAGTTTTCGTTCGTCGCAAGCAGATCAGGTTGGCACGGTCGTAGCGGTACACCGGGCGCCCAAGTATCAGTTCTCTAAGGACACAGCGCCGTCGATACATCTGCTGGCGGGTCTTGGTGTCGAGGGTGATGCGCACCTCGGGGCCACGGTGAAGCACCGCTCGCGAGTCGCCAAGGATCCGAACCAGCCGAACCTGCGCCAAGTCCATCTGGTGATGTCTGAGTTGCTCGACGAAGTCCGCGCCGCTGGTCACGAGATTCGTGAAGGTCAGCTTGGTGAGAACATCACGACCAGCGGCATCGACATGGTCGCGCTGCCGGTCGGTTCCGTGCTGCGAATCGGCGATGATGCGCTTGTTGCTCTCACGGGGCTGCGCAATCCGTGCAAGCAGATTCGCGATGTTGGCGATGGGGTGCTCAAGATGATGTTTGTCGACGGCGAACGCTATGGCCGCCCGGGTGAGCAGGTGGGCCGCACTGGTGTCATGGGCGTCGTGCTCAATGCGGGCGAGGTCAAGTCGGGCGATGCGATCACCGTGCGGTACCCGGCCGGGCCGCACACGCCGATGAAGAAGATCTAGGCCTAATCGATCACGCTTCTATACCTGTCAAGCGGCATTTCAGTGGTGAATATGTGGCGCTTGCCTACGAAGCTAAGCGTGCCACTTCGCCGGTACTGCGGCGCGGCGGTTTGCGTTCGGGGTCGTGATTATCGAGAGCCCACTCGGAGCGGAGCGTCACGCTCACGACCAAGGGCCTCGGGGCTCACCATCGGCTCCCTCGAACGAGCGCCGCTCGCTGCTGCCGGGCAGTAGAGGCAGGCACTGTCCTCGACGCAGCACGCCCGATATCGCCGCACAGAATCACGGACTGCGCTCTCCTCGACGCGCCGCACTCCGGCCCCGATGCAGTGCTCCATATTCGCGACCGCATCACGAACCACTGACCTGTCGGGTATCCAGCACCGTTGGGCGCTCGCGGACGCGTGGTTGAGAGCAGGTTCCCTAGATTTGTCGGCGGTGAGGGCCGTGGTTGAGGATCGCAGTTCTCTCGAGAATGTCATACCCCTCGCGTAGGCTTAGTCGAGCGAGGACGCGCCGCGGGTTAGTTTGAGCGTTTGGGTGTGATTGTGTAGTTCCAGTCGCCATGCCAGTCGTGTGGTTGGATGGGAAGTTTGTTGAACTCGGTTTTGGGGTAGTCGATGCCGGTTGGGTAGGTGTTGGTGTCGGCGATTGCGTGGACGGTGAGGCCCGTTTCGGTGGTGGTCGCTGCGATGAGTTCGACGATGGTTCGTAGGTCGGTGAGAGCTCGTCCGCGCCAGTTCATGGTGATGTAGCTGAAGAGTCGATGCTCGATCTTGTTCCATTTCGAGGTGCCTGGCGGGTAATGGCAGACCGTGATGGTGAGGCCGGTTTCGGCGGCGAGTTTCGCGAGGTGCCATTTCCATGATCTGGCCCTGGTGCTGTTGGAACCGCCGCAATCAGCGGTGATCAAAATGTTGGTCGTGTTGGGGAAGCGTTTGGCTCCAAGGCCGATCCACCATTGGCGGATTGAGTTAACGGCGAACTCGCCGGTGTCGTGGTTGTCGCCAACAGTGACCCAGCCTTCGTTATTGGCAATGTCGTAGATTCCGTGCGGGATTGCTGCGGCGTGGTCGCCTAGCTCAGGGTCAACAAAGCTGTGATCGCGCACCTCGAGAGGTTCACCAACTGGGCGCCATTCGCGGCCGGCGGACCCGTAGTTGCCTAGAGGTTCGCGTTTCTTAGTGTCCACGCTGATCACCGGGTGGCCCGCGTCTAGGAACTCGCTGACCTTCGAGTTGAGGTAGTCGAACTGGTCGCTGCGATCGGGGTGGTTGCGGCCGGCTTTCACCTTGGCGGGGGCCTGCAGCGAGTAGCCGAGTTGGTGCAACAACCTTCGGACAAGCTCGGCTGAGGCTTCGAAGCCTTCCTCGATCAGTTCCTCTGCCAGGCGGTATGTGGACTTCGATGTCCATCGCAGCGGCGACATTGGCGTGCCCGCAGTTGCTGGGTCCACAAGGCGGCCCAACGCTGGCAACAATCCGGGTTGTTTCTCAACCGCTGGCCGGTCTCCGCCGCCAACAGCGCGCACCCGCGTGCTTGGTTCTACACCTGCTTCGATCTCGGCCTGGCCCTTGGTGACGGTGTTGCGACTCATCCCAGAAGCCTCAGCTACCAGCGTCTTGCCACCCCGACCAAGGGCCTTGGCTAAACCGCCGCCAACAAGGCGACGTTGAGTTTCATTCAGATGCGGCAACACTGAACCAAAGAACTCGCTCAGTTCCTCAGTATTCGACTCCACATCCGAGACAATACAACGCGCAAGTTATCCTGTGGTGGATCCAAGCTCGACCGACGTACTTCGCAGCGCAGGCCAGCAGTAAGGCCAGCGAACCAAGCGCGAAATCAAACCGGGTCCTCTCGACATTCTGTCGTACTCACATGTCTCACGAGCACGGTGCTTTCCCTTGGGCACCACGGTTTTTGAGTCAGCAGACACACACCAGTAAGGAGTTGGCCATGGCCAGCACGCAAACAACATTCCCGCCCGAAAATTCGTTCTCAAGCGCGCGTCCGTTGACGGATCGCCTCGAAGAGGTCGTCGAATCCTGGGCGAGAACGCAATACGAACTGGTCACGCTGGCAGCCGAGTTCGCTGACTCACCAGAATGGTTGTTGACCGGATCACCTACCGCCGCACATTGGCTGGCAATCATCGCTGACGTAGAGCCATGCACCACCCGAGAATGGATACGCATTGGCCGCAAGCTGGCCGACCTACCGGCGATAGCGGACGCGTTCAAGACCCGTGCCATCTCGTACAGCAAAGTGCGGACCCTCACCCGGCTTGCTACCTCCGACAACGAACACGAACTGCTCGACATTGCCACCACGACAACCGCGGCAGACCTCGGCCGTGCGCTCGCCACTTGGCTACACCGCAACAGCGACGATGAAGACCTCGGTGCCTATCACCAGCAACAGCGGTCGGCGAAATGGCGCACCGAGCCAGACGGCATGGTCTCCTTCTCGCTGCGCTTGCCGCCGCTGCTCGCCGGAATGCTCATCACGTTCCTCACCACCTGGGTCATGCGCACTCGCGCCCAGAAAACGCCAGCAGGTGAATGGCCAACAGTCGCGCAACAGCACGCCGACGCTATCGAAGCACTGGTCACCGAAGGCGCTGGCACCATCGACACCGAAGTAGTCGTACACGTCAAAGGCTACGGCAACACCCTCGACGACGGAACACCGCTCCCCGACAGCATCGTGGCCGGACTGATCCCAACAGGCTTCATAAGCGCACTCGTACACGACGCCAAAGGCCACCCCATCGACGCCACCAACCGACGGCGCCACCCCAACCGACGCCAAAAGCGCCTCGTCAAAGAACGCGACCAAACCTGCATCGACTGCGGACGCCATGAGCTGCTCGAATACGACCATGTACCCGCCTACGAAGAGACCGGCCACACAATCGCGACCGAACTCCGGCTCCGCTGCGCACCCTGCCACCACAACCGACACGCCCAAAACAGCCAAACCCGATAGCCAGCACGCTCGATTGCAGCCGTAGCCGCTGCCAACGCTCGAAGCCCGCACATATCGGTAGCCCAGAATCACGACCTCAAATCGTTTGCAGCACCCGGCAACGGCCCGGATGCGGCGCAAGATAATCCCGGACCAACTTGCTCGGGTTTCGCCGGAAGTGCAGCGCGATGAGCGTCATGCGGGATTGCGATTATCGAGCGGGCTTCGGCCGTGCCGCGTTGAGTTTCCCGCTGCCATTTAAAGCGGGCGGTTCATATCGAGCAAGGGGCCGCGGCGACGCGGACTACCCTCGCGATCGATAATGTGTGATCGCAAAAGAGGCATGCCCGACGCTACGCATCATCATCTAGCAAGGCGCTGAAGCGGAATACGGATCGGAAGGACTACGGATGCGCTACGAGGAGTTGGTCACGCCCAGAGGGCTTGGGGCGTCCGATGATCAGATTCGGACGCTCGCTGCTTTCGCCGAGGTGAGTGAACTTCCGAGTGAATATGTGGACTTGTTGCGGTTCGCGAACGGGTCGCAACCAATTCATGATCGGCTTCGGGTTGAGACGGTTCGTGGGGTAGTCGACACGAATATCGAGCGGTTCTTCGCCTCGGATCGCCAGGACTACTCCGCCATGTCGCACACTGATGATTTGCGCCGGCAAGCGCGTCTCGTCAGGACCGCGCTCGCTATCGCTGGCGACTACGACGGAAACTGTCTTTTGCTTTCCCTCGAGACCCAGACCTTCGGTGCGGTTTTGTTCTGGGATCACGAGCAGGGGGACAAGGAACCATCGCCGGGCGACAGCATCGCCGATTTCCCCAACCAGATCGTGTCGTTTTTCCCATCAATCCGTGAGCTGCTAGCCGCATTCCGCCCCGATGACCATTGGCCGGACGACTCCTGGTAGGCGAAGCGATCTCGCCTTCGCCCCGTTCTGATCGATCGATCCTGAACTCCGTGGTCTACATACTAGGTCTACGCCAGATCCGGCCCTGCGTGGTGCTTACCCCAGTGCTGCTTTGACTTCGTCGGGGGCTTGCACGAGTTCGATCAGCACGCCTTCGCCGCACAGTGGAAACTCGTCGTTGCCTTTGGGGTGCACGAAGCAGATGTCATGGCCAGATGCACCCTTGCGGATGCCGCCTGGGGTGAACCGCATGCCCTTGCCTTCGAGCCATGCGACTGCGGCTGGTAGGTCGTCGACCCATAGCCCGACGTGGTTCAACGACGGATCGTGCACCTTCGGGCGGGACTCGGGGTCGAGCGGCTCCATCAGATCGATCTCGACGGCGTGCGGGCCCTCGCCGAGCTGCAAGATGTCTTCGTTGACGTTCTCGTTTTCACTTTGGTAGTCGCCAACCTTGGTAACACCAAAGGTGTCGACCCACAGACCACGCAACGCATCGAGGTTCAGTCCACCGATCGCAATCTGCTGCAGTCCAAGGATCTTGAACGGGCGGTCTTCGCTACTCATGTCGAAACCTCATGCGCAGCTTTGACGATCTCAAGCACCTCGGCCGCAGCCTCGGGAATGTTGGTACCGGGCCCAAAGATGGCTCCGACGCCGAGCGCGAGTAGTGCGTCGTAGTCCTTTGGAGGAATGACACCGCCGCAGATCACCGTGACGTTCGAGCCGCCCTCAGCGGCAAGTGCTGCGACCAGCTGGGGTACCAGCGTGAGGTGTCCGGCGGCATGGCTCGACACACCAATCAGGTCGGCTTCGGAAGCGATTGCTTCGACCGCAGCCTCTTCGGGGGTCTGGAACAGCGGGCCGACCAGCACATCGAAGCCCAGGTCGGCGAAGGCGGTGGCGATGACCTTTGCACCTCGGTCATGGCCGTCTTGGCCCATCTTGGCCACGAACATGCGCGGCGCTCGGCCTCGCTCGTCGGCGAACGCGGCAACATCGGCCACGATCTTGGCGTAGTCGTCGTCGCCGTCGTAGGCCGCACCATAAACACCGCTGATGAGCTTGGTCTCAGCCCGATGGCGTTCAAAGACCGCTTCGAGGGCATCGCTCATCTCGCCGACGGTTGCTCGGGCTCGGGCGGCCGCCACACAGGCGGCGAGCAGGTTGCCGGTGCCGATTGCTTCGTTGGTGAGTGCGGCCAGCGCGTCGTCGCACGCGCCACCGTCGCGCTGCGAGCGGGTCTCTTCGAGTCGCTGCACTTGCTGTTGGCGTACTTCGGTGTTGTCGATGTCGAGCACGTCGACCATCTCGGGGTTCGCCACTTCGTACTTGTTGACGCCAACGACCACATCTTCGAGCCGGTCGACACGGGCTTGGCGCCGAGCGGCCGCCTCTTCGATGCGCATCTTGGGCCAGCCAGCGGCAATTGCCTTGGTCATGCCACCTGCTTCTTCGATCTCGGCCATGATCTCGCGAGCTCGGTCGGCGAGATCCGCAGTGAGCTTTTCGATGTAGTAGCTGCCTGCCAGCGGGTCGATTGTGCGGGTCACCCCGGTCTCCTCAGCCATGATCAGCTGGGTGTTGCGAGCGATGCGGGCACTGAACTCGGTCGGAAGCCCCAGGGCTTCGTCGAAGCTGTTGGTGTGCAAGCTCTGCGTGCCGCCGAGCACCGCAGAGAGCGCCTCGAATGCAGTGCGCACCACGTTGTTGTGCGGGTCTTGCTCGGTGAGCGACACCCCAGAGGTCTGGCAGTGGGTGCGCAGCATCGACGACTTGGCTTGCTTGGGATTGAACTCGGCGATCATCTCGGCCCACAGCAGCCGCGCCGCCCGCAGCTTGGCGATCTCCATGAAGAAGTCTTGGCCGATGTTGAAGAAGAAGCTCAGACGACCGGCGAATGCGTCGATGTCGAGGCCCTTGCTGAGCGCAGCCCGCACGTACTCGAGGCCGTCGGCCAGCGTGAACGCCAACTCGATGTCGAGCGTTGCACCCGCTTCTTGAATGTGGTAGCCCGAGATCGAAATCGAGTTGAACCGGGGCATGTACTCGGCGGTGTATTCGATGATGTCGGCGACGATGCGCATCGACGGCTCAGGGGGATAGATGTAGGTGTTGCGCACCATGAATTCTTTGAGGATGTCGTTCTGGATGGTGCCCGAGAGCTGCGCTTGGTCGACGCCCTGTTCTTCGCCAGCGACGATGTAGCACGCCAGAATCGGCAGCACGGCGCCGTTCATCGTCATCGAAACGCTCATCTGGTCGAGCGGGATCTCGTCGAACAAGATCTTCATGTCTTCGACCGAGTCGATGGCCACGCCGGCTTTACCAACGTCGCCGACGACCCGTGGGTGATCTGAGTCGTACCCGCGGTGGGTTGCCAGGTCGAATGCGACCGACAGGCCCATCTGACCGGCCGCAAGATTGGCTCGGTAGAAGGCGTTGGACTCTTCGGCGGTTGAGAACCCGGCGTACTGGCGGATGGTCCAGGGCCGGTTGGCGTACATCGTGGCACGAGGGCCGCGCACGTAGTTGCCGAGGCCTGGCATCGATCCGAGATGCTCGACACCGTCGAGGTCGGCTTCGGTGTAGAGCGGCTTGACGTCGATGCCCTCAGGGGTCGACGTTACGAGATCGTCTGGGCTGCGGCCTTTGAGTTCTCGCTCGGCGGTAGCCCGCCAGTCTTCAAGTGTCACGTGAACCTCCTGTCGCTGATCGTAGGCGGCATGCGGGCTCAGACAACGGCTCGCTGCTGAGTGTGAATGGCCGATGAACTGTGCGTGAGGTGGTGCGAGCACGACTCGTTCGGCCCTAGATTCGATCCATGCACGTGCGTTCGTTCGAGGTCACTGGAATCGATGATGGTGACCTGCGTGAGCTCCACGACTACTTGCTCGAAACCGGCGGGTATGAGTTTCGTGCTGGCGGTTCGGGCTTCTTCGTGGTGGTCGGCGAACGTTTCGTTGCAGCGAGCGGCGCATCGTTTGCCCAAATGATCATGGCGGCGCGCGAAGACGACACGATCAATGTCGACATTGTCGTCGCCGGCGGTGGTGCAAGTGGCCAGATCAGCGACGTACAGCGCATGACCGAATTGCTGCGCGGCTTCGCCGACCGCAAGTCCCTCGTTGTAACTGACATCTAGATACTGTTGCGGCCATGCTGAACACGGGCGTGCCGATTCTTGGCGTCGATATCGGCGGAAGCGGTATGAAGGCCGCGCTGGTCGACGTGGCAGCCGGAACGCTCGTGAGCGAGCGCCATCGGATTAAGACGCCGAAGCCTGCGCTTCCACACGCGATGGTGGCCGTCTTTGAGCAGTTGCGAATGCACTTTGACTACTCGGGGCCAATCGGGTGCGCGTTCCCTGGTGTTATTAGGCGCTCGGCCATGGTTGCAACCGCAGCGAACCTCGACGAGTCGTGGGTTGGTGTCAATGCTGCCGAGATGTTCAGTTCGTCTCAGACCCCGTCGATCACGATGGTCAACGACGCCGACGCAGCTGGCATCGCCGAGATGTCCGCAGGGGCCGGCGTCGACCAGTTGGGCACCGTCGTGATGATCACGGTGGGTACTGGCCTGGGCTCGGCAGTGTTTCGTGACGGCGTGCTCGTGCCGAACACCGAGTTCGGGCACGTCGAGATCAATGGCATCGGTGCTGAGATTCGGGCGTCAGCGCGCGTCATCGACGACTTCGGTCTGACGTTTGAGCAGTGGGCGCCTCGATTCCAGGCCTACCTCGAGCACCTCGAACTACTGCTGTCGCCTGACCTGTTCATCATCGGTGGTGGTATCTCGAAGGAGTTCGACTCGTGGAGCGCCCTCGTTGCGGTCGAGACCCGCATGGTCGCCGCAGCAACCAAGAACCATGCCGGCATCATTGGAGCGGCTCAGATTGCAGCAAGCCGGTAGAGCGCCAGCTCAGGTCGGCTACGACCGAACGCCGACTGCGCCAGAGTCGCTCAGGCTTGCTATCTCGCGACCGCTGAAACCCCAGTCGGCGAGCACTTCGACCGTGTCTTGGCCGTTCGCTGGGGGCTGGCATGTGATCTCGCTGGGCGACCTGCTGAATCGCGGCGCCGGCGCGGGCTGCATCACGCCGCCGTGCTCAACGAAGGTCTCTCGGGCCACCAGATGCGGGTGCATGGGGGCTTCTTCCATGTCGAGTACCGGCTGGACACACGCATCGGTGGCGTCGAACAGCTGCATCCACTCAGCCTGGGTGCGCTGTACCAAGATGGCGCCGAGGCGTTCACGAAGTTCGGGCCAATGGTCTCGCCCAGCCCTGAAACTGAACACTGTCGGGTCGAGGTCGAGTACCGACGCGAGGTTGCGGTAGAGCTTTTCACTTAGACACGCAACCGAGACGAAGCGCCCGTCGCTGCATTCGTACATGCCATACAGCCAGTGGCCGCCGTCGACGTTGTTGGCCTGTCGCTCGTTCTTCCACACACCACCGGCCATGCCGCCATACATGTATGCCATCAGGCTGGCCGAGCCATCGACCATCGCGGCGTCGACGACTTGGCCGATGCCGGTGCGCTGGGCCTCGATGATGCCAGCCATCATGCCCATGGCGAGATAGGCGCCGCCGCCGCCGAAGTCACCACCAAGAATCAGCGGAGGCATGGGCTGCTCTTTGGTGCCGACCGCCCCGGCGACGCCCGTGAGCGAGATGAAGCTCAGATCGAAACCAGCCTTGTCGGCGAGCGGGCCGTATTGCCCAAAGCCGGTCATGCGGCCGTAGACCAGCTTGGGGTTGCGCGCCAGGGCCACTTCGGGACCAATGCCGAGCTTCTCGCAGACACCCGGTCGGTTGCCCTCGATGAATCCGTCGGCTTGGTCCAGTAGCCGCAACATCGTTTCGACGCCGTCGGGTTGATTGAGATCGATGGCGACCGCTCGACGATTTCGCCAGAGGGTTCGATACTCGTCGGGCGGATAGCCGTAGTCGACCTCGACTGGTCGGTCGACTCGGATCACCTCGGCGCCCATGTCAGACAGCAACATGCCCGCAAACGGCCCTGGACCGATGCACCACATCTCGACGATCTTCAAACCGTTCAGGGGACCCATCGATCTCCTCGCATCTGCCTGGTAGCCGGAACGTCCGCCGTGACGGCAGCTGGCCTGGTGGCGCAGCCGCCGTCACGGAGGTTCGACGTGGGTTACAGCTTCGAAATGACTAGAGCTTTGAAATGACTAGAGCTTTGAAATGACGTTGTCGCAGCTCGACACTTCGACGCCGCCGCCTTCTTCGACGTCGAGGCTGGTGATGACACCGTTCTCGATGATCGCGGCGTAGCGACGCGAGCGGCTGCCGAGGCCGAAGCCCGAACCGTCCATGACGAGGCCCATAGCTTCGGTGAACTCACCGTTGCCGTCGCCCAGCATCATGATGTCTTTCGCGCCCTGGCTCTCGCCCCAGGCACCCATGACCCATGCGTCGTTGACCGAGATGCATGCGACCTTGTCGACACCTTGTGCGGCCAACTCTGCTTCGTTCGAAACAAAGCCAGGCATGTGCACCTGGGAGCAACCGGGCGTGAATGCACCGGGTACTGCGAACAGCACAACCTTGCCGCTGCCCAAAATGTCGCCGGTCTGCACCGGCATTGGCGCGCCATCGTCGCCGAGGATGCGGACCTCTACGTTTGGAATGTTGTCGCCTACCGAAACTGCCATTGCTCACTCGCTTTCTTTGCCGATCGCCAGGCGACGACCGAAGGGGGATTCGGCGACAGGCTAGCGCTGTAGATCAGTGCGTGGTTAGCGTGCTCGGTGTGACAACCGATACGAGTCTTGTTTGGAAGACCGCGGTCGAGCTCCGCGAGATGCTTGGCAACGGAACCGTCAGTGCCGCCGAAGTTCTCGACGCCCACCTTGTGCGCATTGACGAGGTCAATCCCGTCCTCAACGCGATCGTCACCGAGACTCGTGAGCTCGCAGCCAGCATGGCGGCTGAGGCCGATCGCCGTCAGGCTGCCGGTGAGCAGCTTGGGTTGCTGCACGGACTTCCGATCGCTCACAAGGACCTAGCCGATACCGCTGGAGTGCTTACGACGCGGGGCTCGCCGATCTTTGCCGACAACGTGCCGACCGAGAACGCACCCATCGTCGAACGGGCGCAAAGCGCTGGCGCCGTAATGGT
>Ga0209828_1003709_pt1 | contig 11457 bp, 7 predicted proteins | sample MaitaG_FD_187429 | JGI IMG/M metagenome (GOLD analysis project Ga0209828, IMG submission 187429) | Marine algal microbial communities from Maine, USA - Maine_Asex2 metaG (SPAdes) (version 2) | ecosystem: Host-associated > Algae > Red algae > Unclassified | place: Maine, USA | collected 2015-01-05
CCCCTCGATCCGTAACGCCGAGCCGCGACCGGCAGAAGCCTCGATCGGCGAGATTTCAAGCGCATCGCCGAACGAAAGCGTGATCATCTCGGCGTCGAGCAGGTGCATGCCATCGTCGCGGAGCCCGACCATTCGTAGCGAGAGTGTGAGTTTCGCTGGAGCTAACACGTGTATCGGCGACGCCATGATCGCAGCGTACGCGGGGTCGTCGACCGTCGAGGCGCGCCCGTCGACGCTCAATCGCTGCGACCTGTCGCCGATGCAAGGGCCATGCAGCGCGGCATGACTTCGGGTTCCACCACTCGGTTGGCGAATGTCGTCGACCTTCGATACTGCCCCGAATGGCATGTCGAGCGGCCGGTGATTACTGGCGCCCGTGTTGCGGTCGGCCCCGCTCCCCTCACCGATGCAGCAGGCAGCGCCCGAACTGCGGCGACGAGGTTTGTTCTCGATCGAGCGACCCGAGACGCCTCGATGTGGCGTCGATACACAACGGCCGACTTCCGTCTCTCGGTCGCGTTCACTGCCGGTGACGCCGCAGCGCCGGCATTCGTTTCTCTCGTGCACCGGGCCCTGCACGAATCCGCGCTCGATCCCCGCATCCTCCGGCTGCAGATCGAACCCGACGACCGAGCGGACCCGACGGCCGTGTTCGACACGATCGATGATCTGCGACTCCTCGGCGTAGATGTGTCGGCCACGGCTTCGCCGACGCGACAGCGACTGATCGGCGCGCTCACCGCAGCCGACTTTCGCCAGCGGCTGGCAAGCGAGCGGCCAACGCAGCCGGCACCGGTTCGGTCGCAGCGATACGCGGCCATTCCATAACCGTTGCGGCCCTCGCCGAACGAAGCCGTCAGGCCGACTCCGAGCCGGGCGCTGGAACACTGTGGGCATCGGACCGGAAAAACCTTGAGAGCTTCGTATCGGTCCAGCCCGAATACAGCCTGCTCGACCCGATCAGATCCGATGTCGAGATGGAACTGGCACCGATGTGCGATCGATACGGGGTCGGCCTCGTACCGTACAGTCCACTGGGCAGCGGGATGCTTACCGGCAAATACCGCCGCGATCAGTCGCCGCCCGACAGCGTCCGCGCCGATGAGAACGCCGAGCGGAAGTTCAGCGACAAGAATTGGGACATCATCGAGACGCTGGTGCGAGTCGCCGAAACACATGACCAGTCGCCGGCGCAAGCGGCGATCAACTGGCTTCGGGCTCGCCCCGCTGTGGCCGCGCCGATCGTCGGTGCGAACACGCCCGAGCAGCTTCGGAACACGATCGCCGGCCTCGACGCTCCCCTGCCGGCAGCGGCGATCGCCGAGCTGAATGACGTCAGTTCGTTCCGGCGCCACCGAGCCTCGCTGGAGGAATGACTCGCTGAGCGCATAAGCAGCCGGCGATTCGAAGCTATTTGCTACGTTGACCATTTCGATCCCCTCCCGACTGAGATGTACCCATGGCTTCTTCACCAGCATCTACTTCATCTACGAGTCCACTCGACATTGCCGCAATTCGGGCCGACACACCGGCGTGTGCCGACGTCACCCACCTCAACAACGCAGGATCAGCGTTGCCGCCAACGGTGGTCACCGACACGACAATCGGCTACCTCACCGAGGAGGCTCGTCTCGGTGGCTACGAGATGGTCCGGGCCTACAACGACACCTACGACGCGGGGTACGCCGAAGGCGCCCGGCTGTTCGGCTGCGAGCCTGACGAGCTCGCGATTGTCGAGTCGGCAACCCGGGCGTGGAGTGCGGCGTTCACGTCGTTGCGTTTCGAACGCGGCGACCGCATCCTGACTGGCCGATCCGAGTACGTCAGTAACGCGTTCGCCTTGTTGCGGGCTCGCGAGGTGTTCGGGGTCGAGATCGATGTGATCGACGATGACGAGACCGGGGCAATCGATCTCGCCGCGCTCCGCAACCACATTGACGACCGGACCAAACTCATCGCGCTCACCCACGTGCCGACCGGCGGCGGCCTCGTCAACCCGGCAGCGGCCGTCGGGGCGATCGCAAATGAGGCTGGCGTCATGTACTTGCTCGACGCCTGCCAATCGGTGGGTCAGCTGCCGATCGACGTCGAAGAAATCGGCTGCGACATGTGCAGCTTCACCGGTCGCAAGTACCTTCGTGGTCCCCGTGGAACGGGAGGCCTCATCGTCCGTCACGCAGCGCTCGAGAAGCTTGGCACGCCCACCGGCCTGGACGGAGGCGGCGCAATCTGGACTGCTCCCCTCGACGTCGCGCTCCTACCGAACGCGCGGCGCTTCGAGCCCTTCGAGGTCAACTTTGCCGGCAAGGCCGGATTGTTCGCCGCATTTGCCTACGTCAACGAACTTGGTATCGACGCGATCTCCGAACGAACGATTGCCTTGGGCGCCGAACTGCGCTCGTTGCTCAGCGACCGACCCGGCATCACGGTCCAAGACAAGGGCGCCGAGAAGTGCGGCATCGTCACCTTCGAAGTCGCTGGACGCGACCCGAAAGACATCGTCACCGACATGGAACAACACGCCATCAATGTGTCGGCGACGACGGTCGATTCGGCCCGGTTCGACTTCCCGCAACGGGGAATCGAATCGCTCGTTCGCGCGTCGGTTCACTACTACAACACGAGCGAAGAACTCGAACGCCTGGTGACTGCGCTCGGCTGAGCCGGGCCGTGACGTCCTCACGATCACCCGTCCAACTCGACCATTAGGATCATGCCTCATGAGGTTTACGATCCGACAGGGAACCGAGCCTGGGGCCATCGCCGACGGCATCATGCTGAAGGCGCTGGGTCTGCCAGCCGGCGGGGTGATCACGCTCGGCGAAAGCCATGCATTGGTGCGGCCCGGCGAACCGAACAGCCCCAGCGACCTCGTGGTCGGCGGCGATGTGCTTGCGAACTGCGCCATTGCGGTCGGCCAGAGTCTTGAGGTCAAACGGGCGGTGTTGCACGCGGCGAAGGTCGTCCGCCTCGATCGTGACCTCGTCGACTCCCGCCACCTCGCCCGAGCGCTTCACGCCCAGCCGGTAACGACCGGCGACACGGTCACTATTGAGCCGGGCTATCACGCCGGCGACGACGACGTGCAGCTCAAAGTGCTGGCCGTCGAACCGGACGGCGTCGGGCTTGTCGGTGCCAGCACGCAGTTCGCGATCGGCCAGGCTCCACCAGCTGCGCCAACTCCCGCCGCGACACCCCAGACGACTGCTCCCGCTGCAGCTCCAGCCGCGACCGCTACAGCACCAGCCGAGCCCGAAGCCGCTGCGCCCCTGGTTGAGCCGACGAATACGATCGAACAGGCCTTGCTCGCGGGCCTCGACAACGAGCTCGACATGCTCACCGGTTGGCTGTCGCTCGTTGCAACGAACCAAGACCTGGCGACTGCGTGGAACATCCCCCAGGTTGCCGGCGTACTCCTCGAAGGGCCAAACGGTTGCGGCAAGTCCGAACTCGTCAACGCGGCGGCCGAACGTGCCGGAACGGCGGTGCACGAGGTCGATATCTCCAAGGTCTTCAAACCCGACTCACTGCTCGACAAACTCGCAGCTGCGGTTAACGAGACAACCGGCCCTCGCGTCATCTTTGTCGACCGGCTCGAAACCCTCACCGGCGATGATGCGCTGTCGACGTTCCGCACCCAGTTCGTCGCGGTGCTTCGCTGGTTCCTCGAAGAGATCGCGGCCAAGCCGAAGGTCATCTGCGTCCTCGGCGTTGCATCGGCCAGCGACTTGCACGAGTCGATCGCCAAGTCGCCGCTACTCCCCCGCATCATCTCGATTCCACCGCCCGACCTCGATCGTCGCCATCGGCTCTTCGAAGCCGCGTTCGCGCAGATCCCGCACGGCGAACTCGACTACGACCGCCTCGCTGCATTGTCATCGGGCTTCAGCGGCGCCGATGTTCTCGCCGCTGTTGTGCAAGCATCATCGGTACTCGCCGGCCAGGGTGGCGAGCTGACCGATGAGATCGCGGTCGAAGCAATCGAGGGAACGCAACCGTCACTCGGCGCGGTTCCGATGGGCCAGATCACCGGCTTCGGTTTCGCGAAGGTCGCGAACCTCACCGAAGTGAAGCAGCGACTGACCGAGGCCGTCATTTGGCCAATCACGCAACCAGAGCGATTCGAACAACTCGGCATCGATCCGCCGAAGGGCATCTTGTTGCACGGACCTCCGGGCACTGGCAAGACCTTTGTCGTCAAGGCGTTGGCCCACGAAGCGGGCTCGGCGTTCTTTGCTGTGAAGGGCGCTGAGCTGCTCGACAAATACGTCGGCGAATCCGAGCGTGCGGTACGCGATGTTTTCAACCGGGCCCGCGACGCGGCCCCATCGATCATCTTCTTCGACGAGTTCGATGCTCTTGCGCCGGTCCGCGGCGGCAACAGCAGCGGCGTCTCCGACCGCGTGGTCGCATCGTTGCTGACCGAGATCGACGGTGTCGCCGACCGCGGCCGGGTCGCCGTGATCGCCGCGACCAACCGTAAGGACTTGATCGACGGTGCGCTGCTGCGGGCCGGGCGCTTCGAGTCTCACATCGAACTCGGACTGCCGGTGCAGAGCGCGCGTCGGGCCCTGCTCGGCATCACCGATGTGTCACTGGCCGACGACGTCGACCTCGATGAACTTGCGGCTCGCACCGATGGCCTTTCGTTCGCCGACCTCACGGGCGTGCTACGCGAGGCCGCCCTCGCCGCGCTACGTGGCGACGAGACGGCGACCTCGGTCACATGGGCGCACCTTGAAAAGGCCCTCGAACTGTTCGAAGACCGCAAAGGCGCCGTCACCTACGACTGATAGCGGTGACATTGCTATCGCCTCGGGCTCATCAGCCTGGTGTGATGGATGCTCCCTTCAACCGCGCCGTCGGACCAGTCGGCTCGATGGTTTCAAACCCATCGACCACGAGGGCGATGGCAGGGGCCGCTACTGCCGAGCGGCTGGGGCTCATCGGCCGGCATCAACCCGTCCTCGGTTCCATTTGACCGGACGGCGGCTGCAGCGACAGCTGCTGCACCGTTCTCGGGCAGGGTCGACGGATACCCCGAGGTGCCGTCGGCGAAGTCGAAGGCAACAAAGGTCGCGAACTCCGCCGAGGTCATCAGCAGCGAGCCGCCGGCCGGCAGGTTGACCAAGACCAGCTCCGGACCGTTGGAATCGTCGTAGCGATCAAGCGTGAAATCTGCGAGGGTGATCCCTTCACCGAACTCGACTCGGTTGGATCCTTCCGAGTTCACCATCGCCGGTCCGTCCCAACAAGGTTTAACCGCTCGCGTTAGCAAAGGGGATGACGAAGACATCGACCGGATCATCGGCCCGAAAGTCGCCTCCTCCGAAGTGCGCATCGAAGTCGGAGTACGCAACACCATCGGCGCCGGTGTCGTAGTGCTCGGCCTCAACAATGCCCGGACGCGTTACCTCAACGTACGGCTCCGCCTGCTGGGCCGGCGGCTCGCTGAGGCGAAGGCCAGACCCCCACCAAACAATGCAACAACGACCGCGACAACGCGCAGAATCCGCCCAACACCCATGACTGTTGCGCCCCTTTCTTGTTGCCTCGATTGGAACATAGTTCGGACGGCCTGATCCGCAAACTAGTGAACGGGGTCGGCGTCAGATCCGTTTGCCCTGGGCGGCCCAGTACTCGTCTTTGAGCAATCGTTTGTAGAGCTTGCCGGTCGGATGTCGCGGCAGTTCCGTACGAAAGTCGACCGAACGAGGGCACTTAACATCAGCGAGCTGGTTGCGGCAATGGTCGATCAGTGTGCGCTCAAGAATTCGAGCGGCTTCTTCGTCGGCCGGCATCGTCACCGGCTGCACGACCGCTTTGACCTCTTCGCCGAAGTCTTCGTTCGGCACCCCGATGACGGCCACGTCGAACACTTCCGGGTGCATTGTTAGCGCATTCTCGGCTTCCTGCGGGTAAATGTTCACGCCGCCGGAAATGATCATGTACGCCTTGCGGTCGGTGAGATACAAGAAGCCATCGGCGTCGACTTTGCCGACATCGCCAAGTGTCGACCAACCATTCGCGAGACGCGAGTCAGCGGTCTTGTCGTCGTCGTTGTGATAGGCAAACTCGCCGCCCTCGCCGAAGTAGATCGTCCCTTCCTCGCCGACGGGAACTTCGTTGCCCTCATCGTCAACGATGTGCAGCTCACCGATCAGCGGCGTGCCGACGGTTCCCTTGTGCGTCAGCCAATCCGCCGAGCTGACGTAGCAAAAACCGTTGCCTTCGGTGCCGGCGTAGTACTCATGCAGAATCGGCCCCCACCAGTCGATCATCTGCTCTTTCACCTCGATCGAGATCGGGGCCGCCGCGTGCACCGCTGCGCCGAGGCTCGACAGGTCGTACTTGTCGCGCACCTCGGGGTCGAGCTTCAACATGCGCACGAACATCGTGGGCACCCACTGGCTCGTGGTCACCTTGTGTTTCTCGATCGCCGCCAACGCCTCCTCGGCATCGAAGCGTTCCATCGCGACGACCGTGCCACCGACGCGATGCACCGACATACAGAAGCGCAACGGCGCCGCGTGATAGAGCGGCGCCGGCGACAGGTACACGCAGTCCTCCGACACGCCGAAGATCGCGGTGACCAACAAGAGGAGCCCCGTCGGCGTGCCGAGCGGGTCTTCGGGCATCGGAACTTTCACGCCCTTCGGGCGGCCGGTCGTGCCCGATGAATAGAGCATGTCAGCGGCTTCAAGTCGGCCCTCAAGTGGTGTCGCTGGTTGGCCAGCGATCGCATCTTCGAACGACTCGTGGCCTTCGAACACGCCACCGATCGAGAGGCGGACCTCGACGTTCGGGGTGTCGGGAATGATCGCCGCGGCATCGTTCGCCTTGTAGGGCGAGGTGATGAAGGCTCGAGCCCCACAGTCATTGATGATGTAGGCCATCTCCTCGGCCATCAGCCGGGAACTGATCGCCGTGTAATACAGCCCGGCGTAGTGCGCACCCCAGGCGAGTGGCAGAAACTCGGAGCGATTCTCCAAGCAGAAGGCGATGTGATCACCGCGCTGAAACCCCGCGGACCGGAAGAGATGACTCATCTGATTGGCCTGCCGGTCGAGTTCACCGTAGGTAACCGTGTCGCCGCTCGGACTCATAATGATCGCGGGCTTGTCGGGATGATGCTGGGCGTGGTGGCCCGGGTACATCACGGCCTCATCAGCGGCTGGCCCTGCATCGGTCATCTACATCCTCCTGCGTCCTGGACTTGACGACTGGTTCTAGCAGAAATTGTGATCATCGCTGTACGCCGTAGCGGGCGAACCTCGCCGTCATCGGGCCCGAAAAACGCCAAAGGGGGCAGACCCCGAAAGGTCTGCCCCCTCATGTGGCGAAGTGTTAGGGGCCCAGCCAGTAGACGCTTCGCTGCGGGTGGGGCCCTTGAGTTCATCCTGGTTCGGAACTTCGTACAGCCTCCTACCGGCTGAACTTCTTAGCCGGTGAATTCAACGACCAGGTTTACACCTGCGTCGTCGGTGACGGCAACGATGAGGGCGGCGACGGTATCGGCGTCGAGTCCACAGTCGATGAGGTATTCACGCACAGCGTCGGAACGCTGCTGCGAAAGCTCGTCGTTGCTGCTGACCTTGATGCCGCCGATGTTCACCGGAACGTCCTGGCCCATCTGGTAGGCGCAGATGGCGTCAAGGGTGACCTTGCTGTCATCGGTAAGCGTTGCGGCGCCGCCGGTGAAGCGCACGGTGCCCTGGCCAACCGCGTCGTTTAGCGTGCCACCGACGGCGCCGAGCGCCGATGCCGGGATGAGCACGCGGTCGATGCCGTGGATAATGCACTCGTCAGCCTCGTTATCGGGTGCCACCACGGTTGCGTTGTTGATGCGGGGAGCCGCACCGTTCACGTTTGCGTAGACGTTGGCACCGTTGAGCGTGGCGACCGCACCGTTGGAGAGGTCGCCAGAGCCGACCGCGCCAGCGACGACGTGGTAGTTGAGGATCGAGCTGAGCAGCTCAGGATCAGCAAGCGCTGCGCCGGTGACGTCAGCCGGCAGAGCGGCAAAGGCTTCATCGGTCGGAGCGAAGATGGTGAGCGGACCGGAGGTGGTCAGCGCATCGAGGGTTCCGGGCGACGCCTGGACTGCCGTGAGAAGCGTGTTGAATACGCCGGCGTCGGTTGCGACGTCGACGATCGCGGCACAGGTCGCAGCCGGAGCTGCTGGCGCCGCAGTGGGCTCAGGCTCTGGTTCGGCGGTTGCCGTCGGCTCGGGGGCCTCGGTCGGCTCGGGCTCTGGTTCGGGTTCGGCCGTTGCCGTCGGGTCCGGGGCCTCGGTCGGCTCGGGCTCTGGTTCTGCAGTCGCAGTCGGATCAACGACAGCTGCGACCTCATCACTGGAGACCGACTCGTCGTCGCTACCGCAGCGCGACAGAAGGAAGATGGCGAGTGCGGCAAGGAGGAGAAGGGGCAGGAGCCACTTCAGCCATCCCCAGCTACCGCCACCAGTGGCTGCGCCACCGACTTCGTAGCCGGCACCAGATCCACCGGCTGCCGCCTTCGTGGTTGTCGTGGTCGTGGTCTTTGCCGCCCGAACGGGACGCTCGATTTCAGCCTTGGTCGTCTTGATTTCGCGCTTGTCGACCTTGGGCTTCGTGACCTTGGGGGCCTCGACCTTCGGCTTCGTCACCTTCGGCGCTTCGACCTTGGGCTTCGTGACCTTGGGGGCCTCGACCTTCGGCTTCGTCACTTTCGGCGCTTCGACCTTCGGCTTCGTCACCTTCGGCAGGTCAACCTTGGGGGTGTCAACCTTCGGGAGGTCGACGTCGGGGACCTTGCCAGAGACGGCCTTGCCGATCGCGGCAGCACCGGCGACGGCGGCGGCGCCACCGGCAGCGATAGTGCCCTTGCCGATCTTCGCATCGCCGGCGTCAGGCAGGTCGACCTTGGGCGTCTCGACCTTCGGCATATCAACCTTGGGCGTCTCCACCTTCGGCATATCAACCTTGGGCGTCTCCACCTTCGGCATATCAACCTTCGGCGTCTCAACCTTCGGAAGATCGACGTCGGGGACGTCCGGGGTTCCACCCTTGAATGCACCAGAGGCCGCTGCGGCCATACCGGCGACACCAGCACCACCAGCCGCAATCTTGCCGACAGATCCACCGAGAAGCCCACCGCCATCGGCATCGACGTCCGCGCCCTCGACCGAACCGCTCACGCCTGCGGAGCCGGAAGAAACCGAGCTGGAAGTCGAGGAACTGGCACTTGAAGCGGAGTACGAGCCCGCACCACCGGCGCCGCCCCCGAGCATCGCACCAAAGCCACCGAGACCGGCGATACGCGACAGGCCGTTCGAGAAGCCAAGATCGTCGGCATCGTCGTCGCCACCATCGAGAAGTCCGAGCAAGCCACCGAGGCCGCTCTTCTCCATCGAGGAACGCTCATCGCCGAGCACCTTGCTGAGGCCGCTCTGACCAAAGCTCTCGGTGCTCTGCTTTTTGCCCAGGAATCCGAGCACGAGCGGAGCGATCATCGGCAGGAACTTCGTAATCGTTCCGAGGCCAAGGCCGGTGCTCGATGCGAGGCTTTCCTCGACGACGTTGCGGCGGCTACCGAGCATCGCTCCGACAAGGGTTGATCCCATGCCGCTGTTGTCGCCGGCGCCGACGAGGCCGCCGACGTTGTCGAGTACACCACCGTCGTCGCCTTCGACGAGGCCGAAGAGCGCCTTGGCTCCTCCCCCACGCTTGGCACGCTTGTCAAGTCCGCCGAGCAACAAGGGCACGGATGCGCCCAATGCGCTCTTCGTCGCGTTTTCGTCTTCGCCAAGAAACGAGGAGAATTGCCTCAACGTTTCCCCGCGGGTCAGTAGCCCGCCGATCTCTTCGAACATTGCCATGGTGCTGGTTCCTTTTTTGGGCGTGTAGATGCTCAAGCGCCGCGTGCGTGGCGGGCGCTATTCGACGCTCGTGTCCCATTTGGGTCGACTTCCGCCGGGGCGGCGGATGTGCTATCGCGATCGAACGGCTTCAAGCGTACGGATTTTTGGGCCACACGACTTCTTTTACCTATTCCAAGTCGATTGCATTTCATGCGGTGCGTGAACCATGTACCACGCACCGTGTCAACGAGACCGAACTTGCCCCGAATGATCGCTCGCCCAATCTCGTGCAACGCCCATTACGCTGAGCGGCCAGATACATCCTGCTTTAGGTAGGCACTCACTTTTTGCTACCTCTCACCTGGAGGACAACGATGGCAATGTTCGATGAACTCGGTGGCCTCGTTGCCAGCGGACCGAACCTGACCCGCATCGCTTCATCAATCGGAGCAAGCGAAGACGCGACCCGTACGGCAATAAGCGCCGCCGTGCCGATCCTGCTCGCCGGTCTTGATCGGCACGCTCGCAGCTTCGCTGGTTCGCGTGCAGTCTTCGACCTGGTTCAACGCGACGACGGCTCAGTGTTAACCGACATTGCTAGCCATATCTCCCGAGCCGACAGAGATGGACGGGGTTCGACGCTCGTCGACGCCATCCTCGGTAGTCGGCGGAGCATGGTCGAACAAACGATCTCGTCGAGCACCGACCTGGGCATTGGTCCGATCTCGCAGCTCTTGACTTCGATGGCACCGCTGGTCGTCGGCATCGTTGGGCGCAAGCAGACGGCGCAGAACCTCGACCAAGCAAGTGTCGTCAGCGCGTTGGCTGCTGATCGGGCCGAGATGGAGTCGATCGGCTACGGAAGCTGGCTTGGTCTACTCGAGGGCGGAAACGACGATGCCGACACTCAGAACTTTGTCGCCAGCGCTGATCGCATCGGCGCCGCAAGCGGTGCCACGACGCCAACGTCACCGCTTTCACCACCTCGCGTCGTCGCCGATCCCGCTGCGGGCGCACCGCCGGCTGGCCAGCCGCCATCTGCGCTGACGGCTGAAGTTCCGCCCACCGGTCAAACAATGGGCACCGCCCCGCTGGGAACCGATCCGGCAGTGCCGTCCCCGGCGGCCGCCGATGCCTCGCTCGGTGGCTCCACACCGCTCACTGCTCGAGCCGACGCACCAACGAGCGCGTTCGACGCGACGCCGACCCTTCCGGAAACATCGGGGGGCCTCTCTGGCGCCGCGAAGGCCGCAGCCGTTGGCGCCGCAGGCTTGGGGGCGGTTGCCGCAGGAGCGGCAGCCTCCGGCATGGACGCAGCGAAGAATCCGGCCGAAGCGGCCGGTGCTGACGCAGCGGCTCGTTTTCGTCTCGGCGGCACGGCGCCATCGGCCGACGATGTCAGCGCCACGATGACGACCCCGACAACCCCGAACCTCCCCGGCGCACCCGATCTTCCCGGCGCCCCAAATCGACCGACCATGGCCGGCGCGCCCGATGCTCCAGGTCGACCCACCATGCCCGGCGCACCCGATGCTCCGAAGGTCACGATCGATGATGCCGCAACCGCGACGATTGGCGCCCCATCAGCACCAGGCACAAAGATCGAATCGAGCAAT
>Ga0209828_1003711_pt1 | contig 11453 bp, 9 predicted proteins | sample MaitaG_FD_187429 | JGI IMG/M metagenome (GOLD analysis project Ga0209828, IMG submission 187429) | Marine algal microbial communities from Maine, USA - Maine_Asex2 metaG (SPAdes) (version 2) | ecosystem: Host-associated > Algae > Red algae > Unclassified | place: Maine, USA | collected 2015-01-05
GGGTCATCGATGTCGACCTTTGGAGCGTCATCCACGGTATCCGAGCATTTGTGCCCCGCATGATCGCCGATGGACAAGACGGCCACATCATCAACACCGCATCGGTGGCCGGGCTCATAAGCGGTGCGGTCGGCGGGCCCTACACCGTCGCCAAGTTTGGTGTGGTCGCTCTATCCGAGCAGCTTTACTTTGAGCTCGGGCGCGCCGAGCACCCCATAGGCGTCTCGGTACTGTGCCCCGGCTTCGTCAACACTCGCATCTACGACTCGGATCGGAACCGCCAAGAGGGTTACGGGCAGCCAGCCAACGAGCGATCGGCCCAAAGCGAAGAGTTTCGCGGCGCGCTCGAGGCAATGCGCGAGAACATGATCCAGCCAGCAACGATTGGTGACCGAGTCTTCGATGCGGTGGCCGAAAACCAGCTGTACATCGTCGAGCCCGGTAGCGACGCCGTCTCCGACGCAATCCAGAGTCGCCTCGACCATGTCGCAGCCCGAAGCAACCCGGGCGTCAATGTCGACATCCTCTGACGGGATGGTTAGGCCTCGATGATCACCACGACGTCGCCGCCGCCGACGGTGTCGCCCACAGCCACGTTGATCTCGGTGATCGTGCCCGTGATGTCGGCGCTGATGTTGTTCTCCATCTTCATGGCCTCGAGCACCAGAATGGTCTCGCCAGCCTCGACTGACTGACCGACCTCGACGGCGATCTTCACAACCGTGCCTTGCATGGGCACAGCCACTTTGCCGTTGCCGCCGGCACCGGAACCAGACGAAGCTGACTTGCGGCGAGCCGGCCCACCAGCGGCGGGTGCGCCAGCGGACTCCGGCACCCAGATGCTGACCGAGTAACGGCGCCCGTTGACTTCGACGGGTACGTCTCGGCGAACCCGAGGGTTGCCTTCGTCGTCGTTTGACTCGTCGACACTGGCAAAAACATCGCTCAAGTCCAGGGTTTCTTCGACCCACTTGGTGGAGTGTTTCATCGCCTGGAAGTCCTCGTGACCCAAGATGGCGATGTCTGCAGGAATCGTGGTGGCAACGCCGTCGACAACGAGTTCGTCGAGAGCGCGTAGCGTGCGGCCAATGGCGGTCGGGCGATCGTGGCCCCAGCAGACGAGCTTGCCTACCAGGTTGTCGTAGTACTGGCTGATCTCGTCGCCGGTCTCGTAACCGGTATCAAACCGGGTGCCGAAGCCGCCCGGAGCGTTCAACTTGGTGATCTTGCCCGGCGCTGGCAAGAAGGCGCCGCCCGCTGGGTCTTCGGCGTTAATACGGATCTCGATGGCGTGCCCGGTGATGGTCACGTCGTCTTGGGTGAACCAGAGTTCTTCGCCCGACGCCACCCGCAGCTGCGCTTCGACAAGATCGATGCCGGTCACCAATTCAGTTACCGGATGTTCGACCTGAAGCCGAGTATTCATTTCCAAGTACCAGAAGCCGCCGTCTTCGTACAGGAACTCGACGGTGCCAGCGTTGACGTAGTCGCAGCCCATGGCCACGGTCACGGCTGCTTCGCCCATGGCGGCAATGATGTCGGCGGGGATGTCGGCCGCAGGTGCTTCTTCGACCAGCTTTTGGTGGCGTCGTTGCGCTGAACAATCGCGGGTGCCGAGGTGGACGCAGTTGCCGTGGCTGTCGGCAAGAACCTGGACCTCGACATGGCGAGGTTGGTTTAAATAACGTTCGAGATACAGCTCGCCGCGGCCGAAGTAGTTCAGCGCCTCTCGGGTCGCTCCGTCGATCGCAGCGGTGATGTCATCGCCGTCGTTGACAACTTTCATGCCGCGGCCGCCGCCGCCGAAGGCAGCCTTAATGGCCACGGGCCAGCCATACTCGGAGGCGAACTCGGTCACCTGTTCGGCAGTCGTGACTGCGGCAGTGTTACCAGGCACGCCCTGCACGCCCACGTTTTCCGCAGCGGCGCGGGCCGAGAGTTTGTCGCCCATGACCTCGATTGCCTCGGGGCGTGGACCAATGAAGGCGACCCCCATGTCGCTCACGGCGCGGGCGAAGTCGGCGTTCTCACTAAAGAACCCGTAGCCCGGATGAAGGCCGTCGGCGCCAGTGTCGCGCAGCACCTGCAGAATCGCATCGGTGTTCAGGTAGCTCTCCGCGGCGGTCTGTCCGCCGAGCGAATACGCCTCGTCGGCGAGTCGCACATGGAGGGCGTCGCGATCGAGATCGCTGTACACCGCTACCGACGCGACCCCCAGGTCGCGGCATGCTCGAATAACACGAACGGCGATCTCGCCGCGGTTTGCAATAAGTACCTTGTTCAGCATCGCCCATAGCCTGCCAGATATGCCCGCTGGAAACGAACGGACGAACGAAGCTTTTTTGAAAGCAGCCCTTGCTGGGTCCCGAATAGAGACTGCTGAGTGGGTCGCCGAGACCGGCTCGACCAACGATGACCTTGTCTCTCGAGCCCGAAAAGGCGCTCCAGAACAGGTCTTGGTGACCGATCTACAAACCGCCGGGCGTGGTCGGCGAGACCGCGTATGGGATGCCCCTTCAGAGTCAGGGATCCTCATGTCGATCCTGGTCCGGGGCGTGGATCCTGGCGACGGCTTCTGGGCCGTTGGTGCCATTGCGTTAGCGGCGAGCCAAGCCATCGACGCAATCGTTGATTCGCCGTGCTCTCTCAAGTGGCCCAACGACGTGATGCTTGGACCTCCTAGGAGTCAGAAGAAGGTTGCTGGTGTTCTGGCACATCTGGTCGACGATGCTGTAGTAGTTGGTATCGGGATCAACGTGAACTGGCCCATTGCCGTGCCGCCAACCATGAGCGAACGTGGCACGGCAATCAACTCCCATAGGAGCAGTCGACGCGCAGTAGAGCGTGCGCCGCTGGCAGCAGACGTTGTGCTACGTGGCATTGGTCACCTCGAAACAAGCCGATCCGAACTCTGCGCAGCGTGGAAGGCCCGCTGTTCCACGCTCGGTCAGCGAGTGCGACTAGATCTGGACAGCGGCGCAATTGTTGGCAGGGCCACCAATATTGCACCCGACGGTGCATTACAGATCGAAGAAAATGGTGTGACATCGACTCACCAAGTCGGCGACGTCGTGCACCTTCGACCAACAACCTAGTTTGCAATATTGCTCAGAAGTCGCGGGGTGCCGCCTATGGTCACGGCAGACCAGATACCGTTACCGGCCATGGCTGAGGACACGACCGGTTGGTCGGAAAAGGGCAAGCGCCCCAAAGACGGCGACGATGAGACTGGGTCAACCCCTTCTCGCCCGTCGAAGCGTCAATCAAGTACAAGCAAGAGCGACGGTGAATCATCGGTCGTAAGGACTCCGTCTAGCGACGGCGCTCGCAAAGTGGCAAAGGCAGCAGCTACTGCTGGCCAGCGCGACCGCTCGTTCGTCTCTCGCATGGGCTTCCCAGCGCTTATTGCCCTGATCTGTCTGCTCGGCATTTCTGTGGTGGTCATTGCCCGCTCGCAGCGTGAAGCGCTTGCCACTCCCCGGGAGAACCTGGACCACTGGCACGCCGTCTATGGCGTATACAACTGCATGAATCCGGGCGAAGGCGATGCCAAGTACCTGCAGCCATTCCTTTCAACCGACGACGCCACGGGTATCCACTCCCACGGCGACGGCCTGCTGCACATTCACCCCTTTGTGTCTGCGGCTTCGGGAGACAGTGCCCAGCTTCGTCACTGGTTCGCCGAAATGCAGGTCGAGGTGACCCCTGAACGCATCTTGATCGAGAATGTCTTTGACCCGCGGCAAGAGCTTGTTGCTGGCGAAGAGTGTGCCGACGGCACGGGTAAGGCCGAGGTCAAGATCCTGCATTGGGACTTTGACTTCCAGGCACTGGCCGATGATCGGCCCGAACCCGAGGTCTTCACCGAGGATCTTGGTCTGATCAAATTCGAACATGACCGCGAGGTCTACGTGTTTGCGTACATCGGCGAAAACACGGACTTGGCCGATGTGCCGATTCCTCCGGCTGATCGTTTCAATACGCTCAACAACGTGAGCGCAGCGCTGGATTACAACCCCGATTCGCTGACCCCGATTGACAGCGGCGTCGATGGTGGCGACACCGAAGAACCCGCCGACGAATAGTCGAAAGCTCGACGCGCTCGAGTGAACCAATACCGCAGGAGAGGCACCGGCTCAGCCGGTGCCTCTTCTTCGTTTTCCGATCGTGAGTAGGGCTGGCTGTTACAGTTTGAGTTCGGCGATCAGGCGCGAGCTGGAGTCAGCTTTGTTAAGGCCGCCCATGCCGAACACCATTTCGATATTGCGGCGGCTGCAGACTTCGGTTTCGGGGACTTCGTCATTGTTCTTGCGATCGTCGCCGCCGTTGCCGAACACAATGCGGTGATTGGGGAAGCGATCGGCGATCACGTCGAGTGATGCGCACACGGTGCCGTCTTCGTCGGTCGCGACCATCGCGTGATCGACGACTCGCAACGCTTTCACGATGCGCAAGCGGTCGGCTTCGTCGATAATGATTTTGCCCTTCTTCAGGACCTGCTGGGTGTTGTTGTTGACGATGACAAACAGTTCGTCGCCAGCGGCCTTGCCGGCTTCGATCATGTCGAGGTGGCCAACGTGAATAGGGCCGAAATAGCCACTCACAACGACAAGGGTTGGTTCGGTCATGTGTTTGCCTCGCGTATAGGCCGCCGGATCAGTTGTTCCGTTTTATCGGAACAGATCGTCGGCCGGGTCCCGGACTAGGTCATTTTGTACGGACGACTCACCGAACCATTCGTCGGGGCCGCCCCGGATAATGGCGACTGGCACGCCCGTTGTTTTGCCCATGGCGAGTTCAGCGGCGCAGGCGAGTTCGTCGACCAGGGCTACTTCGGTGACTTGCATCTCGCGCCCCAAAGCATCGGGCATGCCCCGGAGGTCGAGAATTGCTTTGACGCCGGCGCATCCGATGGCTACGTCGGTTACGCCGCGGCGCCAGGGACGCCCGAAGGTGTCGCTGATGATGACTCCCACGTCGACGTTGTAGCGGCCTCGTATTGCGTCGCGAATTCTGCGGGCTGAGCGGTCGCTGTCGTCGGGCAGGAGTGCGGCAGTGCCCTTAGCCACGTTGGAAAGGTCGATACCGGCATTGGCGCAGACAAAGCCGTGCTTTGTTTGACTGATAATGAGTTCGCCGCGCCGGCGCAGGATCCGAACTGACTCGCGCTCCACGATGGGCTTGTGGCTAAGCGGGTCATTCGGGTCGATATCGACCATTGCGCCTTCGGCTTTGGACACGATCTTTTGCGTGACCATGACAACGTCGTTGTTTTGTAGCTCCACAGCGTCGCAGATCATGCCCGCAAGATCATCGCCACGGGTAATTTCTGGCATGCCCTCGATGGGAAAGATTTCAAGACGCACGGTTGGTTCCTTTGACAGGTTGGCCAACAGCGGCCACGGTGAATTCCGCGAGTGCTGTTGTGATGTCTATCGACGACATCATGGTGTTGGTGACATGCGGTGTCATGCCTGCGATCCGCACGGCATTGGCAAGATCGCGGTCGATATCGTCGATGACGAGATGAGCGGCGAGCGGCTCGTAGATAGCGGCGATACCCGCAGCCGATACTTGGTGGCCAAAGGACCGCATCAGGTCTGCTGCTGGACCCTTGACGGCGCCGCCGCCGACGATGGGGGAGATAGCGACGTTTCGATCCCGCCGGGCAGTCACCGCGTGGCGAATGCCCGGTATCGCCAGGACAGGATCGATGGATACGAAAGGATTACTTGGAGCAATGACCAGGCAGTCGGCGCTCTCGATTGCCTCGATGACTCCCGGTGCTGGAGCGGCTGCGTTGGCGCCATCGAAACTCACGCTCGTGACAGGATCAGCATGGCGTCGTTCAACGAAGTAGCGCTGGAAGTCGATGGTTTCACCGGTGGCGATGGTGACCCGAGTCCGAACGTTGTCGTTGGTCATTGGCACGATGGCTAGTGCAAGGTCCCAGGCCGCGGTGATTTCACTGGTCACCTGGCCGAGGGTTGCGCCTTCGTCGAGTCGTTGGGTGCGGTAGAGGTGGGTGCCGAGATCGCGGTCGCCGAGACCGAACCAGGTCTGCCCGCCGTACCGGTCCAGTGTTTCCATTGCCTGCCAAGTCTCGCCGACCAGACCCCAACCCGTCTCGGGGTTGATGACCTGGGCCAACGTGTAGGTACAGGTGTCCAAATCAGGGCTGATCGCCAGGCCGTGCAGCCGCATGTCGTCGGCGGTGTTGACGATTGCGGTTATCCCGCCTGGCTCAACGGCCTGGAGGAGCCCACGGAGGAACCTGGCGGCCCCGACACCGCCGCACAGCACAGTGACAGTGGTCATGAAGAAGCCGTGCTCATGATCGTTTGGTAAGCCCCGATAAACGAAGCAGCTCTGGCCCCATCTCGGAGACCGTTTGACCTGCCTGAGTCAAACGTTCGCCGCGTTCGCCAGCGACTGCGTCGCCAATGCCAGCAACGACTGCGCCCGCTATAGCGGAGACTGGTTCGGCCATTGCTTCGACTTGATCGAGCAGGCCGTCGACCAGGGGGGCAAGACCCGGGCGTTGTTCAACTAATTTTCGGCGCTCGATGTTCATTCGTCGGAGGCCTAAAAGGGCTGTCCCAACGCTAATTTCGGCCAATTCTGTTAAGAAATCGTCGACTGAGAAGTCGTCAGATGCTTCCACGATTCCGAGTGTAGGTGTTCTTCTGCAGGGGGTACCCATCCCGGCAAAGCAAGGTGGGTATTCTCGTGCCACCGTGGCTGATACCTCCACCCCAATTGCGACTCGCCAGAAGGCGACTTCCGAAGACGGCTCTGTCGCGTCCGCACCCGTCTATCCATTGGTCACGGTCTGCGTCGTAGCCCATAACCCCGGCGCATGGTTCGACGAGGTCTTGCGTTCGTTGTTAGGCCAGGACTATCCGTCGCTCGATGTCGTCGTTGTCGACGCAGCGAGCGACGAGTCGGTAGCTCCCCGAGTGCACGTGGTGATTCCTGAGGCCACGGTCGTCCCGCTGCTCGCGAATCAAGGATTCGCCAAAAACGCGAACACGATTCTGGAACACCCCGGACTTGGTCCCTACCTGCTGATCTGTCACGACGACGTGGCGCTCGCACCTGATTGCATTCGTCGACTGGTCGAAGAGACCGTGCGGTCCAACGCGGGCGTTGTCGGGCCCAAACTGCTCGACTGGAACGAGCCCAATCGCATTCTGCATGTCGGTCTGGGAGCGGACAAGACCGGCCTTGTCTCGGATCTCGCCGAGCCCGGCGAATACGACCAAGAACAACACGACGCCGTGCGAGACGTTTTTGCAGTCCCAGGCGCAGTGACCCTGCTTCGCACCGACCTGTTCCAGGCACTTGGTGGCTTCGACGAAGCCATGCTTGTCCAGGGCGAAGATCTCGACCTGTGTTGGAGAGCACATGCGCTTGGCGCGCGAGTGCTCGTCAACCCCGCAGCAACCGCCCGCCATCGCGAAGACCTATCAACGCGCATCGTCGGCACCGACCGCGATCGTTTCTCGAGGCGTCATCGTATTCGTTCGATGCTTTCGAACTACGGACTGGCCCACACCCTGCGGGTCGTTCCCCAAGCAATCATTGCGTCACTCGTGAATGCAGTGATCGCCTTGTTTCAAGGCCGGATCACGGTCATTGGTGACATCTTCGCCGCATGGGGGTGGAACCTGCGCCGCATCCCGCAGATCCACAAAAGGCGGAAGCATCTCAGCGCGATTCGCCAGGTCAGCGACGCCGAGGTTCGGGCGATGCAGCTACCAGGATTCGAAGGCATGCAAGCCTGGCAACGACGCCGGGCTGACCGCAAGGCTGACCCCGACGCCGATGCCGACGACCCGGCTGCAGCTTTAGGCAATGCGGAGCGCCGTCGCTGGTTCCAGGCCTCAATCTTGGTGTGGATTGGTGTAGCAATCGTGCTGCTGTTTGGCAGCCGATCACTCATTCGGAGTGGTTTGCCAGTGTTCAACGAGTTCCCTCGCTTCCCCAGTGGCCCCAGCCCGTTGCTCACCGAGTGGAGCTCCACCTGGCGAAGTGCTGGCGTTGGAGCCGAGGCCCCTTCGTCGCTATTGCACGCTGCGCTTGGCTTCGGCGGGATTGCGCTGTTCGGTCAAATGGGGCTGCTTCGATTGCTCGTGACCGTTGGCATGCTCGGTGTTGGCGCAGTTGGCGCATACCGATTGCTCGCGCCATTTCGATCAGTCCCTGCTCAGCTTGTTGCCCTCATCGTGTACGTGGCGGCGCCGTTGCCGTACAACGCGCTGCATGGCGGGAGCTGGGCCGGTCTCGTTGCCTATGGGGCTATGCCCTGGATCGCCAAGCGACTTGCCATCGCTGCTGGTGTACCTCCCTTCGGCGACACGGACCCGGGTTTTGGTCGCCGACTTGCCGACACAACAATCGTTGCCGTGATCGTAGCCAGCGCTGCACTTGTCGAACCGCTGCTTGGTGCCAGCGTCATTGTGTTGACGCTGGGGTGGGTTGTTGGTGGACTCGCTACCCGCCGTGTCGATGGACTTGGCCGTCTGCTGGCGGTCGCGTTAGCGAGCTCTGTAATCGGTTTTGCTCTGCTCATGCCTGCGTCGCTTGGACTTATTCTCGGTAACGCCGACTGGACGCTGGTTGGTGGAACGGGCCAGATCAGCAATGGCGAGCTGAAACTTGCCGATGTCTTCCGGCTGGCGACCGGGCCCCACGGAGCGACGGCTGCCGGGTGGGCCTTGCTCGTGTTGCCGGGACTTTCCCTGTTGCTCGGGTTTGGGCAACGTCTGGCTTGGGCAGCTCGATCATGGTTCGTGATCGTTGGATCGGTCGCTCTGGCCTGGTTCGCTGACCAAGGTGATCTCGGCGTGGCCCTCGGCGATCCTCATGTCGTGTTGGCCCCAGCAGCAATGAGTTTGGCCTTCGCTGCGGGTATGGCTGCGATGGCATTCCAACGAGACCTTCGTCGTTATCGCTTTGGCTGGCGCCAGCTTGTTCCCTTCGTTGCGGGGGCCGCAGTGGTGGTCTCTGCGGGCGCAGGGCTCGGAGGTTCGCTCGACGGACGCTGGCAAGTCGCCGACGACGGCTATGAAAGTGTGTTCCAGTTCTTCCAGGAGGCCGCGCCCGACCATGCCCGAACGTTCTGGATCGGCGATGCCGACGTGCTGCCTGTCGACGGGTGGCGGTACGACGATGACCTGACCTATTCCGTCACCCAGGCCCGCACCCCCACGGTGCTCGATCATTCTGTTGGCAACCCAAGCGATGTCACAGCCGATATTCGCAATGTGTTCGAAGAAACGTTGTCTGGAGCATCGAGTCGACTCGGGCAACGACTGGCGCTTTACGGCATCCGCTACATCGTGGTGGTCGAAGCAAATGCACCCAAGCCGTTCTCGTCGATCGAGAAGCCGGTTGATGCAGCAATTATTGATCGGCTCGTGGAGCAACTCGACCTCGTACGTGTCGAGGTACGTGCGGGAGCGTCGATTTACGAGAACCGCGCTTACGTTCCTACGGTGAGCGCATTCGCCCCCGGTGTGCTGGCGTCGACTCCCCAGGGAACCGCCCCGACTGACTGGACCCTCGCTTTGCCCAATGTCACCTCGCTGCGCTCCTATAGCGGCTCGGTCCAGCCAAGTGAGATCTACCTGGCCGCTCCCGCCACCACGAACTGGACCATGCAGGTCGACGGACAGTCACAACCTCGAGGCCAGGTATCTGAGTGGGCGCAGTTCTTCCAGGTTGACCGGGCAGGAGCTGCCACGTTGGCACACAGCAACGAGTCCACTTACTGGTACGGCACGGTGGCACAGCTCGTTGGCTGGCTCGCGATCCTTACGATGCTTGCTCTCGGACGGCGGCGGCGACTATGAAACGCTGGCCCGCACTCATCTTGGTAGTGGCCATGGTCGCCGGTCTCATCGCGCTCGAACGCAACGCAGCGGTCGACGAAGCGGCTGTGCAGCCCACACAAGGTCAAGGCCCCGTATCGGCCGGAGCAGATGCCTCTGGTTCCACGTGGTACTGCGCCGCCGGGTTTACCACGCCAGATGCGACCAGTGATCATGTGATCGTTCTCACAAACTCGACTGACGAGCCCGCAGTGGGCACACTCACGCTCTTTCCGGCTCTGGTCGACACACTTGGTGATCCCATTACCTTTCTCCCGGCCAATCAGCCGTTGGAGGTTCCGGCAGGAGCGCAGCGATCTATCTCGCTGGCGCCGCTCGTTGCCTCGCTCGACGATCAGCTAGCCACCAACACCGGTTCTTTTGTCGCTGCGCTCGCCGAGTTCGACGGTGCAGGAGTCAATGTTGAGCACAGCGTGATCGGCACCCAAGGAAGCGATATCGGTCCCTGCGCCACCTCGGCATCGACGAACTGGTGGTTTGCCAGCGGCACCACAACCAAAGACGTTGGTTATCAGCTCTACCTGCTTAATCCATTCCCCGACAATGCTGTGGTCGACATCACCTTTGTGACCGACGCAGGTACCCGAAGCCCGACTGCCTTCAACGGCAAGCTCGTGCCTGCACAGAGCCTTACGGTGTTGCAGGTATCGCCCGAAGTCGCGGTGAATGCGCAAACAACCGCCCAGGTATCGGTCGTTGCCGGGCGCGTCATTGCCGAGCGAATACAGCTCTTTGAGAACGAAGCTGGTCCGTCGGGCTTGTCGCTATCGCTTGGGTCAAACCGGCTCTCTGAGCAATGGTTCTTCCCCGCCGGCCGGTCTCTGCCCGGAGCCGCCGAGAGCTATCTGATCTACAACCCCGGCGAGACCGAAGCCGAGGTCGAGTTCGAACTCAAGCCCGACAGCGCAGACCGGGTTGGCGACATTGCTCCGCTTCAGGTCCCGGTAGGTAGCCGCGAGCGATGGATCGTGACCGTGAGCGGTCACACCACCCATCCGGTCGACGAGATCGCCACCATCGATGCAAGCACCATGCTGAGTCCAAGCGAGCCGTACTTCGCTTCTGTCCGGAGTTTTAACGGTGTGCCAGTAGTTGCCGAACGCATTCTGACTCGCCCGCTCGGCGTCGGCGGTGTGGCCGCAGGCCTCGGCATCGACGCAGCATCGACCGACCAAGCCATGGCAGTACCGCAACTCTTGACCGGCGCAGAAGCAGCCACGCTGGCCATACTGAACCCGGCGGGCGACACCATCTCTCGGGTCGAGGTCCTCGTTGGCGGCCCCGAAGGCGAAGAGTCAAGGGCAACGGTCGAACTGGCACCTCGGCGCCGGGCGGTCTATGACCTGCTCACGCTTGTCGAGCCAGGTGACCAATGGATCCGAGTTCGATCATCGACCGGAGCGATCGTCGAAATGACCATCGCGTCAAATCTCATGCTGCTCACCACAGGCGCAATCCCCGTCGAAGGCACGACCAGCATCCCCGACCTGCTCGCCTTCGACTAGGGGCAGGCGGCGAGGCGAAGCGAGTGAGCGAAGCGAGTGAGCGGACTACCCT
>Ga0209828_1003712_pt1 | contig 11453 bp, 15 predicted proteins | sample MaitaG_FD_187429 | JGI IMG/M metagenome (GOLD analysis project Ga0209828, IMG submission 187429) | Marine algal microbial communities from Maine, USA - Maine_Asex2 metaG (SPAdes) (version 2) | ecosystem: Host-associated > Algae > Red algae > Unclassified | place: Maine, USA | collected 2015-01-05
TATTCAGCAATCTTTATATTGGTTTATGTCAGCGATGCTCCTATGTCAATTGTTTGGTTAGTTGTTTGTAGATTTGTCGGCTTATGTGGCGTTTGAGTTGTCTGATTGTTTCTTTTTTGGTTTTTCCTTCTGCCGTTTTTTTGTTGACGTATTTTTTGGTTTCGGGGTCGTGTTTCATTCTTGTTATAGCGATTGTGTAGAGGGCGTTGTTGGCTTTGCGGTTGCCGCCTTGATTAAGCCGGTGTCGCTGCTGTTTTCCACTGGATGCGTTAACGGGCGATACACCGCAGAGGGCAGCGAAGCTGGCCTCTGATTTCATTCTTTGCGGGTTTGATCCGGCTGCTATGACTAGTTTTGCTGCTACGTCGTTACCGATTCCTTGGAGTTCCATCATCTCAGGTACAGTCTCTTTCAGGGTTGTGGCTAGGTCTTGGTCGTGTTGTTTAATCTCTTTGTTAAGAGTCAACCATCTTGTAGCCAATATTTTGAGTGTGTGTCTAGTAGCTGATATCTCATTAGTTAAATAGTGTTTTGGCCGCCATTTCACTGCTTTGGTTGTAAGTTTCAAAGTGGTTAAACCATTAACCTCGTTTTTGATTGGTTCTGGTGCTGTTATAAGTATTGCTTTGATTTGGCATGCTGTTTGTGTCCGTGCTTTGACAGCTGAAGATCTAGCTATCTGTAAGACACGTATTATCTCAACTCTGCCGTAGGTTTGTTTGTGGCTGTTTGTTTGTTCACCACTGGCGACTGCTTTGGCTGCGGCGTGAGCGTCAGTTTCGTCTGTTTTGCCGTAACGGCGGCGGTGTTGACGGTTAACCCTGTTAATCTCAACAACCTGGTAATCATAGTTGGTTAAATAACTCGCTAAATTCTTGCCGTAACAACCAGTTCCCTCAATACCAAAACAACTGATAGTTCCTTGTTTTCTAGCCCAGTTAATGAGGTTTCGATATCCCTTGCTATTGGTTTCAATTTCTAAAGATGACATAAATTTGCCGGTTTCAGTCACAGTCACAGCACAATGAGTGTCCTTGTGAGTGTCAATACCAACAAAAATGTTGTGTTGACTATTGCTGTTTCGTGTTATTGTATTCATAAGCTTTGCCTTTCAAGGTGAGTGAAATGTTGAACGGACAGGACAGTTTCGAGAAAAACTCTGGTATGAACAGCAGTTTTTTTCAGGCTCCTATTAAGTCACGACAACAAAACATGTGAAAGGGTTCAGGTCAACAAATCGTTAGTAAGTCACACCCTAAAAAGGTGGACAGTCATCCTCAGAGTCAGACCTGAACCCAACACCACAATAACAAACTGTCATCCTTAATTACTTTTGCTTCGTTAGCTTCCGTGGCAAACCAAGATTTTACCCTGTCAAGAAAAGTTATGGCTTTATGTTCTGAAGTTATATCTGATTCGTTCATAAAGACAGCCTAACTGCCTCTGAGCTTGTCTAGTGAGTCAGTAAAAAACTAATTATTAGGAGATACCCTTATCGTAAAGGTTTGAAGGTTTGTGATGTCAATTAAAGACTATTTTTTATCTAGACGAGTTGGTAATGCAATGATGTCTCCTGGCGCAATTTTGCTTGCTGGCCTAGGTGCTTCGATTGGGATTCTTCTAGGTCTAGGTCTCTTTGGTGCTGTTATCGGTGGGGTACTTGGTTGGTCATCAAAGGTTTTGTACAGCGCCTTTTCAACACCTGGTTTACCTAGCATTAATGACAGCTTTGATTCACATAAGTTAACTGGTTCTTGGAAAGTATTTTTTCGAGATGCTCAGGAAGCTCGAATAAGGTTTGATTCTGTAATAGGTCGAGCAGAGTCTGGACCTTTAAAAGATCGTTTAGAGTCTATTGGTTCTAAACTTGATGATGGTCTAAAGCAGGCCTGGCAGTTGGCTGTTCATGGTCAACAGATGCAAGAAGCAACTAAAGATATTCCTATATATCAAGTTCAAAAAGAGTTAGACGCATATAAATCCGCAGATTCATTGAATCCGACTATGGCTAGAACTAAACAGGCCTTAGAAGCCCAGCTAGAAGCCGCTCGCAGAGTCGATGCTGTTATGCAGCAATCACACGATAATTTGAGATTGATTAACGCCCATCTAGATGAAGCTGTTGCTCGTGGAGTTGAGCTTTCTTTGACTGCGAATGATCCGTCTGATTTGATAAGTTTGGACGATGATGTTAGTGATGTCCTAGACGAGATGGAAGCTTTGCAGCAGGCGTTAAGAACCACAATGTAGCCAATATCGTTATGACGATTTGGTAAAGATGCCTATCGATCTATATTTTTTTGTTAACATTGAGCCATGACAGGTCCTTTTAATAATAATCCTATTGATCCTAATTCTGGGAATCAGCAAGCTGCTGGTCAGCCCCCTTTCCAACAAGATCAGAATCAGCAGTTTGGTGCTCCTCAACAGTTCCCAAACCAGCAGATGGGTGGCAGTCCGTTTGTTCCTAAAAAGAAAAGAGCTAAGTGGCCTTGGATTGTTGGCGGAATCTTTTTATTCTTGTTGTTGTTGGGTGGCGGCTGTGCTTTTTTCTTTTATAAGCTTGTTTCTGGGCCTACGAATGCCGCAAATGAGTATTATGCAGAGCTTCAGGATGGTGATTATGTTGGAGCCCACGATTTGTTGTGTGAAAATGCAAAAGCTGCTCTGACTCCTGCAGATTTAGAAGCACAGTATCCGAATGTTTCTGAACCATCGTTCATCGCTTCAGAATTATTAGATGATTCAGCCAGTGTAGAAGGTGAAATTACTATCAATGGGGTAAAGAGAACTGAATCTTTAGATTTGGTTAAAGTCCTTGATGTGTGGAAACCCTGCCCACGCTAAATCATTGGCGGGAACTTTGGTATGACAGATCTTTTTAATAATAATTCTAATGGTCAAGATTCTGGAGATCGGTCTAAGTGGCCTTGGATCGTTGGCGGATTGTTTTTGCTACTTCTTTTATTGGGAGGTGGGATTATGTACGCAATAAGTCCTAAGCAACTAAGTGACTCTTCAAAAGCTGCTACCCAATATTTTACTGAAATTAAGAGCCGTAACTATTCTGGTGCTCACGATTTATTATGTTCGCGAGCCAAGAAAGATACTACTCCTGAGGATTTAGAAGACCAGTACCCTGAACATTATAGTCCAATTTTCAAAGACTCTGAGGAAGGCAAGTTCAGTTCAGTTGTAACAGGTACTATTCAATTTAAGGGGCTCACCCAGAATGAAGTTGTTTACCTGATTAAAGAAGATGGTAATTGGAAAGTCTGCCAATAGATTGTTTCATAGAATCCTGATTTTAGTTGGAATAGCTTTGAAAGATGCTGTATAAAAAAATGACCCCACCTGAGTGAGGTCATTTAGTCTAAACATAAATATGGGTTAGAGAATTTATTGTTGTTGTTGAGCTTGTTGTGTAACTTCTCCAGCTGATTCAACAACATCGATACCAAGCTGAGCTCGTATTTCGTTGAGTCTGTTATTTGCTTCCATATTCATAGATGCTTGTTCAACTTCTAAGATTCGGCCTTCAACAGATTCTTCGTTTAGTTCTGTTGTGCCTTTGGCCTTAGCGTAACGAGCTTCGATTTTGTCTCTAACTTCGGTGAATGATGGAACGTCTTGTCCAACTTGTTCGGTTAGAACTTCCATTGCGTCGTTGAGGCTTTCTTGCATTTTTGCTTGATCAAGCTGAGAAAGAAGTTTTTGTTTCTCGCTCAATTTTTTCTGCAATAATGTAGAGTTCTGCTGGACGGCACCTTTTGCTTGGTCGGCTGCTTCACTAGACTGTAAATGAAGCGCTTTTAAGTTTTCAACTTCGTGCTCGATTGCAATTAATCGGTTTGCAAAAGATTCAGCAGCAGATGTGTATTGTAGGACTTTTGCTTCTTCACCATTTTTTTGAGCTTTATCAGCCATCATCACAGCTTGCTGAGCATTATTGCTGAGCTTTTCGTACTCTTCCATTGACCTGTTCAGGCGAATTTCAGTTTGTTTCTGATTAGCAATAACATTGGCAGCTTGTTCTTTCAGTTTTCGATGCTGAGTTTGAGCTTCAGATATTGCTTGTTCCAATTGAATTTTTGGATCAGCGTTTGATTCTAATGTGTTTCCGAGTTTGGCGGTCATGTATTTCCACCAACGTTTTGCTACTTTTATCATGTCTGAGATTCTAGCAGCTCAACTGCTGTTCACTCATTGAGATAAAGATTCCCTTAGCACTATAGTTTCACGGCGACGCTGGCAATATCTTCAGTCTCAAGATAAGTGAGTTCGTCATCGGTAGGGTTTTCAACTTCGGTTACTCTTTTTGCATGTTGTGCAACGGCGGCTTCAAACAGGTTTCTTGATAACCTTCCGTTGCCAAATCCGTGGCCTCTTTCATGGGCGTCTAGCCAAACAGTTGCAGCTTCGACAGCTTCTTCTGTTAATTTGTATTCACCTTTTTTGGTTATTAACTTTAGGATTCCAATTAGTTCTTCAGTTGTGTAATCGGGGAAGTGAATGGTTTTTGGAAAGCGGCTTTTGATGCCAGGGTTTGCGCCTACAAGGTCTGCCATCTCTTTTGGGTAGCCGGTCAAGATTACAACCATCGAGTCTCGGCGATCTTCAACATTTTTTACTACTGCGTCAATTGCTTCTCGGCCAAAGTCTTTTTCGCCACCTCTGGTTAATGAATAGGCTTCGTCTATCAGGAGGACTCCGCCGTCAGCTGCGTCAAATACTTCGCCTACTTTGGTAGCGGTTTGTCCTACGAAGCCAACAACTAGTCCGCTTCGGTCAACTTCTACTAGGTGTCCTTTTTCTACTATTCCTAATGTTCTATAAATGCGAGATAACAGTCGTGCGACGGTTGTTTTTCCGGTTCCCGGATTACCGCTGAAGATTAAGTGTTTAGTGCTGTCGACTACAGCTAAGCCTCGTTCTTCTCTTAATTTTTGGACCCGTAGCATTGCTGAAAGTAGTTTGACTTCTTCTTTAACTACTTCTAAGCCTATGAGCTCGTCTAGCTCTGCTAGTAATTCTTCTAGGTCTTCTGGTGGCCCTAGTTCTTCAACTTCGACGTTGTTTGGTTTGCCGCCTTCGGTGGCTTTTTTTGGCAGCTTGTTTTCTAAGGTCCTTCTGAAGTCAACTATGGCTTGTAAAGCTTGATCGTTGGCAAATTGGTCGAGTGAAACTACTACGTGGGCTAATTCTATTGCTTCGTTGAAATAGGTTTGAGATAATTTTGTGCCTTTAGCTTCGTCTACTTTTACGAAGGTTTCAAACATCGCTGAAGGAGTTTCAATGTTAGTTTTTTTGCCACTTATTAATGAGTTCCGCCTTAAACCATCGGGGGTTGTTGCCCCTGGCAATAGGTCGTGTTGTGAAAAGGCTGCAACAACCGCCCATAGCTCTTCGTCTGAGTGGCGATCGTTAATGTCAATAAAGGCAACACATAGGTTAAACGCTTCAACAATTGTGTCTTGAGTTAACTTGTTGGCGGTGTTGTCTAGCTTTGTGCCTTCGGCGGCTTTTTCTAAGGCAATACTTACGTTGCTCGTAAACTTTTCGACTGCTTTTGTTAAGCCTTTATCCATGTGTTTAAGACTAGCGGAAATTAGTTAGTCTGGAATGATCTAATGCGGTCATGTGGTCAGCGATTTGACAAATGTTCATCATGCTTGCATAATGTAAGCATGCCTAATGTTTTAATTCGAGATTTGCCTGAAGATGTACATGGGGAGTTGGAGCGTCGCGCCCGTTCAGCCGGGCAGTCTTTGCAACAGTTCTTAACCGCTCAGCTAAGAAAATTGGTTGGGCAGCCTACTGTCGCTGACGTTTTCGCTAATCTTGAGAATCAGTCTGGTGGTGCTGTCGGATTTTCGCAGGCGGTCAGTGATTTGTCAGATGAGCGAAAGAGTTGATAGTCATAGATGCTTTGGTTCTTGCTAATGCTTTGGGAGATGATTTTTCCGATGGCAGAAAAGCAAGGTCTGAGTTGCTCGAAGCCAGCGCTCTGGCTGCGCCTGATTTGATTAATGTTGAAGTAGCTGCAGTCCTTCGCAAGCGTTGGATTGCTCAAACTTTAAGTGATGAGCGGTTATCTGTTGCGATTGATTCTTTGTTAAAACTTCCGTTGATTATATACCCTACGATTGGGCTCATTAAGCGTTCGCTTGAACTGCGTTCAAATATTACAGCCTATGATGCTGTCTACGTTGCGTTGGCAGAGTCTTTGTCGGTCGAGTTGTTGACCAGCGACCGCAAGTTGGCGGATGCTCCGGGAACGCAATGTAAAATCAGAGTAATTGAATAATTCCAGCTTAAATATTATTTAGGAGGATTTTTTTATGAGAAGTCCCTTTCAATGGAATAGCTCTAATTGTTAACTTCATCAGCGGAGATCCGATCTAGTTTTTCGTTTAGTTCGTTTTCAAGTGCTTCAAAGCCATCGTTTTTAAAGCCAGCTTTTTGTAGAATTTCTTCGCTGATTCCTAGATTTTTAAAAGCTGTATAAGCGTATGTCCAACCTTGGCTATCAGTATATTTTTTTGCTTCAGCAATAAATATGTTTTCTGCTCCTGTGAACACAGGACCTTCAGATATGTCAGAGTTCAGAAGTTCTATATATTCAGAAATTAATTCTTTTGGGTTCTTCATGAGCGGGTTTGGATCTGCTGTTAGCTATTTCTTCAGCTAATGCAGGCTCAATACCGTTATCTATACCTTGTATGTATTCTCGTCTTTCTTGTTGAGTGTTCAATACTGCATAATCAGGGTGACGCTCGGTGAACCAATGTTCTACCATTGGTAAAGATTTGGCGAAGAGATCTTCAACGTAAGCAAGTTTTTCGGTAGAGTTATTTTCTATTCTGGCGACGGCTCGTTCTTGTTCGGGATCTAGAATTCGGTTGGCTGTAGTTTCGGCTACTTCACTTGGAGGTAGCGGATAGAGCAGCTCCTTAATTAGCTTGATCTCAGCTTTAGCATCGAAGTACCTCCTTATGAGGTCTCCGATGTCATCCAATGGAACACCGACATCAATAATTTCAAATTTACAGTTGGGATCTATGCTTGAATCTGCCCTTAGTTTGTCTGCCCAGCCGACTGTTCGAGGGTCAGAATACACCTCTATGGAAAGCTCAGTATGCTTCCCTGATAATTTGCGTAAAAATCTCTCATCTCCTCAAAAGACTCTGCATGGATAGTATTCCCAAAAACTGAAACAGGTATTTTACCTTGTACCGGTTGGAAGCTAATACCGTGTTGGCCGTGAGATGAGATTGTTGCTTTCATTAATCCGCCTAAAATTGATTCTTTTTATTATACGTTTAGTTTTTATTTGCACTCATAGCGATTGATAGTTAGTGTCCAATAAGGAAGTTAGTTTTTTTGCGTTGTAGACTTGGTTTCGCTGTAGTCTTTGAGTATGGAAAAACCTGCTCCAAACCCCACTAAAATTCTGTCTGATTGGATGGAATGGGAAAAAGGCGACACAACTCCTGGAGCTGTGATGAAAAATCTTAAAGTTGGTGGCTTGCGTGAACTTCTGGAATCTTTATCAGAAGCCCAAGGCCCAGAATCGAAATAGGAAGGCGTTTAATGTCAGAAATTCAGATTGGTTTAGGAAAATCAGCAAGGCAAAGTTTCTCGCTAGATGATTTAATGCTCCTGCCAGGTCGCAGAACAAGAGACAGCGAACTTGTTGATCTTAGCTGGCAGCTTGATGCTTATAAGTTTGACTTGCCATTTATGTCGTCAGCTATGGATTCTGTTAGTAGCCCAGAGACAGTAATTAAGGTTAGTAAACTTGGCGGTCTGGGTGTTCTAGATCTTGAAGGTTTATGGACCCGCCACGAAAATGCAAACGAGTTACTTGAAGAGTTAAGTAGTCTTGACGAGGTTGATGGTGTAAAAAAGCTGCGTGAACTTTATCAAACTCCAGTAAATCCAGAATTGGTTTCTAAATGTTTGGCCCAGATCCAAGACGCTGGCGTTTACTCCGCCGGTGCAGTTTCTCCAAAACATGTTGCAGCTATGAAAGATGTTTTACTAAAAGCAGATCTTGACCTTCTAGTTATCAGAGGCACTGTTATTTCTGCTGAGCATGTTAGTTCTAAGGGCAAAGAGCCTTTAAATCTTAAAAGTTTTGTTAGAGAGCTTGAAACCCCTGTAGTTGTTGGTGGCTGTGTCAGTTACCAAGCAGCCTTACACCTTATGCGCACTGGGGCTGCCGGCGTCTTAGTTGGTGTTGATAGCGGCAAAACAGCTACTACTAACCAGGTAACTGGTATCGGTTCTGGAATGGCGACAGCAGTTGCTGATGTTAGAGCTGCCCGCATGCGTCACCTTGACGAAACCGGTGTTTATGTTCATGTAATTGCTGACGGTGGTTTTAGAAACTCTTCTCAGATTGCCAAAGCTATTGCTTGTGGCGCTGATGGTGTTGTTCTTGGTTCTGTTCTTGCTTCTAGTCACGAGTCGCCTGGCCGTGGTTGGCATTGGGGTTCTACTGTTGTTCACGAAACTTTGTCTCAAGGTCACCGTGTTAAAGTTCCACCGATTGGTTCTTTGGAAGAAATTCTTTTAGGCCCAGCATTTGGATCTGATGGCAGGCTCAACTTATTTGGTGCTTTAAAGTCAACTATGGCAACTTTAGGTTACGACACTATTAAAGACCTGCAAAAAGCAGATCTAGTTATTTCGAAAGACTAAGCTCAAATAATATGGAAAGTTCTGTGACTACTACTGCTAAAGCTGATCAAATTGTTTTGGTCGTAGATTTTGGTGCTCAATATGCTCAACTAATAGCTAGACGGGTGCGAGAGCACAATATTTATTCAGAGGTTGTTAGCCACCGAATAACTGCTGCGAAGATTAGTGAGTATGCTCCGTCGGCTATTATTCTTTCTGGCGGACCAGCAAGTGTTCATGTTGAGAATGCTGTTCAACTTGATCCAGCTATTTACGATCTTGGTATTCCGATCTTAGGTATTTGTTACGGTGCTCAACTTATAGCTCAACAGCTTGGTGGGGTAGTAGGACGCAATAGTCAAGGCGAGTACGGCCGTACCGAATTGAAGGTTGATACTGCATCAGAATCGAGTCTTTTAGCTGATTTTGATGATTCGTTTACTGTTTGGATGAGTCATTTTGATTGCATTACCGAAGTTCCAGAAGGTTTTAAACAAACTGCATCTAGTCCGAATGCGCCTGTTGCGGTTTTAGAAAACGATGATAAGAAAATTTGGGGTGTGCAATATCATCCAGAAGTTGCTCACACTAATAGCGGCTTTGAACTTCTTGGCAAGTTTTTGATTGACTTGGCTGGTTGTAAACCAGAGTGGACAATGGGTTCAATTATTGATTCTTCTGTTGAAGCTATTAAAAAGCAGGTCGGGTCTTCTAACGTTATTTGTGGCCTAAGTGGTGGTGTAGATTCTGCAGTTGCTGCAGCGTTGGTTCATAAAGCAATTGGTGATCGTTTAACTTGTATCTATGTTGATACTGGTTTGATGCGCAGCGGCGAGTCAGAGCAGGTTGTTGACACTTTCGAGAAGCATCAGGGCATGAAGCTGATTCATGTGAATGCTGCTGACGAGTTTTTTGATCGTCTTGATGGGGTAGTTGATCCTGAAGAGAAACGAAAAATTATTGGTGAACTGTTTATCAGAACTTTCGAATCAGCCTCTGCTGATATCGACGACGCTAAGTTTTTAGTTCAAGGTACTTTGTATCCCGACGTTATTGAATCTGGTTCAAGCGAAACTGGTAACGCAGCTAAAATTAAAAGTCACCATAACGTTGGCGGTTTGCCGGACGATCTCGGGTTTGGTCTAATTGAACCTTTGCGAAACCTGTTTAAAGATGAGGTTCGTCAAATGGGCGCAGAGCTTGGTCTGCCAGAACACATTGTCTGGCGTCAGCCGTTCCCTGGTCCTGGTTTGGCAGTGCGTATTATTGGTGCTGTTTCTCGTGAGAAGGTCCGTATGCTTCAAGATGCTGATTTAATTGTTCGTGAAGAAATTGCTGAAGCTGGTTTAGAAAGAAAGCTATGGCAATCGTTTGCTGTATTGGCAGATATTAAATCTGTTGGCGTTATGGGTGATCAGCGTACTTATGCTCATCCTATTATTATTCGAGCGGTTAATAGTGAAGACGTTATGACCGCTGATTGGGCACGCTTGCCTTATGATTTGTTAGAGAAAATGTCTAACCGAATTATTAATGAAGTGGCAGAGATTAATAGGGTGGCTTACGATATTACATCGAAGCCGCCTGGCACTATTGAGTGGGAATAGTTTATTGATGGTTAAGAAAATCTTGTTTACTGCGATGCGAGGGTTTTGCATGGGCGCAGCAGACATTGTGCCGGGTGTTTCTGGCGGAACTGTAGCATTGGTTCTTGGTATCTACGAACAGTTTTTGGATAATATTCGCATGGGTGCGAAGTGTTTAATTGCTGCTCTAAAATTTGATTTCCCAACGGCTATTGATCGTTTCAAAAAAATAGAATTTGGTTTCATAATACCTTTATTCGGTGGCCTCTTTTTTGCGATAGCTATTCTAACTTCATTAATAGAAGGCTGGCTTGCCAATCAGCCTGAAGAAATAGCGGGCTTCTTTTTTGGTCTTGTTATAGCTTCGATCATTGTTGCTTGGGGGCTAATGCATACAACCTCTTTTAGTGAAAACAGTACAGAACTACTAGTTATTTTGGGTGTAGGTTTGTTAGCCTTTTATTTACTTGGCTTTCAATCTGGCCCGGTTTCTGATCCGCCTTTGTGGGCCTATCTGGTTGCTGGATCAATAGCTATTTGCGCAATGATCTTGCCGGGCATTAGTGGTTCATTCATTCTGTTGATGATGGGTATGTATGCTGCGATACTCTCAGCAGTTCACGACTTTGATATTGCTGCACTTGGGTTATTTTTAATTGGAGCAGTGATTGGACTAGCCATCTTCTCTAATATCTTGGGTCATCTAATCGATAATTATCATGATTTGGTTTTGGCTACTCTAATTGGTCTGATGGCTGGTTCTCTTCGAGTTCTTTGGCCTTGGCCTAACGGCGTTGGTCTGATAAGTGAAGAAGCTGACGAGGTTATTTCGGGTACTGCGCTTGGTAGCCCAGCGGGTAATTTCGTGATGCCTACTCTCTTTGCTGTCGGTGCTTTTGTCATTGTGATTGCTTTCACAAAGTTTGCAAGCAGCTTCGAAAAAGATGCTGAATCATCATCGCTAGCTTAAAAATTGTACATTACCGGCTACGGCTGTCATCCCCACGCCTGTTAGTCCCGGTCATCCCCAAACCTGTCATCCCCGACGCACCAACTCGGAGAGTTGGCAATTGGGGATCTATTCGAATTATTAGTCCCGGTCATCCCCGGCTCGATCGGGGATCTATTCGAATTATTAGTCCCGGTCATCCCCGGCTCGATCGGGGATTTATTCGAATTATT
>Ga0209828_1003714_pt1 | contig 11452 bp, 12 predicted proteins | sample MaitaG_FD_187429 | JGI IMG/M metagenome (GOLD analysis project Ga0209828, IMG submission 187429) | Marine algal microbial communities from Maine, USA - Maine_Asex2 metaG (SPAdes) (version 2) | ecosystem: Host-associated > Algae > Red algae > Unclassified | place: Maine, USA | collected 2015-01-05
GACGTCCACGCTCAAAAACAGCTTTCGAGCGAAGCGAGAATGCGGACCACCCTCAACCGTAGAACCAGCCGGGACCCCAGACGTCCACGCTCAAAAACAGCTTTCGAGCGAAGCGAGAATGCGGACTACCCTCAGTCGTCGCGGCGGCGGACGCGGATCTTGATTGGCGTTGCACCAAGGTCAAACGCCTCGCGTAGTGAGCGTTCGAGATAGCGCAGGTAGGTGGCTGGCAGTGTCCGGTTCGCGAACATCGTGAAGGTCGGAGGGTCAACTGCGCCTTGTGTAGCGTAGAGCACCCGGGCCCCTGCCGGTGCCGGAGTTGCCTGTTGGGCGGCGCGGATGACCCGATTGACTTCTCGAGTCGGCACCCGGCGGTGATAGTCACTCACGGTCTCGGCCAGCACCGGCAGCAAGCGGTGCACACCTTTGCCGGTGAGTGCGCTCATCTTCAAGATCGGTGAGTTGCCTACAAAGTGGAGCTTGCGCTCAACGGCATCGTCGAGGTTCTGGCGCTGCTCGGGATCGAGCATCTCCCATTTGTTCAACACCACCACGATCGGGCAGCCGGCGCCATCGATCCGCTCAGCGAGTCGCTGATCCTGGTGGGTGATGCCGCTGGTCGAATCGATGACTAGCAAGGCAATATCGGACTTATCGATCGATTTGAGTGCCCGCAGCATCGAGTAATACTCGGTGTCTTCGTCGATGCGTGACTTGCGGCGCATGCCAGCGGTGTCAACGAATCGCACCTCGCCCATTTCGGTTTCGACGATGGTGTCGATGCTGTCGCGAGTCGTGCCGGGCATGTCGTGAACGACGGCGCGATCTTCGCCGACCATGCGGTTGAAGAGTGTCGACTTGCCTACGTTGGGGCGCCCCACAATCGAGATCGACAAATACGCATCGTCGGGATCGGTGATTACTGCGGTTGCGTGAGTATCCATCGTCGCTTCGTCGATTGGAGGAAGAATGCCGATGATGATGTCGAGCACGTCGGCGACACCGTTGCCGTGCATTGCACTGACCGGATGCGGCTCACCCACGCCCAAGCCAAGAAGCTCCCACATCTGGGTTTCGAGTCCGGAATGATCGACCTTGTTCGCAATCAACAACGTTGGGCCTTTGCGGCGCCGGATCAGGTCTGCAACTTGGGCGTCTTCGCCGGTAACGCCTGCGGTGACGTCGACCACAAACAGGACCACGTCGGCTTCTTCGAGTGCTTGCTCAGCCTGCTTAGTGACCTTGGTGTCCAACGCGTCGTTGTTTGAGATCCAGCCGCCGGTATCGACTACAACAAAGAAGTGGCCGAGCCAGTCGGCCACAACCTCTTTACGGTCTCGGGTTACGCCCGGCTTCTCTTCGACTATCGCGATACGCCGGCCAACGATTCGGTTCACCAGCGTCGATTTGCCAACATTGGGGCGGCCGACAATGGCGATCGTGGGCAGGTCACCAGCAGGAATCTGATCCCGCGTTATCTCTTCGTAGTCATCGCCGATGTACTCGCTCATGCGCCGATTGCTTTCCGTAGTGAGATGCCGTTGGTCGCAATGACCTCGACAGGGCGTGGTAGGTCTTCGAGGGTCAGCCCATCGAGGAAGCGCCCGTTCGACAGGCATACGTCAGGAAGAAGATACCGGTCTCCTTCGGGTTCAGCGGCGAGAACGCGTTGAAGATCTTCGCCGACCATAAGGCCAGTCACCCCTACATTGCCGCCAAAGAAGTCGTTTGCGACCGGAATGACTCGCGTTGGAGCTTGCAGCTCAGTAGCTTCGATCAATGGGCCGATCACCTGGGCGCCAAGGGTTCCCGTAAGCACGCCGATCGCCCGGTCTTTTCGAGGGCGTCTACTCAGCGTGACCGCAGTAGCGATGTTGGCATGAGGGTCTGACCCCGGGTGCGAAAGCGGTGTTGCCGATGCGGCCGGAGCCCGTTCGGCCCGGTAACCCTCGGAGGGAGCCCCTTCGACCCACGCGAAGAAGCCGCTGGCCGTGCTGGTCGCTTCGTCGGTCTCGCCTCGGAATTCGCGCCCAAAAGTAGTTGCCATGCCAATGCCGTCTTCGTGGAGGTCGACATCGTCGTACGCCTCGTGGCCCGGGAAAGGAAGACCAGCTCGCAAGTAGTACTCATCGGCAGCGAATACCATGCGATGTCCGAGCGTGTCTGTGAAAATGCGCTGCCATCGCTCGATGATGTCGACGACGTCGCTCGCTTCTGCGGGCGTGTGCGGCCGCATGGCGTCGACTGGGGAGAATCGGCTCACGCCAAGCGGCACCACTGCGATGCTTGCGAGCTTGTCGTAGCGATCAAGCACACCAGCGAGCGTCTGCTCAAGCACCCGGCCATTGTTCACGTCGGGACAGCACACGATCTGGCCGTGCACCTCGATACCTGCCTGCAGGATTGCTTCGAGCCAACGCAGACTCATGGCGCCGCGCTTGTTGCGAAGCATGTGGGTGCGCACATCAGGGTCGGTGGCGTGGATGCTCACATACAGCGGTGATAGGCCCTCGGTGATGACCCGTTCCAGGTCTGCCTCGGTGAAACGAGTAAGTGTCGTGAAGTTGCCATAGAGGAACGAGAGTCGGTAGTCGTCGTCCTTGAGATAGAGCGTGCGCCGCATGCCTTTAGGCAGCTGATAGATGAAGCAGAAGTCGCAGTGGTTGTCGCAGGTTCGCACCCGGTCGAACAAGGCAGCATCGACGTCGATGCCAAGGGGCTGGCCAGCGCGCTTCTCGACTTCGATGGTCATGGTCAGACCGCCACGGTCGATCTCCATCTCCAGATCAGGTTCGTCGACAAGCCGCTGCCACTCAATCACGTCGCGCGGGTACTGACCGTTGAGCGCCACGACTGTGTCGCCAACAGCCAAGCCGGCCTGATGGGCCGGCGAACCTTCTTCGAGGTCAACCACAACCGGCGCACTCATATGGAGATGAGTCTATGCCAGCTGGAGAACAACCACCGGAGGCACCCGTCACGGGCAGCAACCCATGGATCCTCGGTACGCTGCGGGGGTGACCGCTGATCAGGTGTTGTTGGCTGCCCCCCGGGGATTCTGTGCCGGGGTCGAGATGGCGATCAAGGCGCTCGCAACCATGGTGCGCACCTTCCCAGCGCCCGTGTACTGCTACCACGAGATTGTGCACAACCAAGAGGTCGTGCGTCGTTTCGAGGAACAAGGCGTGGTCTTCGTCGACAGCATCGAAGAAGTTCCTCAAGGCTCGCCCATCATGCTGAGTGCGCATGGCTCAGCACCCGATGTGGTTGCCGACGCCGAACAAACCGGGAGCTTCACTGTCAACTCGGTGTGCCCATTGGTCACGAAGGTGCATCACGAAGTCCGAGTGCGAGTGGGCAAAGGCTTCCGCGTGGTCTATGTGGGCCACGAAGGCCATGAAGAAGCGGTTGGCACCATGGCGGTTGCCCCTGATGCGATCAACCGCGTCGAATCCATCGAAGACGTCGCTGCCCTGCCTGACTTCGACGAGCCACTCGCGCTATTGGCACAAACCACGCTGTCGCATCGGGACTGGAGCGACGTCGCCGATGCCGCCCAAGAACGCTTCCCCGAGATGTGGACCCCAGCTCGCAGCGACCTGTGCTTTGCGACCACCAATCGCCAGAGCGCTCTGCTGTCGTTCGTTGATCGCTGCGACGCCATGATCGTCATTGGTTCACCCAACTCATCGAACACCCTGGCCTTGGCCAAGCTCGCCACCGAGAGCGGCTGCAAGATTGTGCTGCGAGTAAACTCCGCCGCAGAACTTCCCGACGATCTCCGTGGCATCGTCGGCGTTACGGCGGGCGCTTCGGCCCCTGAAGAACTTGTCGAAGAAGTCATCGCCAAGCTCGCTCCCACAAACGGCGTTGAAGAAGTACGGGTGGTCGACGAAGACGAGTACTTCCCCCCGCCCCCGCCTATCCGCGACCTGCTAACGGCGCTGTCGACCGCAGCCTCGGTCACCGTCGGCGGCCCAGTTATCAACAGCATTGGTTCGGATCGCTACGTCGGCGCCAGCCAGGTTCTCGCCGAACTCCTTTAACCACGCCCGACCCGTTGGTGTGCGCAACCAGCAGGCTGAGCACGTCGGAGAGCAAGATTGTCGATGTGATGGTGAGATCAGCCGCCACGAGGCCGCCGATCACTACCTGCGCATCATCGCCATCTCCGGCTGCCGCTCGCAGACGAATCGACATCGCCACCTCGCTACCAAGGGTTGCCAAACGTGTTGTGGTAGGCGAGCTCGGCGACGGGTTGGCGGGTGATCGGTCCGTGGCCTTTGCCTACCGGATAGCCAATCGGCACCATTGCCACGGTCGCCCAGCCCTCGGGGATGTGCAGAGCTGCCTTGACCTCGTCTTCTCGCAGGCAATGAAGTGTCGTCAGTGTGCAGCCGATTCCTTCGGCCACGCACGCCAGCATCAGGTTCTGGACCGGCGGGTACACCGACCCACCTCCGACCATGCTGATCCGGTCCAGTCGTGCATCGGTGATCGCCATACGGGATGGATCGGCGCAGAACATGAGTATCGCCGGGGCCTCATGTAGATGATCGGCCAAGTGGTCGCCGGCGGTGGCCTGGCGGCGCTTCTTCTCGGCTTCGGCTTCGGGAAGGCCTGCCAAACGTTCGTGGTAGCCAACTGCGTACTTTGCCCACTGGGGTTGGTAGATGTCTTTGAGCGCCTGCTTCTTGGCCGGATCGGTCACCACAATGACGGTCCACGGCTGCTGGTTTCCGCCGGTTGGTGCCCAACAGGCAGCTTGCAGCAGCCGTTCCATTACGTCGTCGGGAATTGGATCGGTGCGCAACCGCCGAACTGCCCGCAACGTGCTCATCGTCTCGTACAGCTCAGCCATGGCCCCAGTCTGCTAGCCACAGCTCACGTGACGCGAATCCGTGAAGTGGGCACCCCAGGGGTCCTTACTTTACGAACGGCGACTACTCGGTGTCAGTCCAGGGTTCGATGCGGTCGTTGATACCGGGTTCGTCTTCGGACCACGGACGGTTCGGGGTTCCAGCGGCGGCCTGGGCGGCGTCAAAAACGTCTTGCAGACTCTCACGTAGATCGAGCGCAGCCTGCTCAAGTTCGCTGCGCGGCACCCGGCCGGGCGTGTCGGGGTTGCCGATATAGATCGGGTCGCCGAACACCACGACCACTTTTTGGAATCTCGGGAGTTTGACGCCAATCGGCATCACACCGTGAGAGCCGCCGATGCCCACGGGCACGATTGGTGTGCCGGCCCGAGCAGCGAGCCACACCGCGCCTTCGAAGACCGGCTTAATCCGGGGACCCTCTTGGCGGGCTCCCTCGGGGTAGACAACCAGCATTTCGCCCCGCTCAAGGATGGCCCGTGAGTTGTTCAGAGACTCTCGATCAAAGGTGCCCCGCTTGACAGGGAAGCCACCAAGAGCGACAAGAAATCTGGTCCAGAACGGACTCTTGAAGATGGACTCTTTGGCCATGAACCGCGCGTCGCGTGGCAGCGTTGCGCCGATCAGCGGCGTGTCGATATTAGATCGGTGAGTCGGCGCAATGATGACTGGCCCCGTTGTTGGCACTTTTTCTTGGCCAACCGTCTCGATCCGGCACAGCCAGGAGAGCACACCTTTTGCCACAAGAAACGTGGCCAGGGCTTTGAACCGGCGGGCCCTAGGGGTTACGGCTGCACCAAAGTCGGCGCCGCCATGGCGGGGATCGTCAGACACTGCCATCAGATGATCGCCCGAGCCTTGGCAAGTCCAATGATGATCTCGACGACCTCGCCGATCTCGTGCTTGGTGGTGTCGACAGTGACCGCGTCGTCAGCGGCCCGAAGTGGCGACTCTTCGCGCTCGGTATCCAGCTTGTCTCGCCGCAGCAGGTCTGCCTCGACCTCGTCGATGTCCGCGCCGATCTCCAGCGCTCGTCGCCGGGCTCGTTCTCGGACCGATGCGGTTACGAAAATCTTGAGCGCTGCGTTGGGTACAACGACCGTGCCGATGTCGCGGCCTTCGAGCACTCCCCCGCCGCTCTTCTCGATCCATATTTGCTGGAGCTCGACCAGGGCAACCCGAACGCGGGGGTTGGCCGCTACGGCCGACACGTTGGTCGTTACCTCTACGCCTCTAATGGCATTGGTTGCCTCGACGCCGTCGACCACGATCGATGTTGCACTCAGATCCAAGTCGATGTCGGCCAAGACCTGATCGATCGCTGTCCAATCGGCCGGGTCGATCCCGCGTTGCATGACGCCGAACGTGATCGCCCGGTACATGGCACCAGTGTCCAAGTAGGGAAGGCCCGACTCTTTAGCCACAAGTTTGGCGACCGTCGACTTTCCGGAACCACCTGGGCCATCAAGAGCAATAACTCTTGCGTTTGGGAGGGCTCGAACCTGAGTTCCGCTCACAGCAGTTTCCGCATCGACGACGGGTAGCCCGCTTGGTTGAGCTTGGCGGCGAACGCTGGCTGGTCATCCAGCGACACGACCATGATGGCAACACCTCGGCCGCCTAGCGAAGAGTGGGCAATCTCGAAATCATAAATGTTGACCTCGGGTGCCAGGGTCGTAAGTGCAGCTATGGCGCCCGGGATGTCGGGCATCGTGACTCGCACTTCGCACAGCGCAAGACCAGCAGGGATGCCACTCGGAAGATTGACACGCGCTTTGCGCGCTCCGGTGAGCAGCGAACGAAGCTCTTCGCGGTCGATGCGCTCAACTATGCCCCGAACGTTCTGTAGCGCCTCGATTAAATCGTCGAGCGACTCGACGATTTGGTCCTTGTTCTGTTCGCAAATGTCGAGCCAGATTGCCGGATGGCCAGCGGCAATGCGGGTCATGTCGCGAAAGCCACCTGCGGCCAAACGAAGCACCGCGTCGTTGTCGAATCCATTGCCAGCCGCCATCAACATCATGGTGGCTGCGGTGAGGTGAGGAACGTGGGAGATCCTGGCTACTGCAGCGTCGTGGTGAGCAGGGTCCATCGAAACAACTTCGGCGCCGAGCGAACGAACGACTTGACCGACGAGGGTGTAGGCATCGTCGCTCGTCGAACCCGTTGGCGTCACCACCCAGGTGGCATTACGAAACAGTCCGGATCGAGCGCCGGCCACGCCATCTTGCTCACTGCCGGCCATTGGATGGCCGGCCACGAATCGGGGATGGTCTAGCGCAGCCGCGATCGTTGCCTTAGTACTACCCACGTCGGTAACGAAGCCGCCCGTTTCGGCCAGCGCCCGCTGCGCAGCCTCCACGATGCCGCCTGCAGGTGTAGCGATGAACGTGATTTCTGCGTCGGGGTCCATGCCGATCGCGTCAAGGACTTCGAGCTCAAGCGCGAGTTGGTTCGTCGAGGCATCGCGATCTTGTCCGCTGACATGCCAGCCAAGTTCGCGAAGGCGAAGAGCGACGCTGCCTCCAATAAGACCGACACCAACGATGTTGGCCCGCCGAGGTGCCGCCAGCCGGTCAGTCATCGACAAGGTCAGGGCGAAGCCGGCGCGCCTCACCGTGATACACGGGAACTACCTCGGCCCGGCTCCGAGCGGTATACGCGTGCAACAGAATTCGCACGCACCGATCGACGCCGGTGGTCACATTGGCTTCGACAGCTCCGAGCAATGGCACATCGTCGAAACCGCATTCCTCACGTAGCGCCGTGCCTGCATACATCGAAGTGAGATCTGGCGTGACGGTCAGAATCACGTCGATGAGATCCTCGTCGACAAGCTCGTTCTTGGCCACGAGTTCGTTCATAAGATCCCGAACCGCAACCCGGATTTGCGCCGGGTCATCTTGTTCTACGGTCGTTGCACCCCGGAAGGCTCGTACTCGTGGCTCCACGGCCGTCGATGCTATCTGAGGCCGCACGCTGCGAGCTTGTTTTCGTTCAACCAGCGGTGAGCTGTTCGAGCTTGCGGATTTCGTCGAGGGTGAGCTCGCGCCATTCGCCCGGCGCCAGGCTGCGATCGGCAAGCGCTCCGATACGGATACGAACCAGGCGGGTCACGGGAAAGCCAAGGGCACCGCACATGCGGCGAACCTGACGGTTGCGACCTTCGTGGATCGTCAGCTTGAACAGATTCTTGTCAATCTGCGAAGCCTTCGCTGGCGCAGTGAGACCGTCGTCGAGCTCGATGCCCTCTCGGAGCTGGCGCAAGTCGCTTCGCCCCATCGCCCCCTTGACCTCGACCAGGTATTCCTTCTCGACACCAAACGACGGATGTGTCAGCCGGTGCGTCAACTCGCCATCGTTGGTAATCAACAGCAGACCTTCGGTGTCCATGTCGAGGCGCCCAACGGGAAAAACACGAGGCTCGCTCGGCACGAGGTCGGTCACGATCTCGCGATCGTGGGTGTCCGCAGCGGTGGTCACAACACCCTTGGGCTTGTTGAGCAAGTAGTACGTAAGGTCGGGTGCAACACCCACTCGGGCACCGTCGACCTCGACGACATCGTGTTCGACATCGACCCTACGACCGAGCACGGCGACTTCGCCATTGACGCTGATCCGGCCATCTTCGATCATGTCTTCGACAACCCGACGGCTGCCGAAACCACGCACGGCCAGAACCTTCTGCAATCGCACACCGTCGGCGTGCGCTGGGGTCGTCATGTCGGTCAGGCTTCTTCGGATAAGTCGCCGTTCAGCGACACGATGCCATCAACGTCGTGCTGATCGCCATCGACGCCGTCGGATGATTCGTGAGCGTCGTCGTCGGCGCCCTCTTCGGCGTAGTCATCGCTTGGTGCAGCAGCGGCGACCGCAGCGACATCGAAGGCGCTGTCATCAAGGCTGTCTAGGGCGGCATCGCCAGAGCTCGTGGGGTTGACCATCAAGGTGGTCTCGAGTGCTTCGACGACATCGGCGCCAGGCACGAACTGGCCGAGTGGTGGCAGCTCATCGACGCTGTTCAGTCCCAGTCGTTCCAAGAACGCAGGCGTGGTGCCATAGAGAGACGCGCGGCCTGGGCCGGGATCTCGAGCGAGTTCCGAAACATAGCCACGGGCTTCGAGTGTGCGAACGACGCCCTCGGCGTTTACGCCGCGGATCGCCGATATTTGGTTACGACTAATCGGCTGCTTGTAGGCGATGATCGCCATGGTTTCGAGCGCTGCTGCGGAGAGCCGGGTGGCCTGTCCGTCGAGCACGAAGCGTTCCACGATGGGGGCCTGGTCAGGATGGCTCTGAAAGCGCAGTCCCCCGGCCACCCGCTGCAAGACGAACCCACGCCCTTGACTTGCGTAGCTCTGGATCAGGTCGGCTGCGGCGATCTCGATGTCTTCTTTCGACGCGCCGATGATCTCGGATAGCTGAGTGGGCGAGACCGGTTGGTCAGCCACCATGAGGATGGCTTCGATTGCGGCTTTGACTTCGACGGAATCCACAGCTTCGGTCATCCTTCGTATGAGTCAATCAAGTCAAGTGCGGTCGAACCATCGCGGTCGGCGAGCCATTCGACCTCGATATTGCCAAAGCTCGAGAATTGCTTGATGTCGAGCATGTCTTGCTTGTAGAGCTCAAGAACCGCCAGGAAGTACACGACGACCTCGATGCGGTCGACAAGTTGCGCAGTGATTTGGCGGAAGCTCACCACCCCTCGATCGGGCAGATCAATCGACAGTTCGTTAACGGCATCGCTAACGCTAAACGAGATCGGGGCAATGTGATCAGTGGCAACTCGGATAACCGGCTTGGGTGCGGTCGCTCGCATGAACGCTGCCCGCAGATCGGTGGCTACTACGTTGGCCAACAAGTCCGGGAGTAGATCGATGAAGGCTTCCTCGATGCCGGACTTGCGAGGGTAGGAGCGGCTTGCTTCGCTCGATAGGACTTGTAACGATTGCGCAGCGTCCTTGAACGTTTTGCATTCGAGTAGCCGAGCGAGCAGAAGATCGCGTTCCTCCCACAACGCCAGTTCTTCGTCGAGATCAGATCCGGGCGGATCGGGAAGCAAGCGCCGACTCTTGAGCTCAACCAGCGTGGCTGCAATCAGCAAGAACTCCGTGGCAAGTTCGAGTTCAAGTTCTTCCATCTGGCCCAGGGCCGAAATGTACTCGTCGACGATCGACGACAGCGAGACCTCGTACAGGTCAACCTCGTCTTTAAGTATTAGATGGAGCAGCAGGTCGAACGGCCCGTCGAAAACGGGGGTCTTGACAGCAACGCTCACGATCCAGAGGTTACCGATCTCGGTTAGCCGCCAGCGCCATATCCCGCATTTCCACAGAACCACCGCTTGCCACGATGGCGCAGGCCCAGATCGGGATCATTGAGTGGGTGCGCCGCGGACCTGTGGATCTACAGTCAAGGTCAATGTCTGCTTCAACTCACCACATTGTGTGGTTCCGCCGTGACCTGCGTTTGGGCGACAACCCTGCTTGGGCAGCGGCCACTCAAAGCGCCGAAGAAGTCACGGCGCTGTTCGTCCTCGATGCACAGCTCTTCGATCGGGCAGGGCCTTTCCGCCAGGCCGCCCTGGTTGCGCACCTGCAAGCACTCGACGCCCAGTTAATCGAGCGGGGAGGCCGCCTGCGGGTCGAGGCCGGAGATCCTGTCGTGGTAGTTGCCGCGCTGGCCGACGAACTTCGCGCTGAGCGCGTGCACTGGAACAGTGACACCACACCCTATGCGGTGCGCAGAGACCAGGGCGTGCTTGAACAGCTTGGCGAGCGAGCCTCGACGCACTGGGGACTGTTCGTACACGAACCAGGCAAGGTCCTCACCCAAAAGGGCACTCTTTCCCGAGTGTTCACTCCCTTCTCCAAGGTGTGGGAGCGCACCGAGATGTCACCTTGGGCCGAAGGCGAGGGCACGGCCGCAATTGCCGCCGACCCGGGCCATGGAATCCCTGCTGCCGACGGAGCCGACGAGTATCCCGGCGGCGAAGAAGCAGCCCGAACCCGGCTCCATGAGTTCCTGCACCGCATCGATGACTATCTCGAGACACGAGACTTGCCTGCCGTCACGGGTACCTCGATGTTGTCAGGCGACCTCAGATTCGGCACTCTCTCGCCCCGAGAAATCGCAGCCACTGTGGGCGAGACCACCGACGGGCGGCGGGGATTTGTGCGCCAGCTCGCGTGGCGGGACTGGTATGCCCATTTACTTCTCGAGAATCCCACGATGCCCAATGCCGCAATCCGGCCCGAGTACGACCGGGTTGCGTGGCGAGACGACCCCGTGGAATTTGAGGCGTGGAAGCACGGTCAGACTGGCTTCCCAATCGTCGATGCTGGCATGCGGCAGTTATTGCACACCGGCTGGATGCACAATCGGGTCCGCATGATCGTTGGTTCGTTCCTGGTCAAAGATCTACTCATTGATTGGCGCAAAGGCGAACGGTGGTTTCGCCACCTGCTGGTCGATGCTGACATGTCACAGAACGTGGGCAACTGGCAATGGGTTGCGGGTTGCGGGACCGATGCTGCGCCCTATTTTCGAATCTTCAATCCGTGGACGCAGAG
>Ga0209828_1003717_pt1 | contig 11439 bp, 14 predicted proteins | sample MaitaG_FD_187429 | JGI IMG/M metagenome (GOLD analysis project Ga0209828, IMG submission 187429) | Marine algal microbial communities from Maine, USA - Maine_Asex2 metaG (SPAdes) (version 2) | ecosystem: Host-associated > Algae > Red algae > Unclassified | place: Maine, USA | collected 2015-01-05
TACGCCTGCGATGCTTCTGAGTATGGCCCTTTAAATAGCAGCGTTGCGTACTGACCTTTCGGTATTGTTTGCTCTGTATAAACATCTGATTTGATCTTGGAAATGTCAGCCTCATTCACACTCACACAAGCTGCCGAACGCAAATCTTCTGCTGGGACAGAATCTGGGTCGCCATAATACAAACCAAACGAGCGCGTGTTTTCATTTAACAACCCAAGCGTTCCTGCCTGCATAAACAGCTGATCAAATTTGTGACCAATCTGCATGTAATCCCCTACATGCTCGATACCAATTAAACGCGTTTCTGGGAAATCCATCATTTCAATCGTAAACATTTTTAAATCCTCAAGTTGACGTGTGGTTTGTAAAGACTCTGCGCCGAGCAGACAGTGCACTTTACGCTCCGTCCGATACTGCGCAGGTGTAAAACCGTAGGCCTTGGTGAAGGCTCGACTAAAGGCCTCAACACTCCCGTAACACACGCTCTTAGCAATGGTAAAAATAGGCTGCTCGGTACTGATAAGTGCATGAGCAGCGTGGTGTAGACGATAACGACGCACCGTAGAATTGACCGGCTCGCCCATCATTTCACGGTAAATGCGGTGAAAATGATACGGCGAGAAGTGCGCGATCTCCGCCAGCTGATTCACCTCTAAGTCCTGATCGAGGTGCTCACCGATGTAGTTCACGACACGCTCTAGGCGTTGCAGGTAGTTCTGTTTAGTACTTTGTTTGGTGTGCATATTCATTGTTATCTCCTGCAATCACTATAGGCCGAGGGGAATTGATAATGTTTGCTAAGTTTCTCATGGTGATGATCGTGACGACGATCCTGTTTGCCTCGCAGGACACCGTGACTAAGCATCTCGGCAGAGCATCCCGATTCTTCAGTTTGTTGGTGTGCGCTACCTTGCGTTTTTCTTGTTTGCTCTATGGTTCACCACTCGCAAGTGCTCCTTAAAAGAAGTACTGAAAGTTAAAAATCCCTAGTTGCAGTCATTACGCGGCGCTATTTTAGGTTTTGAAGTGCTTGCCTTTGGTTATGTTATCCGTGACCTAGGTGTGGGCGATATTTTTGGGATATCTGTTTTTTGATGAGATTATTCCACTGCACAAGTGGTACGGAATCGCTTTAGTTATTGGTGCGGGTATTTTCATTGCATTGAGGCAAAGACAGCTCAAGGGTGTATAGCCAGCTATCAGCAACCCGTTTGGCACCCCAGATCTCTATTGCCTGACGACAGGGGGTAATTCCTACCAAGAGATTAGAGCCAGCTCGGCCCCTCAAGCGTCTTCGTCACAAAATGCGCCAGCAAACCAAAGTTCATCACTATGGTAAACACAAAGCCCCAAGCCGCCCCCGTCAAATGCGCCATGTGACCAATATTGTCCGTCGCATTTTTATCTTTATAATAGGAGTAAGCGACATAAGCGATACCTGCTAAAATCTGCGGAATCGGCAATACGCCATACAAGTACAAATTCTGCCAAGGCGCAAAAACAATCGCAGCAAATACAACCGCAGCAACACCACCCGAAGCACCTAACGCGGCATAGCTCGAATCATTTTTATGACGCAAATAGCTCGGTATCGATGCAACAATTATTCCGCCAAAATACAGCGCAATGTATATAGCCGTCGAAGACTCCCCCATCACACGCGGGTAGTAGTATTTTTCAATCGCGTTACCGAATGACCAAAGCACAAACATGTTGATTGCCAAATGCCAAAAATCTGCATGAATAAAACCTGATGTTAAAAAGCGATACCACTGCTTGTTTTGATTGATCGTGACGGGATGAAAAATCAGCATCGACTTCCCCGCTTGGTTTTGCATCAGCACGAAGGAGATCAAGCAGGTAATCGCGACAATAATATTGGTCGCTGTAAACACATCGGTATTAATCATAATTATGAAACTCTATTGTGTGAGTCGATTTATCGATGGAGCAAAGCTTAACTGAAAAACTGATATCTCCCTACAGACTTTTATCGATTAAAACTTAGTTAGGAAGCTGCTTTTCAACGTTGAATTGTTGCAACGAATCAGTCAAACGCCTATCCTTCCGCCGCAATAATGACTAATAAACCTTGGGGTATTCATGCTTAAGTTGATAGAAAAGTACATTGAAGAAACAATCTTCAAAAGCCGCTGGATGTTGGCACCCTTTTACCTTGGTTTAGTCGCGAGCATTTTCTTATTGTTCGTCAAGTTCGTTCAAGAATTCTGGCACCTTTTTGTCACTATTGGCTCATCGAAAGAGAGCGATGTGGTGGTGGGTATTCTTGCGTTGGTTGACATGTCGCTGGTGGCCAGCCTGCTACTGATGATCATTTTCAGCGGTTACGAAATCTTCGTTTCTAAGATAGACATTAGTAATCATGAGGACCGCCCAAATTGGATGGGCAAGGTGGATTTTTCGGGCTTGAAGCTTAAAGTGATTGGTGCAATTGTCGCGATTTCAGCGATTGATATGTTGAAATCGTTTATGGAAATTTCGGGCACTATGACACCTGAAGAATCCCAGGCATTGATGTGGAAGGTTATTTTCCACATGGCGTTTGTTGTGTCGGGTGTTTTGTTTGCGCTGATGGATAAGATTGCGGGCGACACTAAGCGGCATTAATTGCTATGCAGTCCAAATATACGGTCAATAAGATGCCATTTATTTTGAAGGAATGACTTATCGAGAAGCTAGAGCAGACTGGACTCGTGCGTTAGTGGCGACGCCATCAACCGTTTATGCTCACTAACCTCCATTCGCTCCGGCTCAAACACCGTCTGCAAAGCCGGTATACACAGATAGGGATCCAACCCCGCACAAAAAAACACATCGATAGCCACCATGCGCTCCTCAAACCAAGTATTCACACAAATATGTGACTCTGCGAGTATTGCAAATACCGTTACTCCCGCATGCTCACCAAAACTCGATGATTCCATTTTCAGTAAAGTCGCATCACTTTCTTTTACCGCCTGAATTACTGCTTCACGAATAGCTACCTCGTCATCCGTGGCACTCGCGCCCCACATATCCACAAACAAGTGTGTGCCCGCGTACTGCAAACCATCAGCGCGACGATGAATTGCACCTTTAGGAGACGTTAGCTCATTTGCTTCATTGCCAGGTTTTATTATTTTTACATTATCCAACGCATCCGCCCTGAGCTTGAAAAATTCGATATAACAAATTGGCGATTATTCCCGACGAAGTCAAGCTCTGTCTATTATTTCATCATCGCAAAATCTGCAATCGTACGCTATGATATAGGTATCATAAAAAATACGGGATAATGCTATGGCGAATCTCAACTGCCCAAATTGTGGTGGCGCCATTGAGGGAATATCACCACTAATTCGTAGTATCGACTGCCCTTATTGCAGTTCGTGGCTGCGCCTGAGCAATCAGCTTTGGGAGGCCAATGAGGGTCAGAAGGCACCATTAGATGCACCGGCTTTTTTACACGTAGGCATGAATGGCGGCGCACCAGATGGCACTTACTACACCATTCGCGGACGCTTGCGCTTTCAATACGGCATGGGCAGCTGGGATGAGTGGTGGATGGATGATAGCCACGGTCAAAGCTTTTGGTTGGAAGAAGATGACGGCACTTACTACCGTCATTCCTTGGGCGAAGAAATCCACATTCCCGGCGGCATTGACGGTGTTTCAGTCGGCGGCTCACTCAGATTGAGCGAAGGGCCAACGCTATTTGTCACTGAAAAGTATCAAGCCGATATCGTCGGCCGTGAAGGCATGTTGCCCGTCGAGCCAGAAGCTGAAACTACAGTTATCTACATTGACGGCGTTGAAAACGGTAAAGAATATTCGCTGGAGATTGAAGGCGAATACGCCAGCATTTCTCAGTCTGAAGAATTTGATATCCGCTCAATAAAATGGGACAAGGCATGAAAGCCTTTGAACCGATAAAGGTCCATAACTGCAAAAATTGCGGTCATCCTATGCGTCAGTTCAACCCTGATACTCAAATGATGGTTTGCGAGTCTTGCGGCACGCGTTTCGGTGAAAGTGTTCCACCTAAATACAAACCAGAAGCCCCCTTAAATCCTTTATTTAAACTTCATGAGCTGTTTGAAAAAAATGGCGTAACTTGGCAAATTATTGGCTGTCAAAGTTATGCAGGGTCAGTTGAAGAGTGGGATAGCGAAGACAAAGCGTGGGAGCGCACGCCCTGGAGCTTTCACACATGGTGGATAATCAATGAAGCCCGCGAAATTGCTTGGATCTCTCAGGATAAAACAGGCTATAGCTGGTCGCACAAAAAGACAGTCACCTCCGGTATTCCAGCAGGGGACAGGAGCTATGAAGTCGGTAGCTGGACGATGATCTCAGCTGTTGGTGAGTTTTCGTATATCCCAAGAGAAGCTGAGCAAGTAAGAAGTTACGAAAAAGACGGCCGCAGCCTGTCAATATTGCTTGACGAAAACGGTGGAAATCAAGAAATAGAAGCGTTTCACGATGTCAATTTAGATCTTATGGATCTGCTGACAAGCTTTGGCAAGCAATCTATCGTCGATGGACTTAAGCGTGCGAAAGTTGCCATGTATGCCGCATTTGCGTCGATTGCCGCTTTAGTGATCGGCTTCTTCGTCATGCAAGGCTTTGAAAAGACACTCATCACCACACCCACTGTGACAGTAAATAGCCAGTCATTGAAGAAGGTAATTCCGCTTGGCGAGTTCAAAATGGAGAACAAAGGCCTGATTGAACTGGATTTCCTCGCCAATCTGGGAGGTGGAAATGGCAGTTTTGACGCTGAAGTTGTGGTATCTGACAGTGATAAAACGCCGGTTGCAGAGCTGCCACTATCGCTGTGGCGCGAAAGTGGCCGAGATAGCGACGGGCCGTGGACAGAAAGCCAATATCGTGACGCACCTAGGATAAACCTCCCTGCTGCAGATGTTTATACACTGTCACTAGTTCCAGATAGCCTTAAACAATGGCGATCTATCAGTCTCAGAGGCAAAGTGACTCGCAACGTAGTTTCATTATTGCCCATTATTATCGGTGGTGTTGTAGCACTACTGCTTGGTTTATTTCTTAGCGTGCGAAGACGCAAGTATGTTCGCCGTGAAACGGGGGTAGGTCTATAATGAGCAAACTCACGATGATGTTAGTACTACTACTGTGCGGTGCCTTGATTTTGCTGCCTCTTTGGGCCTCATGGCAAGGCATGGGCGAGGCCAGCGTCAGTAAACAACGTGATGCAAAAACTGGACGGATACTATATGTCGGTTCGCGCGGCTGGGTGGGCGGCGGCCCTTCTGGCGGAAAATAGAATAGTGACTTTCAAGTTACCAACCACTCTGTATTTAACCGACTGCGGATACTAGTCACACCGACTGAATCCACGGAATAAACCATATTTTGACTTTGGAGAAACATCCATGAACCGATTTTTTCTGGCTCTCAGCCTAGCGCTTTTAACCACTCCAGCACTCGCTGCCGATGTCAGTCTGGCAGGATTGGGGGCGGGCATTGTAGCGACAGTCCTGTACTCGTTGATAGGCATCGTCATGGCGACGATTGGCTTTAAAGTTGTTGACTGGCTAACCCCAGGCAACCTCGCAGAAGAAGTGGCCAACAAAGGTAATCGAGCGCTGGCTATTTTGGCTGGCAGTATGATCTTAGGCGTTTGCATTATTATCGCAAGTGCCGTCATTGGCTGAGAACCTCACGAACAACGGCATTGGTGAGATTGGCTTGAACGAAGTTGAAAGCCTAACAAAAGATAGGGAAGAAATAGCACCAACGCTGGCTGACCAGCGCCTGCTGTTATTCTCCATTTTCATTATTGCGGGTTGTAGTCTTATTTATGAGCTGCTAATCAGCAGCTTGTCGACCTATTTGCTGGGTTCTGGCGTCGTTCACTACTCAGTGACTATAGGCCTATTCCTATTTTTTATGGGCGTCGGCGCGTGGCTGGCACAATATCGTAAAACCAAGCTCCTTGACGGCTTTATCCAGATTGAAATCGCATTAGGGTTAATCGGCGGCCTCTCCGCTGTCATACTTTATGCTGTTTACGCGTGGTCGCAGTATTATTACCCTGCCATGCTGATCGTTATCGCCATGATTAGCATTTTGGTTGGCATGGAAATTCCACTACTGACCCGCGTCATCGAACAAGGCCGAGGAATACGCCAAGGCTTAAGCGATGTGCTCGCAACCGATTACGTTGGCGCCCTTCTCGCCTCGTTATTATTTCCGTTTATTTTGCTGCCTTATCTCGGTCACCTGCTGACGGCTTTTAGCATTGGTGCTGTGAATTTATTAGTGGCACTGATGGTGGTTTGGCATTTTCGCAAGCGACTAAAACAGCCTTATCGCTTACTTTCATTTGCTGTTATAGCGGTTGCCACCTTGATTATTGCCAGCCTGTTCACTAGCACTTTTACGGGCATTCTCGAACGCTCCTTGTACCAAGACCCGGTAGTGTTTAGCACGCAATCAAAATATCAGAAAATTGTCGTTACTGAACGCGGTCGCGACCTGCGTATGTTTCTCAACGGCAGCCTGCAATTTTCAAGCTTAGATGAGTACCGCTATCACGAACCATTGGTGCATTTGCCGGCGACGCATAGCCGTGACTTAGAGCGCGTCTTGATTATTGGCGGCGGAGATGGCTTGGCCGCTCGTGAAGTGCTGCGCTATCCCTCGGTAAAAGAAATCGCACTCGTAGATTTGGATTCTGAAGTGACCAACTTAGGACGTGATCTGGGGAAATTAAAAAAACTCAATGAGCAATCACTGCATGATGCGAGAGTTACCGTCTATAACGACGACGCGTGGCGTTGGCTGGAGCAAGACGGGGATTTGTTCAATGTCATCATCATTGATCTACCAGACCCAGACACGGCGGACATCGCCAGACTTTATACCGTAGAGTTTTACCGTAAAGTAGCGCGTCGACTCAGTGTCGGCGGCGTTGTGATCACGCAGGCCTCAAGCCCTTGGTTAGAAAGAAACGCCTTTTGGTGTATCGCTAGCACGCTAGACAGCGTCTTTGAATCGATGCAACCTGTCTACAGTAATATTCCATCATTCGGCCCTTGGGGCTATATCATGGCGTCTAACACGCCATTCAAACAACAACGTAAGTTTCCAGAGGCGACACGCTATGTCACCGAAGAGAACTGGCAATTTGTATTACAACACCCCAACGACTTGCCGCCGCAAGTGCTCAAGGTGAATAAGCTTCAAACACTGCCGCTTATGCAATATTACGCAGAAGGCTATCAAGCCTTACAAGATGGCGAGTAGTATTTGATTATCTTTGGAGAGGGTGTATTGTGTTAGAAATCCATCACTTATTCATAAAGGGAGCATATGAAACATAGAAAAATAATTGCGATATTACACGGCATTCCTGATGATCAGGTACTTGAGATTGCTGAAGCGATGGTTGGAAGTGGGATCACACTGTTAGAAGTGTCGATGAACGGAGGCGCACCGCTACAAACCATCGATAGAATGGTTAAGCATTTTGATAATCGCGCCATTATCGGCGCGGGCATGGTGATGTCAAAAGATCAGCCTTATGAAGTGGCTAATTTAGGTGGGCGCTTTATATTCTCGCCCTATACTGATCCAAAAGTTATTAAAGAAACCATTGATCTCGGCATGTATTCGTTTCCAAGCTGCTTTAGCCCCACGGAGTGCTTTTCCGCCATCGCACAAGGCACAAATACTATCGGCCTGTTCCCTTCCAGCGTATTAGGGGCGACCGGTGTTGAAGCGATTAAAGGAATACTCCCGGATAATATTCAGCTATATGCAGTGGGTGGTGTCACCAGTTCGAATATGGCTATTTACCGTAAAGCGGGATGCGTTGGGTTTGGCATGAAGAGCTATTTGTATAAGCCGGGTTATTCAGCTGAGAAAGTTGCTGAGCAAGCTACCAAGGTTGTGAAAACTTACGATGCACTAGAGAGTATGAACTACTAAATTTAGTCAGCGATGATTATCGCATGTCCACAAAAAAGCCCCCATTAGGAGGCTTCTTTGTTATTTGCGTCGGGTGTATCCTCTGTCTCTTAGACGATTAACATTATTACGACCAGCGCGTGGCTTTAGTACTTTAATTAGGCGTCGTCCATTTATATTACGGCCTGAGATTGGCTTAGATACAGTTACGGTAACCTGCGGCCTATCCGCCACCCTGATTTGCTCAAGTACATTCAGAAGACTAACAACTTCTACCGTTGGCAATGCATTAGATGCAGCAACCGGTGTAAGCACCAGAAACGGTAACAGGTAGAACATTCCTTTATTCATGATACTGTCCTCGTTATACAATGGTTGGAAGACGCGGATCTTTATTAAAACCACACATGCATCTTCCTCTACTTATATAAGCGCAAAACAGCTTGGAAAAAGTCACTTTTTTTAATGAAAAAGGTGTTTTTAACTCAAGTTTAATATTATGTGTATTTTTTGTGCCAAATTTTAAAGCAATTAATGTAAATTTCCATCAACTACTGGATTTTGTTAGCTTTTTTAACAGTGAAATTCAATTTATAAAATCGCTTATTTTTTAACATTTTCATTCAAGCTCCTGATTTACCCGCCTAATATCTAGCTAAAAAAACACTGTAAAGCCACACGAAAAACAGCTGTGCTGGAACCATTAATAATGCTTGCTTAGTCCTTTCAAGAAAGCGAAATCTACCCTACAATCAAAGTTAACCAATGACTTCGAACCCAACCATCATGAATACTGAAATAACACCTGCCCAACTGCGTCAACAAATCCGTAGCGGTGAACACACGGGTAATACATCTGGTTTCTGTCCGGGTTTTGTACAATGCAACATGGTTATTTTGCCAAAGGATTGGGCTAATGAATTTTTACAGTTTTGTCAGAAGAACCCCAAGCCTTGTCCAGTACTAGGCATGTCAGATGCTGGCAGTTGGGAAATTCCAGAGTTAGCGGCAAGTCTTGATATACGCAGCGATTTACCAAGCTATAAAATCTTTGAGAATGGCGAAGTCATTAATGAGGTCAACGACGTCACTGAGTATTGGCGAGATGATTTGGTTACTTTCATGCTGGGCTGTTCGTTTTCATTTGAAGAATCATTGATTGCCGACGGCCTCGAAGTGCGCAATGTCACAGAAGAACGTAACGTTCCGATGTATCGAACCAATATCCCGTGCCGTAGTGCGGGCCGTTTTAATGGCACGATGGTGGTTAGCATGCGCCCATTTTTAGCGGCTGATGCGATACGCGCAACTCAGATTTGCACACGCTTTCCCTCTGTACATGGTGCGCCAGTGCATCTCGGCGACCCTTCACTCATCGGCATCCAAGACATCAATAATCCAGAGTTTGGTGACCCTGTAACGATTCATGAAGATGAGCTACCGGTATTTTGGGCCTGCGGTGTTACGCCGCAAGTTGCTTTGGAGCAAGCAAAGCCGCCTTTCTGCATCACCCACAGTCCGGGCTGCATGCTAGTCACTGACATTAAAAACAGTAAATTAGCCGTTCTATAATTGATATATAAGCACTGGCGTATGAGGAGAACTTCATGGCATTGACACTCAACTGTGACTTAGGCGAAAGCTTTGGCTCGTGGAAAATGGGCATGGATGAGGCAGTCATGCCGCATATTCATCAAGCCAATATAGCCTGCGGTTTTCATGCGGGTGATGCAATCATCATGCGTAAGACCCTAGAAATGGCTAAGGCCAATGGCGTGAGTGTTGGCGCGCACCCAGCTTATCCAGACTTACAAGGCTTCGGCCGTCGCTCGATGAATTGCAGTCACGATGAGATTGTGGCCTATGTGCAATATCAAATCTGTGCAATCGAAGGCATGGCCTACAATATGGACCTGTCACTCGACTATGTGAAACCGCACGGCGCGTTGTATAACGACATGATGGCTAACGACAAAGTTCGAGCTGCGGTAATGGAGGCGGTTGCTGGGCAGCGATGCCAGTCAGCACTGATGCTGCAAGCCGTTCCAGAAAACGAACTACACAAACAAGAAGCGGAGAAACTAGGCTTAAAACTACATTTCGAAGCATTTGCTGACCGTTGTTATGATGATGACGGCAAGTTGCTGTCACGCACCAAACCTGGCGCTGTCCACACGCGTGAAAAAATGATGGCGCAAGTCAAGCAGCTTTGTGACCACGGCACAGTCACCACGGTATCTGGAAAGACGCTACCGCTACTAGCTGATACACTCTGTGTGCATGGCGACAATGAAGCAGGCGTTCAGGCAATTGCTGATATCAGAGCGTTAATTGACGCGATATGAAAGCAATTCGCTCAAACACTAACACCCAAGTTATAAACACCTGATGAGTACGATGCCATTGAAAATAGAAGTTGCGGGCGAGAACTCCCTGATCCTTTATTTTGGTGAAACCACCGCGCCTGAGATATCTGCCCTTGTGCAGCAGGCATCTCAGAAACTCGCTGCTGCGTTGGGTGATTTGATTGTTGATCAAGTTACGTCATACGCTTCGTTACTGTTGATTTTTAATCCGTTAAGAGCTGATCAATACGATATTCGACAAATCATCCATCGAACGTTGTCAAGTAACGATCAAGCTGTAACGCCTGACGCCAGTGAAGCTTGCTCATCTCCCTGCTTAGAACTACCCGTCTACTACAGCGAGGAGTCAGGTCCTGAACTTCAATTAATTAGTCAAAACTCTGGTTTAAGTGTTAAAGAAGTTATTGCACTGCATCAAAGTTTAACCTATCGCGTTTACGCCATCGGTTTTGCACCGGGCTTTGCCTTTTTAGGTCAGGTCGATGAGCGCATCGCAACGCAACGCCTCAGCACGCCTCGGCTCAAAGTGCCGCGTGGTGCGGTTGGTATTGCTGACCGACAAACCGCTATTTATCCTGACGTTTCACCCGGTGGCTGGAACTTGATTGGCCTTTGCCCTACACGCATGTTTGACCCCGAAGCAACGCCGACTATGCCCGTTAGTGTCGGTGACGAAGTTCGCTTTAAAGCCATCAGCAAAGACGAATTCCATACGTTAGGCGGCGAGATAGGAGACTTCCAGTGAGTGCATCTCAAGCAGGGCTTACCGTGTTGCAACCAGGCATATTATCGCTGCTGCAAGATGCTGGGCGCTTTGGCCAGCACAGCATTGGGTTAACCAACGGGGGCCCGCTGGATAGACACTCTTTTTACTGGGCGAATCGTCTTTGTGGCAATGATGAAAATGCCTGCGTTATCGAAGCCAGTATCGGTGGGTTAACCTTACAGGCAGAAGTAGAGACACAAATTGCCGTCACAGGCGGCGATGCTCCGCTCACAATTAATGGTAAACCCGCAGCTTCATGGCAAACTCACATAATTGCACTGGGGGATAAAGTTGCACTCGGTTTTTCGCAAACAGCCTCACGTCATTATCTCGCAGTTAAAGGCGGCTTTCGGATCG
>Ga0209828_1003719_pt1 | contig 11423 bp, 8 predicted proteins | sample MaitaG_FD_187429 | JGI IMG/M metagenome (GOLD analysis project Ga0209828, IMG submission 187429) | Marine algal microbial communities from Maine, USA - Maine_Asex2 metaG (SPAdes) (version 2) | ecosystem: Host-associated > Algae > Red algae > Unclassified | place: Maine, USA | collected 2015-01-05
CCGCGTTCTCCTACGACGCCGATGACATGAGCAACCGCCTGCTGGCCATCGCCCAGCACCCCATCAACATCGACCACCAGGTGTTCACCACCGCCCCCCGATCAACCTCCATGCCGTTGTCGCCGGGACACACCCTTGACCACGTGCTTGACGCCGCCGCCAGCGCCCTGACCTCCTGAACCCTGAGCGGGCGGTAAACCAGTCAGGTGGTTGGCAGTTCATCCGGTGGAAGCGCCCGATTGGTCTCCCGGACCTTCTCGTATTTCTCCGCATCACACACCAGGCACAACCAGATTTGTTTCAAGGATGCGATGGACAGCTGGGTGCCGCGAGCCTTTTCCATGATTGCCTGGAACGCAACCCGCACATCATCGCCCCCGCACTGTTTGCAGCGCGGCGTGAGGTCCCGCTCCCAGGTCACACCGCAGGACTCGCAGGTGATGAGAATGGTCTGGCCCTCACGTGAGCCGCGCAGTTCTTCCTGCTCGCCGCACTCCGGGCAGGCGATGTCCAGCGCCGCGCTCACGCCAGCAACCGTTGGGCCAACGATTCAAGACCGGCTACCCGGCTGCCTTTGACCAGCACCGCGGTATCGGGAGTGAGCGTGCCGATTCGGGCCTCAGCCTCATCAAGCGAGCCGACAACCGGGAGACCATAGGCCTCCTCCTGAAAGGCAATGACTTCGATGCCCAGCTCCGCGGCCAACGCAGCCATGCGTTGATGGTCGGCGTCGTGCAGGTCACCCAGTTCGGCCATGACGCCAAGCACCGCCACCTGCCGGGTCGCCGGCACGGCGGCCAGCGATCGAAGGGCCGCTTCGGTGGAGATGGCGTTGGCGTTGTAGGCGTCGTTGATGATGGTTGAACCGGCACGCCCGGCCAGCACCTCCATCCGCCACGGTGAGAGGACGGCCGAACCCAGCCCGTTGGCGATAGCGGGCGCGGAGAGACCCAGCGCGTGGCCCACTGCGGCCGCGGCCAGGGCGTTCATGACGTTGTGGGCGCCGCGGGCTTCAAGGCCCACCGGCGCAGACCCCGAGGGAGTAACGAGCGTGAAACGGGGCCGCAGTTGCGCATCCATGCTGATGTCGGTCGCAGTGACTTCGGCACCTTCGGTCAGGCCGAACATGACGCAACGGGCGGAGGTGCGTTTGGTCATGGCCACCGTCCACGGATTGTCTGCGTTCAGCACGACGGTTCCCGTTGACCCCACCGCAGCCACAAGCTCGCCCTTTGCCTTCGCCACCGTTTCAACGTTGCCAAACTCTGACGTGTGAGCTGCGCCCACGGTGGTGACCACGCCGATGGTCGGTGCGGCAATGGCACACAAGTCAGCAATGTGTCCGACCCCCCGGGACCCCATCTCCACAATGACCGCCTTGTCCTCCACCGAACTCTGCGCCAGCGTGAGCGGCACGCCGATCTCATTGTTGAACGATGTGACGTTGGCGTGAGTTGCCCCCAACCCCGCCGCCAGAACCGCCCGCATGAGGTCTTTGGTGGACGTCTTGCCAACCGAGCCGGTAATGCCAATCACCTCGCCACTCAGCCGCTGGCGGGCGTATGAGCCCAGAGCGGTGAGCGCGGCCATGGTGTCCGCCACCTCAATGGCGGTGAGTCCCGCCTGCACTGCCTGGTCAGTTCCTGCGACGGTGGACGAGAACCACACCTCCACGCCGCGTTGGATGGCACCGGCAATGAAGTCATGCCCATCCCGTTCCGCCACCAGCGGAACAAACAGTTGGCCTGCGGTCAGGCTGCGAGAATCGATGGACACACCGTTGACGGTTACGTCCGGCCCCACCACCGTGCCGTCGACCGCTGCCGCAATCCCAGATGAGGTGAAGCGCATGTCGAAACACTACCGGGCACCGCTGGTCAACAACCGACCCGAAAGCCGGGAGTCGAAACGATAAGTTCGGAGCGTGACCGACGCCCCGACGCCCCATCCGTCCGACCGAATTGGTCTCATCGTTCTGTTTGGCGGTCGATCCGCAGAACACGACGTGTCATGCGTTTCGGCCCGGGAGATGATTGCGGCAACCGATACCACCCGCTTTGATATCCATCCCATTGCGGTTGGACGTGACGGCACCTGGCGCCGTGCCAATGGCATCAAGGCCCTGATAGACCAACAGGCCGAGCTGCCACCATCGCTGCCCACCGAAGGCCAGAGCGTGGCACCGCAGGTTGTCTTGACGTCACCGACGGCGGCGGCCCCTACCTCGGCCGCCCCCACGGTGGTCTTCCCGCTGCTGCATGGCCCCATGGGCGAAGACGGAACGGTGCAGGGGCTGTTGGAACTGGCCGACATTCCCTATGTGGGCACCGGCGTGCTGGGCTCGGCGCTGTGCATGGACAAGATAGCGGCCAAAGAAATGTGCACGGCCCACGACATTCCCCAAGCCAGATACCTGACGGTCCGCGCCGAAGTGGCCGCCGACGGCTGGTTTGCCCGGGCCGAAGCTGACCTTGGATTCCCGATGTTTGTCAAGCCTGCCAACCTGGGGTCCTCGGTTGGCATCTCCCGCGCCACCGATCAGGCCAGCCTTCGGACCGCCGTGGAGCTCGCCGGCTCCTACGACGAGTGGGTCATTGTTGAGGAAGAGATCGTGGGCCGCGAGATCGAGCTGGCCGTTCTGGGGAACACCGAGATGCGGGTGTCGCTTCCCGGCGAGGTTCTTCCCGGCGATGACTTCTACAGCTACGCCGATAAGTACGAGAACGGCGTGGCCCGGACCGAAGTTCCCGCCAATCTGAGCGACCGGATGGTTGCCGAAGTCCAGGACTTGGCGCTTCGCTCCGCCCGGGCACTGCGGGTGGAAGGCCTGGCCCGAGTCGACTTCTTTCTCAGCCGGCGCCGGGGCTTCCTGCTGAACGAGATCAACACCATGCCCGGCTTCACGCCCATCTCGATGTACCCGAAGATGTGGGACGCCTCCGGCCTGCCCTACAGCGCGCTGATTGAAAAGCTGGTGCACCTGGCGATCGAACGCCACGATCGACGACGCAGTCACCAGAACACCAGCCGATGAGCCGCCGACACTTTCAAGCGGCGTTGATCGTGGCGATGCTGGCCGCGCTGGTCAGCCCCCTGATGGCGGCCGCGCCGGCATTTGCCTGCAGTTGTGCGGGCCATCCGTTTGAGGAGCCGTATCTGCCCGGGCCAGACGCCACCGTCTTTGTGGGAACCGTGACCGGCCAGGATGTCGACCAAGAGGAAACCACGTGGCGCTTTGATGTGGAGTCGGTCCTGCAGGGCACCCTTGGCCCAACCGTCGATGTCAACACCTCGACCGACGGCGCCAGCTGCGGCTTCGAACGGGAAGCGATTGGTGACCGCCGAGCCGTGGTGGTGCGCCAAAGCTCCGATGGCCAGTGGCGCAGCGATCTGTGCAGCATCGACTCTGCCGAGGCGGCGGCGGACTTCGGCACGCCGACGCCCCCCGATCCCCAGCTGGCCGCGGCCGATCCGAGCGAAACGTCGGTCGACGATGGCATCCTCCTACCCGTGGTGGGCGGTGTGATGCTGGTCACGCTCTTCGCCCTCGCCATTGGGTTGACACTGGGCCGCCGCGGGAAGTCACCTCGGCGGAGAAAGCCACCCATCTGAGTCAGCCTTTGGGCTTCACCTTCTTCTTGTACTTCGCGTAGTCGGCCGAGCGAAGCCAATGCAACCCATTGAGCCGGTCCTTGAGCCCAACCGGAAGATGCTCGTCTCCCCATACGCGCTTCAACGCGGCCCGGATGTCAACCGCACCCTGCTCGATGCCGACGACGATTCGGTCTGCCGCGCGTGCATCAATGCGGCTCACATTCGCCTTCCCGCGTAGCCGTCCAAATGCATGATGATGCGGACCCAAAAGGGTGTCGATGTCATGCGCACAATCGGCAGCCATCTGCTCCCGCATGGGTCGTGCCGTGTCCTGCAGGATCAAGCCCGACCATTCCCAGACACCGTTGTTTTCACCACGCAGGTCGTCAAACGAAAGGCTCCAGTCACCCTCGTTGGACCACGGGTCGTACGGATCCAGCCCGATGGGCCGATCATGACCCGTGACATCCCGGGCGATCATGACATTGCCGATGTTCAGGAGCCGCCGCAGTCTCACCGGCTTGTTTCGGATATCGACAACGGTTCCCCGGTCCGAAAAGACAAAGCGATCAGAGTTGGCGTTGAACGCGTCGGCCGCAATGATGCGGCCAACTCGTTCGAAGCCGCCGTCTGCATTGAGCGCGGCGGCAAACCGACGTACCGCATCCCGACTGGGCTCATTCGGATCCGTACGCTGAGCGAAAGCCTGCCCCAGGTCAACAAGGTCGATGCACCACGACATTTTGGTCCAGGTCCAAGCCGGGGCGGCCGCCTCCATCACCGCTCGAAGTTTGGAGCAGTCGCAAGGTCCGTGGCCGCAGCCACCTGGCTGGTTTGGGTCAGCACCATCACGGGCGAACTGGAGGATCCCGGTCGCCTCCGCGTCAGCCATAATCTCAATCTCGACTGGCGTATCCGCGGCGTGCATCACCATCGCCGTGCGCTGCACCAACTGGCGATTGGCCGCAGCGTCGCGATCCTGTCTGCTCGGCTCAATCTTGATCGCCAGGCGAGAGCGGTCCGTGCCGTGCAACTCGTATACCGCACCGGACTTCAGCTCTTCGACCCGGGCGATGTTGAGAGCCGCGATCGGTCCACCGATGTGCAGACGCGGGGTCGCGGGAATCCAACTGTTGCGGTACACCTTGGCGATCCCGAATTCGCGCAACTCGTAGGTGCGGTTGCCAGGATTGACTGATGGCAGAGCCTGACTTCCCCACGTCGGGTTTGGCAGCTGGACCTGGTCGTTGGCCACAGGGTCGGCCCCGTTGACAAGGCCAGTTGCCAACAGCGCTTCATAGAGCGATCCCGAAATTTGCGCACCAACAAAGCCTTTGAAATCTCCCAGCGCCAAAGGGTCCATGTTCTCCCTCCTGATCACATCGCGTAGAAGGTGGACGCGGGCCTGAATCTGGTCAACTTCGATGTTGCCGTGCGGAAGCGCAAGCAGGGGCCCAAAGTCTCCTTCAGTCGCCGATCTGAAGGCGATCATGCGTGTCAGAAAATTGTTGATGGCGGTGGCGAACATCGCCGACTCGGCATCACTGCGCCCGTTGGTGGGAGCGGGGACGTACATGGCCCAAACATCAATCTCGGGGAGCCGGTACTGTCTCACCTCGACGCCGTCGTCTGCCTGCATGTATTCCAGAACTGCGCCGACGGTTGGAACTTCGGGGACCCACTGTTTTGTCTGGAGCCAGGGCGCCGCAGCGTCCTGGTACACCGTCGGAATGCGCATGCGGGCGGGCGGATTGGTCAGCGCCGACCGAAGCGAGACCCCGCCGGCACCAGGTTCATCGTTGGGATGCAGCAGCTGAGTCGTTGTGTCCAGATACAGACCGCCGTGCAAGCCCAGCACCAGCAGCGAGATCAGGTCCTTGGCCATCGAGTGCAGCCCCTGCGTCAACATCCAATCGACCAGGTCCAGTGCCGCCCTCGCAGTCGCCTGATTGACCACCTTGTTGGCGTTGCCCGCCTGGACTTCAAGGGTGGCGATGTCTTGAATTTTGATGGCCGCCGCAACCCGGGCATGCGCCATGGCGCGCGTCATTGGTCCCACCAGATCCACGTTCACCCAGTAATGAACCTCGGTCCCGTCGAGCTTGGCCATCGTGGCCACATTGTCGACAGCCAGTGACGTGTCCGCTGGCATCTTTCCGCACCAAATGAAATGCAGTGGCTGCATCATCCCGCTCCTCTTTGTTGCCGGCCGCCGAGGCCGCCGGAGTCGAGGTGTCTCCCACCCCGGTTCGACCCTCCCCACCGGACGGTCCGTGGCTGTTTCTAACACGTCCGCAAGACTGTGCTAGACCGAATGAGGTAGGGCGGCAGGCCGGGCACGGCGGAACAACGACAGCGGGTCGTTGTCCACGCCCCTGATGCAGGGGAAAGAATGGCGGAAAAAGTCTAGTGGCGACCTTTGCGTCTGAACTCGCGCGTCTGGGCCTCACCTCAGCCGCCGAAGCACCTCCTCCCCCGCTCGCCCGCGTCTGGGATGAAGCGGTTGCCACCGACCTGCCGGAGATCCTGACCCGGCCACCGGCTGCGCTCACGTCGCCGGTCGACGGCACGGACAACAGCGGCAGGGACAACGGGGGCTTGGACAACAGGGGCTTGGACAACAGGAGCTTGGATCGCAGCGATGCCGATGTCTGGATCCTGAGTCAACCCTTTGAGCTGCTGCCGGGGCTGACGGCCCGAGCATTCATTCACCGCTCAGCTGACAAGTCGCCGTGACCATCAACCACAAGATCACCAACCAACCCAACGGATCCATCCAACAGAAAGAGAGTCAGTCATGCCAGTTTCATTTGGCGTCGTCCTGGAAGTGAACCAGCAGGTGGTCACCCTCCGCCCCAAAGATGTGACCCAGGCGGTCGGGGACCTGCAGGCAAACGGTGTGGAGCTCGAACTCCCTCACCCGGTGTCACTCGGCACTCTTGCTGACGGCAAGGTGGGTCTCGAGAACCTGATCAGCAACTTCACTGAAACCGGAGACACGTACACGCTTCCTGCGGCCAGCGAGTTCCCCGAGGAGCTGCGAGAGGTGGCAGAGTTTGCCGGGACGATCGAGATCGTGATCGAAGAGTTTTACCTTCGGATACCCGGCACCGTGGGCACGGAAGCCAACGAGTCCACCGAATTTACCTTTGGGGCGAGCGCGATCGCTCCCAAGGCTTTCACGCCCGCAGGTCTGCCGGTCGGCCTCAAAGGGCTCTTTGTCCGCGCCACCAACCAGAAGCCAACCGCGGTGGCCGCCGGCGATGTCGCGTGACCGACTCGAAGAGGCCTGCGGCAACCCGCGGCGGCAAGTGATCGCCGTCACCAGGCCATCGTCAACCCACCAACACTCGACCTGAACCATTGAGCCGGACGCGCACCGCCTTTGGCGTTCTCGCTGAAATCGATCTGGGCGAAGGCCCGGATGTGGACGTCTGCGCCCTGTTGGAGATGGGCGACGGCGAGTTCCGACTCACCGGCATGGCCGAGCTTGGTCATCGACAGTTCCATATCTCCATCGTCTCTTCGGACGACCATCGGCTCGTGGTCGGATCGTTTGACACCGAGGGAGATCCGGCGCGGCTGGACATTCGGGACCTGGCCCTGAGCATCTCGCCGGACATCGGTGACCTGGTGCCGTCGCTGGTGGTGGAGCTCAACCGCGCAGTGTTTGTGATGACCCGGTCCGCAATCGTCTTCGGTGCCGAGTTTGGGCTGAAAATCGATCTCACCGAACTACCGGTGGTTGGACCGCAGGTTGCGCGTAGCGGCGATGCCCGGTTGGATGAGCTGCAGGTTCTGGTTACGAGCACCGAGTTGGATGCGAACCTGCGGGAAGCGATTGTCAGCTCGCTCCACGGAACACACTTCAGCCTGCCCATCCCGGACAACCCGGCCGAACCGACGCCGGCCGGGCCGGTACTGTCTGGCCGTTTGCACCTGGGTGGGCATGCTCAGTCGCTGGCCCTTCCGCTGCGGCGGCCTTCGTTGGCGAAGAGCGATCACTCGCCAGCACCGAAGGCGCCCAATGCGCCGTCGCTGCCAGTTCGGCCGCCCCCGAACGATGATGCTGGCGGTGTCACATGGATGGACTTGAACAAGACGTTCGGTCCAGTCACCGTTGCACGCATTGGGTACCGGATGGGCGACGGGGACCTCTCGCTCCTCATCGACGCGGGCTTCATGCTGGGACCGTTGGCGTTGTCGGTGGATGGGCTTGGAGTCAGCAACCCTCTGGACCGATTCGATCCCACCTTCGAGCTCAAAGGCCTGGGGCTGGGATTCACCAGCGGCCCGGTCAAGGTGTCCGGGGCGCTGCTGTATGACCGCGCCGACGGCTCGTTCGTCGGGATGGCTTCCATCACGCTGCCATCGCTGTCAATCACCGCCATGGGCGGATACCAGAAAGTCGACGGCCAGGCCTCGCTCTTCCTCTATGCGGTGCTGAACCGTCCGTTGGGAGGCCCTGCGTTCTTCTTCGTCACCGGCCTGGCGCTGGGATTCGGCTACAACCGGCGGCTGGTGCTACCTCCGGCCGAAGGTGTTCCGTCGTTCCCGTTTGTGCAAGCGGCGATGGGACGTCCCGGACCGACCGACCCTCTCTCCACCCTTCGCAAACTCAAGCGCATTCTTCCCGCCAAACGCGGAGAGATGTTCTTCGCCGTTGGCATCAAGTTCACCTCGTTCAAACTGCTGGACTCGTTCGCGTTGCTGATCGTTCGCATCGGCCAGGAGCTGACCATCAACCTTCTGGGGATAACGCGCCTCAGCGTTCCGCCGGAGCTTCCCCCCGGCCGGAGTCCACTGGCCCAGGCTGAGCTGGCCCTGGAAGCAGAGATCAACGTCACCAAAGGAACCATCCTGGTTCGAGGCGTCTTGACCGAGAACTCCTTTGTCCTCACCCGGGCCTGTCGACTCACCGGCGGATTCGCCTTCGCGGCCTGGCTGGCCGGAGAGCACGAAGGCGACTTCGTTGTCACCCTCGGCGGCTACCACCCCGACTACCCCGTACCGAAGTGGTACCCGGAGGTGCCAAGGCTCGGCTTGCGATGGCGAGTCTCCCGCAATGTCACCATCTCGGGCTCGATCTACATGGCACTCACGCCCAATGCGGTGATGGCCGGCGGCGAGTTCTCCGCGGTGTACAAGAGCGGAAACCTCAACGCGTCGTTCGAGATGGGCGCGCACTTCCTGTTCTCGTGGCAGCCCTACTACTACCGGGCCAGCATGTACGTGCGGTTCCGCTGCTCGTACACCTTCACACTGGACCTTGGCTTTCTCGGAACGATCCGCAAATCCATCCGGGTCAGCATTGGCGCGTCGCTGGAGTTGTGGGGGCCCGAGTTCGGTGGCACGGCGACGGTGGACCTTTCGGTCGTGTCCTTCACCGTCAACTTCGGTGCTCGGAAAAGGCAGGTCTCTCCCATCGACTGGTCCGAGTTTGAGAAGGCCTTCCTCCCACCGGCCGCCGATCGACTCTCGCTCAGCGTCACCCGCGGTCTCGCCGAAGAACGAGAGAACCTCACGGTCGTCAACCCGGCCGAGCTTGAGGTGGAATTGTCGACAGTGCTCCCGGTACAGACAACGGGTGCGGCATTCGGCATTTCCTCCATGGATCTCAAAAAGGTGCACACCTCCTCCATGGACGTGGTGATCACCCGCAACGGCCGTGCCTTCGACGAGATGCAGGTCACCCCGATCACGCGGAACGCGCCGGCCGCTCTCTGGGGTCGCTCCCTGGACGCCGCCAAGGCGAAAGAGTCCTTGATGCGTGACCTGACCCTCGGGTATCGGCTGCAACCAGCTCCCCCATTGACACCGGAGAAGAGTGCAATCCGGCCGGTCTCCGACTTCGCTTTCGACCTCCAGATCCATGACCCCGCTTTTGCGCCAGTTGCTGCGCTACCACCGCCATCTGCAGGCGAGAGCTACAACGCGGTGTCGGCAGCCCTGCAGAGTCCTGGGCCCACCGACCGCCGCGCCGCGCTCCTGTCCAGCCTGGGCCTGGATGCGTCCACCATCGACTGCTCGCACCTGATCGATAACGCCGCGGAAGTCCTCGTCCGCATCCCCCAGGCGGCCGGCTGACGTGACCACGACCAACGCCTCAGACAACATCCAGATTCTGGAGTTTCAGAAACCGGCGCTCGAATCGGGCACCTACCGCGTGGACGCCACCCAGCTCTTCGCCCCCACGCCCGACGCCAAACCCATCCCGTACAAGGCCAGTCAGGAGTTGGTGGTTCGCGGCGCTCGGTTCGCCATCAACCCCGGCCAGGTTCGGGCCCAGTTCCCGCCCGCCGGGTCGTTGGGTGTTTACAACCGGACGTTCCCCCACATCTCCCTTCGGAGCGCAACGCTGCCCTGGGAACGCTCCGCGTATGGCACTGTCGACGACGAGCCGTGGATGGTGCTGTTGGCCATCGACGAGACCGACATTCAACGAGGCGACGTCATGATCCCAAAGGACGCGGTTCCTTTGGGAGCTGCTGCGGCGGATCCGGGATTTGCCTACGACATGGCCGACCCCCACCTCGACCGCTCCGCATTGGTCACCACCATCTCGGTGCGGCCCGCATTCCTCAGCGAGATCATGCCCAGCGGCCCCGCAATGAAACTTCAAGCTCATGTTCGACGGCGCACTGCACCCAACAGCGGCACCAGCCGCGAGCTGGCGGTCATCTTTGCCAATCGCCTTCCGCGGCCCGACTCGAGCACCTACTGCTTTCTGGTATCGGTGGAAGGCCTCTACGACCAGTCGGGCCAGTTTGCCAACCGTGGGCGCGGCGAATACCGAACTCTGGTTGCCCTGGCGGGATGGAACTTTGCCAGCTTTGCGCGGAACGGGAAGAACTTCGAGAACCTGTCGGCCGACCTGGACTCGGGACCCCTTGCGGTGGACGCGCCCTCGGCGGTTCCTGCGGCCCAGGCGATGTTGGCCCAGGGCGCGGTGATGATGCGTCACGACATGCGGACCTCAGATCGCACCTGGTCCTGGTACCGCGGCCCGTTGAGCCCCAGCGCCGGTCAGGCGATGGGCGCAGATCCCGCTGCTCCCCTGCCGGTCTTCTCCGATGAACTGCTGATCTTCGATGGCGACCACGCCATCTTCGACGTATCCCACGCCGCAGCCTTCACGTTGGGGCGAGCCCTCGCGCTCAACGACAATGGCTTCACCACCGCTCTCTACAGCTACAAGGAGAACGCCAACCGCAAGACGGCTCGCCAGCTTGAACAACACGCGACCGAGACCGTGTTGGTTGGCTCGACCCAGGCCACCTCCGATCAGGACATCAACGAACATGAAGATCTCCTCTCTACGTGGCTGGCTGGTCTGGCTCGGCTGGAGAACGTCCCGTTCAACTATCTGGTACCCGACGCGGCGATGCTGCCATCGGAGTCGATTCGTTTCTTCCGCCTGGATCAGGCCTGGGTCGACGCGTCGTTGGCAGGAGCCTTCAGCATTGGGGGAACGCTTCGGGACCAGGTGGTCAATCGCGATCTGACCCCCGCGTTGACCAGGGCCCTCGCGGCGGAGGCCCTGCCGGAACCGGACCGTGGCATTGTGGCCGCGGCCTTGCAGGTCAACCCGGAGAGTCTGAAGATCAGCTTCGACCCGGAGACCCGAAGAGGATCCCTTCGCGCGGACGATCAGCGTTGGACCATTTCCACCCGGGCGGGTCAACTCGTGGTCCGGGATCCCCGGCTCAGCCGGCGCCACTTCGAAGCCCTTCGAGGAGACGCCAACACGAGGATGCGTTCTGGCGTCGTTCTTCGCTCTCGACTGGTGAGTGGGTGGCCGGACATGATGATCGATGCTTTCGACGCCC
>Ga0209828_1003720_pt1 | contig 11421 bp, 11 predicted proteins | sample MaitaG_FD_187429 | JGI IMG/M metagenome (GOLD analysis project Ga0209828, IMG submission 187429) | Marine algal microbial communities from Maine, USA - Maine_Asex2 metaG (SPAdes) (version 2) | ecosystem: Host-associated > Algae > Red algae > Unclassified | place: Maine, USA | collected 2015-01-05
AGCGGAACAAAAACGGCCAATGGGAGCCAGAAAAAAGTCCGTTCTATCAGGCCCGCTCCAATACACATCGTCTGATCGACTGTATTGAGAAAAGGTTAGGCAGCAACGCCGGAGATAGCATCCGTCATGGTTACATGGTGGTGTTTCCGTTCTCAGAAATTCGGGGTGAGATAGCGCATGATGTTCACCCAACGATCTACTGCGATGCCTCAGGGCTGGACCAGCTGGGCAAGCAAGTTCAAACTGTTCCAGCCAAAATGGCTCCGGATTCAGCCAATTCGCGCAACACGGCGAATACAGTGTTCTCAGTCAAAGAAATCCACAACACCATTCTTCCAGCGATGCATCTTGTGCATTCTCTGAAAGCTTCTGTGGATGCAGATGTCAAAACACTATTACGGCTAACAGGAGAACAGAATGCCAACCTCGACCTGCTCTCGCTACGAAAACGTGCCTTGATTCAAGGCGTAGCAGGCTCTGGCAAGACAGTACTTGCCGTAGAGCAGGCTCGCCGATTTGCAGCTCAGGGCAAGCGTGTACTGCTCTTGTGTTACAACAGTGCGCTGGCAAGCTGGGTTGGCAGTGGTATTAGTGCAGAGTTGGCTGAAAACCCGGTGAATGGGTCAGTCGAGGTCAGGACATTCCACGACTTTTGCGCCACGGCCTGCAAGAATGAAAACATTGAGTTCGATCCCGGTTCAGATCAGGAAAAATTCTGGTTGGAGAAAGCACCGGATCTACTGATGGAATGCAGCAAGGTACATCAGCACTTTGATGCCATCATTGTGGACGAGGGGCAGGATTTTCAGGGCCTCTGGTGGCTGCCTATTCAGGAATGCCTGAAGGAAGACGGGGCTTTGTTTGTATTCTGCGATCCGCAACAGGATATTTTCAGTGCCCATGGATTGCGTGAATTAGGCATGCAGAATGATACGTTTCCGTTACTTAAAAACTGCCGCAATACCCGAAGGATTGCCAGATTTTGCGATGGGATTGCAGAAATCAAGACACGGAGTCATCAGGATTCACCCGAGGGCAAAGAGGTTGTTTTCGAAACGCTCACAAGTGACGAGAGGCGAAAAGATCGCGTCAGAGAGCTGCTGTTGAAGTGGGTGAAGGATGACGGTATCTGCCCCTCCAGAATTGCTGTACTCAGCGCAAACAAACCGCAGAAAACCTGCCTGAAGGACGGTATCAGTCCAAGCGCGGTCCACCTGACAACCGATGCCGAGAAGTGGCGACAGGGGGAAATGGTGTTGCATACAACCGTGCGAGGCTTTAAGGGTCTGGATGCAGATTTTGTGATTTTGGTAGATCTGCCCGCACCGGGTAATCACCCAGTGTTCGGATGGACCGACTACTACGTTGGCGCATCACGTGCCATAGCCGTCCTGCACGTCATTGCAAAGGAGGCCGGGTTTGTCCGTGTGCCCAAAGCTGCTTAGCTTATCATCCGTTCTGTTAATCAAGAACTGTGTGAGACGCCAATGAGTAAAGGACACGTCTACGCGGCGCGGGTACCCGGCGAACCAGAAGTCAAGATCGGGAAAACGACCCGACCTCCGGAAAAGCGGCTGCGTGAGCACAACAATAGCGCAGTGTTAAGGGACTATGAATACGAGTTCCTGCTAGCGGTCAATGATCCATCTGCGGTTGAAAAGGAGGCTCATCGGTTGCTGAAAGATGTACGGGTTCGCAAAGATCGTGAGTTCTTTTGTTGTAGTCCACGTGAAGCAAAGAAGAAAATCAAGCAAGCGGCAGTTACGGTAGAAAAACGCAGTACGGGTTCATTATTGAAGCGCTTGTTGTTAAATCCACTGAGATCACTCGTGCGGTTATTATTCGGCACGGCGCTGACGATCTCTGGCTTGCTGGTTAGCCTTGCCGTACTGTCTATACTATACGTTGATCCCGTGGCACGCACTGACTACGCAGAATGGATGCTGGCTTATCTGGTTGGTTCAGGAATTCTGCTGCTATTCGGTTTCAGGCTGATTCGCAGGTGAAGGTAGATTCTCACTCAGTAATTAAAGCCCGCCTACCAGGCATTCACTGCGAGAACATCACCGTCGTTGCAGCAACACACCACTCAGTACGTCAAACACTAGCGAGCCACTCAGCGAGTCTGCCACGCCAGATAAACGCCCGCACTACTACCATCAACCGATTCACCATCCGACTCCCAGGTTGCTTGCAGTACACGTGCTCCGATAGCTATCCCGCGTGAAAAGCCGTACTCCATCATCAGACTAAGCTCTGGGGCGCTATCAAGGGAGGTGCTGGTATTTTGAAAGCCTCGCACGTTCACATCCAGCGTGGGCGAGACGCGTAGGCCAATGCCTGCTCCAAGCCGCACACCAGACTCGAACCGATAGTACTGGGATACAGCTAACGTTGTATATGTGAACTCGGTGCCGTTGGAGCCAGATTCTAAAGTGGCTCGCTTCAGGCCTAGAGTGAGCTCGGTTTCAAACGCTGGGCGTTCGAACAAGCGTAGATCCAGACGCGCGCCGACTTCGAACGAGGTGCCTGTGCCGCCGGTGAGTGATTCAGAGTCACCATTGTCGCCGTTAACAGTCAGCAGCTCGCCACCACCAGCATCAACCGCAGTTCTTACTACAAAGCCTACGCCTGTGAAAACATCAGAGCCCACAATGATTTGTTGAGCAGCTACAGCGTGGCCCGTACCTAACGCCGATAAAGCCAGTGTGCTCAGCAGTAACACTCGATGAATCCATTTTCTATTGCGCACCGAATACGATATTGCCTGCGCATAACAGTGATCTGTCGGTTGTTCTGATTTCATCATGAGTACCGTTGTGTTCATTCGACAGGGCAGGTGTCTGGAGCATGGAAACAGTTGTTGTACGTGGGGCCGTCTTCCGCGATGCGTTCGCAGCTGAACTCAAAACCACGGGAGTCGTTTGCTGTATAGGTCTGACCATCGTCGCTGGCATGAATGTCGAACATTGACCAGGATTCGGCATTGATTGGTTGTACTATGCGGCTTGCGCCTTCGGTAACGAAAGAGACGGTGCCAAACGCGTCAGTCTCCCATGTCAGTACATTGTCCCTGAACTGCGAGCCATCATGCTCATAACGCCAGCCAGTCCCGGCTGATGGTTCTTTGCGATCATCTTGGTTTAGGATGGTAAAGGCTGTGTTGCTGGTGAAATAGAACCTGAAGGCTGGCAAACCAGAGTCGCTGCTACATTGCCAGAAGTCGTTCCAGATGTGGCGACTGGTACCGTTGATAAGGCGCGTTGTTGGAGCGAATTCGCGAACAAGCTCGATGGCATCATCGCCTGTACCCATCGGCGCCAGTACACATGCGCTATAGGGGGAATCGAAGTTGCAGTAGGGGTCGCTTGTGATACTAACGCGTGCACAGGCGATATCGACGCCATCCGAACCTGTCGCCGAAAAACGATTGCCCGCCTCTTCGAAGCTGATTGAGCTGAAACGAAAGTTCGAGGCAGAAAATTCTGACTGTGTACTGGATATTAGTACTGTGTCTCCGGATTCGACTCACCAGTTTATCCAGTCCCTTGCGGTGAAATCGTAGGTGTCGGCGATGCTATCGATACGCACTGCTGCCGCACTCCAGGGGACTGTAGTGACATCGAAGTCGTTGTCACGCTCTTGACTGGTCATCTGAATACGAAACGCAGCATTCTCGTTCTGTGTGGAACATGCCCAGAACGTCTCCTGATCATAGGTATAGCGACCATTGCGCAGCTGCTGGAATAGACGATTGGCAGGAGACTGTGCCTGTGGTGGTGTAGTCGGCTGTACTGGTGTGTTTGTGGGTGAAGTTGGGGACGCACCTGGTGAGGTGGGTGTGGATGTCACCGGTGTTGTTGGTACGTTAGATGGGTTGCTGAAAGGCTCGTTGGCTTCCTGATTCCCTGATTCGCCATTGCCGGAACCACCGTTGGGGTCTGTTATAGGTGTTTGTGAGTTGTCTGGCGTCGTTGTCGATCCGCCTGTGCTTTCATCGGGTGTTGTCGGAGACGCAACCTGCAAAGGTTCGGATGTCGCCTGTACAGTGACAAATGGCGAGCTGATGGAGTTTGGTGTCGAGGGCGCCTCTTTATCCGTTCCATCGCAACCTGAAAGTAGCAGGGTGCTGATGATCAATACTATTCTCATCGTCGCACCTTGTAGGGCCTGGGTACTCTGGCTGGAGGGCTAAGCTCAAGGGTGAATCCATCAATCCCTCTGCTTGTTTCGCGAGCAACGTTAAGATTGATTTCCAGATAACTGGCCCCTCGCCTTAAAGCTGGAATGGGTTCATGCGAGTGTGCACTTCGCAATAGCCTCAGTGGCGTGACCTGACGCCCAATCCAGGCACGCTCGGCGATGTTTGGAGATTGAAAGATGGCACCATTCGAGTCGTTTCTACGGCCTTTGGCAGATTCAGGGTAAAGAGCAATTCGTTCGATCCGCACGTCGCTGCTGTTCTCACCTGTAAACAGTGGAATTTCCACTATCGGCATGTCGTCTTCTGTGCGGCCCACGAGCGTAAGGCGCTCAGCGAAAGAGGCGATGGCATCAGAAACTTGCTGTCCGAGCACGTCCGCATCATCAGGTCGCGTTTCGATCAGTCCCTTGATGATGGTGATATCGTTGATATGCAGTTGTGGTGACACTCCATTGGTTTGCAATGGTGCACGGGTTCGGTCAGAGTAATGAAGATCCGGGTTCGATAGTTGCTCTAGTCGCTGGTCGACAAAGGCAAACCCTTTTTTACGCAACATTCTTTTGTGCCCTGCGCCGAACACGCCTGGCGTGTGATACTCCATTGCGATGCTCCCGAGAAGTTGCTCAAGATTTGAACGCACCTCGGGATGAATGGATACTCGTGCTACAACCTTGAAGCCCACATGCTCGATTCGTTGGTTGCGGTTAGCCTGCACAAGTGATTTGCTGTAAGAAGGTACAGCAGTGAAAACGCCTGTGTGAGTGTAGGAAATGACCTGCGCAAGATGTACGTCAAAACCTGTTATAAAGTACAACAGTGAGGATAAACTAGTAGTGCGTCGACTTTACTTTTTAGGATTATAGACCCTGTGGATGCGTAAAAATAGAGGGTAAATGTCTGTTGAAACTTATATACGTGAGTGAAAGCACTGTATTTTCTCATTAGTGAAACCTCACTGGCGGTGAGTTTTCAGTGAGTCGATATTTGAACGATTTTCGGGTGTAGATGGCAGGTTGGATTGAGACGAAATAATTGTGCGAAAAACAATCTCACCCTACACAACCCACCAAAAGAAACATGGCAAATCTGATGTCCGTTGTAAATTCTCAGCATTGCCTGATCTGCGTTTCGATGATCAACAGCTGACCTCTTTCTCAGGCCTGATCGTCTTCCAGCAGCTGTTCTCCGACTTGGATCTAAGGCGTCGTGTGAGCCGTTGCTTTGAGCACCGAGCTGCCAGTCCGATTTTTTCTTCCACCAGCATCGCCATCCTGCTCATCGTCGGCACGCTGCCTGGATACCTTCGTCTACTGGACGTTCAGTATTTACAGAACGACCCATTTGTCTTGTGGGTTCCGGGTGAACGCCGCATGCCAACGCAGTCAACCATCAGTCGTCAATTGAGCGCGCTGGACGATCGGAGTATCGGTTTGTCTGAACTGCTTCAGCAGCGCCTTACGCTTGATGCACTGGAACGTGAACAGCGGAGCCGGATCACCCTGGATTTCGACGGCTCGGTACTAGGCACCTACCTTCACGCTGAAGGTGTTGCCAGTGGCTATAACTAAAAGACCAAGGTTCAGCGCAGCTGGTTGAATATGGACGAGTGTGAGTTCAGCGCATTGGCACGCCAACGCTTGGATCGAAGAATACCCGATATGCAAACGCTAGCCAAAGAAGTCGAGGCATGGCAAACAGGACGTAACCAAAACACCAAACCTGCTGACTGGTGTTTGACAACAGAGGATGCCCATATCAAACTGAAGCATCTCTATTCTAAATTAATTGATTGACGCGCTACTATTTACTTGTTTAACACTGTTTCTGAGCGGACAAGTTTAGGTTCATCCTCCGCCCGTCGATAATCTACAAAGGCACAGGGAGAGCTTGCAGAAGGCCGATTTATTAGCACTCTCCTCATCATCGTAACAACAGGTTAAATATAGGAGAGAAATGTGGTTAAGAGAGGTCGAACTCGAAAAAAATTACCCTCTACCCCTGCGCTTCTCGCGTTTCTGATCTCGGTGAGTTTCACCCCAACCGTCATTGCGACCGAGACTCTGGAGGACGTTCAGGAGTCGCCGGATTTGCAGCTACATACGGTCTCAACGACCGATCCCAATATTCTCTGGAACGATTACCTTGATGAAACTGGACTTGTAGACGGTTTCAATCTTCTCGGTGACATGCCGTACTTCATTGCCAGCGGATCGTCCACTGTACACCGCCCCTTCGGCAAGGGATGGATCGCAGCGCGTAATGCTGCATTCGACAAAGCGCTAGTGCAAGCGAAAGCCGAAATCGCCGAATACGTGGAGACCACAATCGAGTCGAGTCAGAGCTTAGAATTGTTCCAGCGATCGGGTGACGGACTTGCTCCCGAAATCAACGATCTGGTTAAAGCCGATCAACAGTTGTCGATTGTTCAAAAAGGGCACCGTTTGGCACACGCCGAACTCGATGAGTTGATTACACGCCATGATCCAAACTGGGACGGTACTGGTGTTACACCTGAGGAGCGCGAGCGGAAAATAGTTGTAGAGCGGGAGCGCCTTCAACAGGCAGGGTCTAGCCGCTCCCGACTCCTTGTTCAGGGTGCTTCGCCTATATTCAATGCAGAGGGTCCAGATGATAGAGGACACTACGTTGTCATGGTCGGTCTTGTCTGGTCGCCACGTTCAAGTGCACTCGCCCGGAGCTTGCACGATCCGAGTGTTATTGCTCCCGCTGGAAAGCCAGGGAAGCCCGTTCTGACATCGATAGCTGACTCCATGCGAAACGATCCCACATTCCTTGCTTCGTTCAATGGCGTGCGCGTCTGGCGCGATGAAAATGGCGTGCGTGTTCTGGTCAGTAGCGCCTCTTCAGAACGTGGTCTGAACGACTCAACTTCACGTCGTCGTAACACGTACACCGCAAAGCGTCAGATCGCCAGCTTCGTGGCAGAAACTATCGTGGCAGAGCAGCAAATGGATGGAAGTATGACGGACGACATGTACAAAGACGAGACGGTCTATACATACGACGAAACAACGTTTAATGATCGCGTCTCTGCTGTCGTGGATGCAATACCACTTGCGGGTGTCGCCAAGGTTCATGAATGGCGCGGCAAACATCCTGTGTCCGGCACACCGATGCTGGTGACGATAATGAGTTGGTCACCAGATTCGATGAGACAAGCCGGTGCCATTGCTCGAAGCGTTAAGCCGCGCTCTGACAGTGCAGTTGCAACTGACGAAGCTGGCACGGCAGATAACACCACAAACAGACGCCGAAGTTTAGTCGGACCTAAAGCAACGATCGACGACTTCTGATCGCATACTTTGCAGGACACCATCATGAGGGAACTGGAAAGCCTCCACAGGCAGATGTCGGTATGCGCTCGTACCATCCTATTAACAGCTTCGCTGATTATGGCCAGCTGCAGCGCAATGGATTCGATTCCCTTGCTAGGTTCTGGAAACGACGACTGCGACCCGCTGACAGTGGAAGCGGAGGGAGAAGGACGCACGATCACAGAGGCTATCATGGACGCGCGTCATGCCGCGGTATCACGCGAGCTTGGCGAATTCATTACTCGTGAAACAGTACTTACCAATGATGAGATCGACGATGTCTCTGGCTACTCCTCTCGTGGTGAAGTCGTTGACGCCACCTTGATTCGTATCCTCGAGAAGGGAAATAGTTATCGTCACGTATTGGCGAAAGTGACGTTGTGTCAGCGTAATGCGCTAGTTGCTGACATATCTCGACAACGGGACGACGCTAGTGCAGGTCTGCAACGTCAAATACAGGCAATGCTTCAGGAGGCGGAAGCCAGCTCGCAAGGACGAAAACTTGATCGTGAAGCATTTACCAACGCAGTCACTGCTATTCTGCGTCCGCTCGGGAATAGCCTTCGCATTCATAAGTATTCTGTTCTGCGAGCCGAAGCGGTGCTAGAAAACGACGATGCACCGGTAGTAAATATGCGGATCAAGACGCGTATTTCGCTAGCGCCTCACGTGCGCAAGGATCTCGAATCCTTACTCAGCGCAACGGCGCTTAAGCGCCGTTCCCCAGGCCCATTCGGGTTCGGGTACGACAGCATAGTTGCAAGACCAGGTTTTGGCGAGGTTGATCAGCGGCTTGAACAGCGGTCTAATCCTTTTCTCGCCACTGAGGATTTCACACACGCGCCACTCGGCTCTGAGGAAGGCCCATTCAAGGATGTCGCCAGCACGCGTGTACTCCGTCGACACACCGAATTGACGAATTGGCAATCTGACGAGCTAGAGCGCCAGACGCGGCTTGCGATCGAACAATTCGTGTCGGATGCGCCACAGCTTGTTGGCTGGTCATCAACCGGTAAACGAGTCGCAACCCTGCCATTCGAGCACGCAGAGTCAACGCCAAGTCGTCTGCGTGGCGATGACCCCAATGATTTACTCTCATGGAGCACCATGACTGTCCTGTTGGAAAACGCGCGTGGCCGAGTGTCTAGAGCCAACGCAGTTGTGCTAACTCCCGACTGGTTTCGCCATTCGCGAGGGGTGGATGCCAGCCAGTGGGCTCTTGCGTTGATGACTCCGCTCGCCGTTACAACGGCACATGAACATCAACGAGCATTAACATCCGTGCGAAAGGGCAACACATGGGTAGAGGTGCAGTTCTATGTGCCAAGAGGATTGGCCGGACGTATCGACCGTTACACTCTAGAACCATCCGTTAAACGCAGATTACCTCGATCCCTTTCGGGAGCAAGCTAATGATTAGTCGCGTAACAGCCATGTGCATTCTCATTCTTACCGGATGCGATGTCACCGACGTTAGTGATGGTGGTAATCCGGCGCAACTTGAGTCGAAAGTTCTTGCATTCGAATTCGTTAAACGCCCAATTGCTGAGCAGGCGAACGTGAATCTTTCCCAATCTGCGGGGTCAATCGACACACCAGACGTGCAACCCGAGTCTTCAGCAGCCGAGATTCCCGAGTCCTCAGCAGCTGAGATTCCCGAGACAACGACTGGAACTCCAGAAAGCGTGACACCGACAATCTCGACGGCGGCGGCGCTATCAAATAGGGTAATCGGAGACGCTATCGCCACCTCGTTTTGGGTATGTTCAAACGATCAGGCGACTAGAAGCTTTCGATACCAGTTCAGCAGACCCACACTGAACTCGTTTCAGGTCTATCCCGTCACAGTGATTGTGCGTGAAGACACAGACGGCGCAAATGGGGAGAGACTAGGAAACAGTTGGTGGAGAATTGATACAGACGATGCGATTGAAATTGCGCCAACTCGCACAGAGTTCGATCCGGCCAACTACCGCTGGTCTTCTATCCGATTTAACAACGAGTTCACTCGAGTCCGCCTCAGCGACTCACGCGGGTTTGAGCTTTCGTGTGCACGAATACAACACAACACCGGGTGCTCGTTCGATGACTACGCCGGTTGTTCGCTACCGCCAGAAGATGCCGGTGACGATCCGATTCGTGTTACTTGGGAAATTGCATCAACTGATCTTCTGATTAATGGAGATACCCCCGACCTGGCCTCCAACTACTGGGCCTGCGAGCGAGGTGGTGGCAACGATTCGTTTCGAATGAAGGTCGGGAGATCGAGAGGAATAAGGGTGCTCGAGGGTATAACTGGAACTGCGGATAGCACAGGATACGGATTGAGAACAGATACCGTTGGCGCTATTCACTTCACCAGCACATTCTCAGGGACTACGACATCCATCTGGCAACTCCACGATTTGTCCTTTGCTGAAAACGCTCAGACTTTTACGGCATTAGACACGCGAGGTTTTGATCTATCGTGCTCGCGGAAACCAGAGTCCTCCCGCTGGTCACCTGGCCTTGCCCTCTATAGTTGTTTTTACGAGCCGAGGCGTTGTGATGTCCAGTAATATACAAATAAGTATAGCCGCTGCATCAGCTCATCGAATATTTGGGTTCCAGTGTGCTGGGCGTGTATTGATAATAACCGTCTTGCTTGCCTTTACTGGCAACGTAATCGCAGCCCGTGAGTTTGGCAGCGGTAGTGATCGCTTTGCTGGTGTAGGTTTCTTTGTCCGTGCAAATGTCGACTCGGGAGGTGAAGAGCTCGTTAGCGCAAAGAACGAGGACCAGGATGTTACGAGTCTAAATGCGGGCGCTGGTACGCTATGGGAAGGTGGTATTCGACTCAACTGGCGTCTGCTAGATCGCCCCGCCTGGGAGACCGAACTTGGGATCGGAATAAAGAATACTGAACGAACAACAGGAAATGGCTCTCTCTCATTCCAACGCATAGTGCTCTCCAGTACACAGTTCTACCGGTTCAAGAGCGGAATTCGCATTGGTGGAGGCATTGCCGCCCATCTCAGCCCAACAGTCGAAGTCTCAGCAGCTACTTTCCAAAGCGAGTCGCAAGCACTCGATACCGCGATTGGTCTTTCAGTGATGGCCGACTACGGGATTGTTCGATGGGCATCGCTTGGGCTCCGGGCGACCTCGTTATCGTACGGCAAAGATGGAAGCTCTATTGATGCGAGCAGCGTAGGAGCATACATTACATTTCGCTATCGCTAGATTTCATTCATAGTGAGCACGGCCAGTCTACCCGAGGTTTAACCGCCTTTTTAGCTCACATTAAGCGATGGATATGAAAGAACCCCCTCGAACAACTTGAACATTGTTCGAGGAGGGTGTCTCCTGAGATTGTCTAGATCGATAGGAGACACAGATAGTGTGTCAGTCATTGTTCGTGGAAGCCAGTTTCTGGTTCACTCTTTTTCAGCTCGATCGTTATATTGCTGAACAGGTACTCAAGCTGGGTTGTCCCCACTGTGGTAGCAAGTTGCATGTGGCCAACTACCCACGCAAACCACGCGGCGTTTGGCGTGACGTACTGGGTTCCGAATACAACCAACGCTTCAAATTATTTCATTGATTGGCGATACCGTGCGTGAGGGCACAGGCTTAAGCGACGCTATCAAGTGTTCAGAACGTTGGGCTAACGAAAAAGCGACAAGCCAGGATCATGAGCGCTTTCGCGAGATAGTCGAGATGGAATTGCTGGGGCTTAACGAGGGTAACTTCGCACGGTTTGGATCGCGTCCATCGGAATTTCAACGTTGGCAGACACAAAAGTAGACTTCAATCAGTATATTTGAATATAGATTCCATACATTACTAGCCGACTTGACTTCCAAGGTAGAAGCCAATAATCAAAAAGTGTAATGAAGAAGA
>Ga0209828_1003721_pt1 | contig 11416 bp, 10 predicted proteins | sample MaitaG_FD_187429 | JGI IMG/M metagenome (GOLD analysis project Ga0209828, IMG submission 187429) | Marine algal microbial communities from Maine, USA - Maine_Asex2 metaG (SPAdes) (version 2) | ecosystem: Host-associated > Algae > Red algae > Unclassified | place: Maine, USA | collected 2015-01-05
TTAGATCGTTCGCGGGGCTCACTGTTAGATCGTTCGCGGGGCTCACTGTTAGATCGTTCGCGGGGCTCGCTGGTAGACTAGGGTTTTGGGAAGTGGCTCGGGCTTGGGATGGAAGCGACAGTTGTCTTTTATTTTACGTCAACTGGCTAATGGGCTTTTAAAAGTGTATCAATTCTGCGAAGTTAGTTATCCAAATGGTATTTTCGTTGTTCAATGATAAGCCAGAAGTCCATACAAGAAGTTCTTTCCATCGCACAAGTCGAAGATATTGTCGGTGAGTATGTGGATCTGAAACGCAGAGGCGTCAATCGTATAGGGCTCTGCCCTTTTCATGATGAGAAGACGCCCAGTTTCACTGTTTCTCCTGCAAAGAATATTTACAAGTGCTTCGGTTGTGGGAAAGGAGGTGGTGTTCCTCAGTTTCTTATGGAACATGACAAACTCAGTTTTCCAGAAGCAATACGTACACTTGCTAAGAAGTATAATATTGAATTAGAGGAAGATAAACGCAATGATGATGCCTATCTGCAAGAGAAGAAGAAGTTAGACAGTCTTCATATCATCAACCAATACGCACTGGATTATTTTAAGGATCAGTTACTGAATACAAAAGAAGGTAAGTCCATAGGTTTAAGCTATTTTAAGGAACGCGGTTTCCTTAAAAAAACAATACAAGATTTTGAATTAGGGTATTCGCCAAAAGAAAGTAAAGCATTCTTGAAAGACGCTTTAGCGAAAGGTTACAAACAAGACTTACTCAGAGAGTTGGGATTAATAAGCCAGGGCGGATATGATTTTTTCAGGGAACGTATTATTTTCCCTATTCACAATCAGAGTGGAAGAGTGATTGCCTTTAGTGGCAGGATTCTAGATAATCAAAAAAAGACAGCTAAGTATATTAACTCTCCGGAAACGGAGCTATACAACAAACGCAAGGTACTTTATGGCTTACACCTCGCGAAGAAAGCAATCAGTAACCAGGATGAATGCATCATTGTAGAAGGCTATTCTGACGTCATTAGTTTATATCAAGCGGGTGTTCAAAACGTGGTGGCATCTTCAGGAACGTCCCTTACAAAAGAACAAATCTATCTGGTCAAGCGCTTTAGCTCCAATGTCATTTTGCTCTATGATGGCGATCCAGCTGGGATCAAAGCTTCTATGCGGGGTATTGATCTACTATTGGAGCAAGATGTCAACACTTACCTCGTGACTCTACCTGAAGGAGAGGATCCTGATTCCTATATGGGTAAATTAGGCTATCAAGCTTTTATAGACTTTATAAACAAGGAGAAAAAGGATTTCATTATATTCAAAGCAGATTTCTTGTTGAAAGAAATCGGTGACGATCCAATAAAGAAATCTGGCGTAATTAAAGATATCATTAGTAGTCTAGCAAAAATACCTGACCATCTCAAACGTGATTTGTATGTCAAGAAATGCAGCGAAGTGCTAGCATTGGATGAAGGGAAATTAGTGCGTGAATTAGATAAGGAGTTACGCAGTGGTTTTCGCAAGAAAAAGCAAGACATAGATCGCGAAAGAACGAGAGCACAGTTTAAAGAGGAACGTTGGATAGCCGAGAAAAAAGAGGATGACGGTGTTGTTAATGTTAGTGTCAATGTCGTAGAATCCGCAGATTACTTTCAAGAAAAAGACCTGGCCAGATTGATTATACAATTTGGAGATAAACAAGTAAATTACGAAGGCAGTGATATATCCATGGCAGAATATATTTATGCCAGTATCTATGAAGTCTTAGATATGTTTGACAATCTCAAGTACAAACAGATTCTCACAGAGGGTTTTAAGCTAGTTGAAAAGGAAATCTCCATCAAGAACGCTTTCTTAACGCACTCTGATCCTGAGATCCAGCAATTTACTATCAATGCACTTGCGGAACCATACACGTTTGCTGAATGGCATTTAAAAGAAGTCTTCCTACAAACGCAAAAGCCACCCGATGAGAATTTCTTAAACGACTCCATTCAGGCAATTCTACGTTTCAAAATGAGAAAGATAAAACGCCTCTTGAAGGATTTATCGAATAAAATAACAAATCACGAAGGGCTGGAAGAGGATAAGAATATTCTGATTAAAGCGTATCAAAAAGTGCAAGAGGATCGAAAGTCTCTCGCCATAAAATTAAGAACAGTTATAGACTAGTTTATAAAATTTAACTATTTTCTACACGTATGAATAGGAGAACATTCAATAAATTGCTAGGAATAGGATTAGGCACATTAGACCATTCCTTTATGAAACCACTAATGAAGAAAAAAGAATACATCTCTAAGGAGAGCCATATCGGACTCATTGCTCCTTCTGGTAGACTTACACAAACCAAGCTCCAGAAAGCAAAGAAGAATCTAGACGTATTGGGCCTCAAGTATACTTTTTCAAAATATGCTGCGGAATCTGATGGATATTTTGCGGGAACTGATGCGATGCGTATTCATGATTTGCATGCCATGTATGACAATCCAGAGATCGATGCCATCTGGTGCATTCGCGGCGGTTATGGTGTTACACGCATTGTAGACCATCTTGACTATGATCTTATTGGCCGCAACCCGAAACCTATCATTGGCTATAGTGATATCACTACCCTCTTGGCTGCTATATACCAGAAGACTGGAAATGCATGTTACCACGGCCCAGTTGCCGCTTCGACGATGTCAGAATATACCATAGATCATCTTAAACCCATATATGGATTAGATAAGGATATGGATATTGAATTGTCTAAGTCCAATATTGAGATGGCGAAAGAAAAAACTGTCTATCAGTATAGAGTGATAAATCCAGGCAAAGCGAAAGGTAAATTAGTGGGAGGAAATTTGTCTTTGCTGAGTGCCATGGTAGGGACCCGACATGCATTACAAGCAAAAAACAAATTAGTATTTCTTGAAGATATTGGCGAAGAACCATATCGTGTCGATCGCATGCTTACCCAGCTTATTTCTTCAGGATTCTTTGAAGGTGTTCGCGGTGTTTTTCTGGGTGTCTTTGCAGGATGCCATAAAAAGGATGAACATTCTAAGACTTTGATCGAGGTCATTTCTGAACGCATAAAGCGCATCGAGGTACCGAGTGCTTATGGGTTTTCATTTGGTCATATTGATGATCAGTGCACCTTCAGATTTGGTCAAGAAGCTGAATTAAATACGGAAGCAAGGACTATTCGATTATTTGCCTAAACCTCGGCGTCCTGAGCGATAAAACGCTCCGTAACCAATGACAAAAACAGACTAAAAATACAGTAAGCGGCAAACAGATAAAAACCCATCTGCAAACTCGTATGATCCTGGGTACTCACTACATTCGTTGCTTTTTCACCACCCACTATTTGTGCTAATTGATTTGTTAAAATACTATCAAAGCCGATGTACGCCATAAAGATTGCTACCACAAAGACATCCGCCATAGACCATTTTCCTGACTTCAATGCTAGCCATTTTAAAAACTTGTTTTCTCTTAATCGAGCTGGGTTCCATACAGCAAACATAGACGCTAATATCTTGCATAAAGGAAATAGAACACTAAAAGCGAGAATCAATACACCAACGAAAATAGTCTGAATACCGCCATACTCTATAAGTATCCGTACCACGTCCAAGATGGATTTACTTTGGAAAAACAAGACCTGGTTTTCGAAGGCTATCTCTTCTCCCATAATAGAAAACGCTAACTCCAATACGCGCGCATCAATATCTATCATGGGCGTGCTTAAGCCGCCTATTAACAACACGACGGCAGCTAATACAAGAATGGTATAATAGAGTGCATTGTGTGCATACGATCTAAACAAGAAATACAAAAGGAAAGTCGCAATTGATAAGAGTATCATTCCTATACCATATTGTACAATAATTTTGTCTAACCCAGTTCTCGATACAACGAGTTGTGCAGAGCATAGCGCTATCTCATCACAACCATATTTATCTGCTATGAAGGTCAATGTCGCTGCATCTACAGTAGCCCCTGAATCTTCCATGAGTTCGTCTAACTTCTTTTGGATATATTCTTTTATGCCTTTTTGTGTATCTACATTTTTAAGTTCGGCCATAATCTCGTCTGTCCAACGCGGTATGTTTTTTCTAAAGTCATCCACATCAAATGCAACGTCATAAGCAACCTTCTTGATCATCTTTTCAAATGCATTGCCAGAATCTTTCTGTTGATCCAAATAGATTTTTACCTCATCGACTAGTTTATGTAATGCCTTTTGGACATATCCTCTTAAGGCTTCATTATTATCGCTCGAAAATTCAAAGTCCTGTACTTTGGTAGCGATGATATTGGAGATCTCAGACTTCCAGGTATTCATATTCAGCATACCATGCTTTACAGAATGTATTTCCGCAATCTCTTCGGAGATTATTTGTTTTTGTTTAGAATACTGATGGACCTGAGTGAGTAAATAGATTGAGCCCGCTAAGAGTATGCCGGCTAGGATCGAAATAATGTTGAGGCTATTGCTTTTCATAGTGTCAAAACAGGGTTAGTGCCTTGTTGACGATAAAGATACGGGGATTGTTACAGAAGAGAGATATAAGGCTATAGAAATCGATGTTTGACCATGAACAAAACCCACATAGTCAAACATCGATTATATTTTAAGCATTTCTACCTATACAATTCAAGTCTTCATATGCTTGGGTAAGACGTGCTTTGAAAGACTCCTCCCCTTTTCGCAACCATACTCTAGGGTCGTATTTCTTTTTGTTAGGAACGTCATCTCCTTCAGGATTTCCAATTTGTCCTTGAAGATATGGTGAAAATTCGTCTACGTATTCTCTAACACCTTTTGCAAAAGCCCACTGGAGATCTGTGTCTATATTCATTTTAACTGCACCGTATTCTATTGCTTCTCTAATTTCCTCCTGCGTAGATCCTGATCCTCCATGAAAAACAAAGTTTATAGGGTTGTCAGAATCTAGATTGAACTTCTCCTTTACATGGTCTTGCGAGTTCTTTAAGATTTTAGGTGTCAGCTCTACATTCCCAGGCTTATACACACCGTGTACATTTCCAAATGCTGCTGCAATTGTAAACTTTTCGGATATAGCATTAAGCTTTTCATAGGAGTAAGCTACCTCTTCTGGTTGCGTATACAATTTTGAATTATCTATGTCCGTATTATCTACACCATCTTCTTCTCCACCTGTAACCCCCAATTCCATCTCAAGTGTGATTCCTACCTTATCCATACGCTTCAAGAACTCTTCACAGATTTCAACATTCTCTTCTATAGGTTCCTCTGAAAGATCAAGCATATGTGAAGAATACAATGGATGTCCATACTTTTCGTAATGCTTTTCACTCTCAACTAAAAGGCCATCAATCCACGGTAGAATCTTCTTTGCGCAATGGTCTGTGTGCAAGATTACTGTCACACCATACGCTTCTGCCATTTTATGTACATGTAAAGCTCCACTCACAGATCCTGCGATAGCAGCTTTCTCATCTTCATTACTCAATGATTTTCCTGCGAAAAACTTTGCCCCTCCGTTTGAAAACTGAATAATGATTGGCGAATTCACAGCCTTCGCTGTTTCTAAGCAAGCATTTACAGTATTCGTTCCCACAACATTTACTGCAGGAATAGCAAAGTTATGCTCGTTGGCATAATTTAATAATTCCGTAACCTCATCTCCGAATAAAACTCCAGATCTAAATTTTGACATGTGCCTTGTTTTGATTTTTAATTTATATGATTTCTTTCTCAGTTAAGTAACGTTCAGCATCCAACGCTGCCATGCAACCCGTTCCTGCTGCTGTAACTGCTTGTCTATATACATGATCTTGCGCATCACCGCTCGCAAATACACCCGGTAAATTTGTTTTAGAACTATCTGCTTGCGTTATAAGGTATCCTGTAGACTCCATATCTAATGCACCACTAAACATTTGCGTATTCGGTGTATGTCCAATCGCCACAAAGAATGCTTTGGCTGCAATTTCTGACTCTTCTCCCGTTTTATTATTTTTAACGCGTACGCCATCCACTTCTTCTTCTCCTAATACCTCCACCGTCTCGGTATTCCAATGCACTTCTATATTCTCTGTCTTCTTTACACGATTCTGCATAATTTTTGAGGCACGCATTTCGTCTCTTCTTACAAGCATATGTACCTTAGGACAAAGCTTCGCTAAATACGTTGCTTCTTCAGCAGCAGTATCTCCTGCGCCCACGACTACAACGTCTAAACCTTTAAAGAAGAACCCATCACATACGGCACATGCAGATACACCCTTGTTCATCAATTTTTGTTCTGATGGAAGCCCTAGCCATTTTGCACTTGCTCCTGTACTTATGACAACTGAATGTGCATGTACCTCAACACCACTTTCTGTCCATAGTTTTTTAACATCGCCTTCTAGTTCTACTTTTTCAATAAGTTCGTACCGGATATCAGTTCCAAAACGTTCCGCCTGCTTTTTAAAATCTTCCATCATCTGCGGCCCCATGATCCCATCCGGATATCCTGGATAATTTTCAACATCCGTTGTAATCATAAGTTGACCTCCTGGTTCCTTACCCGTGAATAAAACTGGTTTCAAATTGGCTCTAGCTGCATAAATCGCTGCCGTATAACCTGCTGGTCCTGAACCTATTATAACACAATTGTGAATATCCATATTTTTTAATTTTTAAATATGTGCAAATGTATGAGAATAAATGACGATTTAAGTGAATTGGCTCTACGAAATATGGCCAACTTGCAGCCCAAAAGATAATTCTTATCGAATAAATGCTGGAATTAATCTAATGAACTTTCATTGAACTTATTAACGCCTTACTTTTGTTAAAGTAATAATGCATATACTCATATTATATACCTGCATAGCCTCTTTAGTACTTTGGTCATTTATATATGATCGAGACTTGAAGCCTTTAAGCAAATTGCTGCAATCCTTGTTTACAATATGTTTTATAGTCCTTTTGTTCACTATTTTCTGGTCTAATGAAAATTTATCCGCTACCATATTTCATTTAGCAAAGGATCTATTAATCGTTTCCATTGCGGCCTTTCTTGCACAAAAATTGCGCTCTAATAAAATAGCTCTATTTATTTATGCTGGCATGCTTTATATTTTAATACCTCAAATCCATAAGATTGCCCCTTCTGTCTCAGAAGATAATCAAAGCAAAATTGCAGAACTGGGTGAAATTATTATTGAGCTACCTAGTGATGTTTCTCAAGAAACACTACAAGAAATTTCGGACAAAACGGGTGGCACTTTAAGTTTAGCATTTGATCCGCTTGATAGAAGCTATAATATGGATGAATATTATCTGTTGGATATCGAGGATCAAAATGAAGTAGAGAAAACTATACGTACTTTAAAAAGCATAGAAGAAATTCGGTGGGCCGAAATAAATGAAATATTAAAGTTGCCTACAACAGAAGCAATAGATGCGAAGAATCTTTTTAGATCCGATTTCTTTAATGACCCAGGTGTCTCCAAACAATGGTCGGTAAAAACATTAAACTATGCGGGTCTGCATCGTACATTAAAAAATATCTCTCCTAAGAAAAGAGCTTTAGTTGCAGTGCTTGATGGAGGTGTTTATGGTAAGCACGAAGACTTGCGGGACAACTATGTCAGCACCAAGGCATCGTATGACAAAGACACGAACAGCCATGGTACACACTGCGCAGGAATTATAGCCGCGGTTAGTAATAACGGTAAAGGCATAAGCTCCATGGTTCCCGATAAATCATGGGTACAGGTGACAAGCATCAAGGTTATGAATAACTTTGGCTTTGGCACTCAATCTCAAATTATCAAAGGTATTATAGAAGCTGCAGATTTAGGGGCAGATGTTATTTCTATGTCCATTGGAGGCATCAGCAACCAGGTACGCGAGAAGGCCTACTCTGACGCAATTGCTTATGCCAATTCTAAGGGAACGATTGTAGTGGTTGCTTCCGGTAATTCCAATGTGAATGCTCGAAAATCCACACCTGGAAATGCTAAGGGGGTTATTGGAGTTGCAGCGATTGACACTATGCTTAAAAAATCGCATTTTTCTAATACAATGGAAGACATTGAAATGCCGTTGGGCGCACCGGGCACAAACATTTTCTCTACTGTCGTGGGCAATAAGTATAAAACTATGAATGGTACATCCATGGCCGCACCACATGTAGCAGCTATTGTCGCAATCATGAAAGCTATTAAACCTAAAATTTCGACGAAAGAAGCGTTTAGTATTTTAAATGATACGGGCAAGAAATCAAATAATACAAAATTGACTGGGAAGATCATTCAACCAGATAAAGCAATTGAAAAACTGATAGGCAGCAAACGTATTTTTTCTAGATATGGACGTGATTAAGATCTCCCTAAATTTCACTTTTTGATTTATATTCTATCTTAGCTTTCTAATACGTACACTATGCAAATTTTCCTAATGGGCTTTATGGGTTCAGGTAAATCAACTATAGGTAAAATACTGGCCGACAAACTTAACTATGAGTTCTTAGATCTCGATGCGCAAATAGAGAAAAACGAGAAGAGGTCTATTGAAAAAATCTTTCAAACAGAAGGGGAAGCATACTTCAGGAAGGTGGAAGCAAAGGCGCTTAATAACTTAAAGAAACGTAAGAACAGAGTAGTTTCTCTAGGTGGTGGTACGCCTTGTTATTCCAATAATATGTTTATTATCAGCAAGCTAGGAACGCCCGTATATATTCAAACTTCACAAGATAGATTAGTGCAAAATCTGTCAAAAGATCAGAACAAAAGACCCCTTTTAAAAGGCTTAAATAAGGTACGTTTAAAAACTAAGATTGGCTCCATGCTTAGAGCGCGGACAAGTTTTTACAATAAAGCAAACTATAAAATCAGAAACAATGCCTCTCCTGAGAGAATTGCAGAGCGTATACGTAACAAATTGGATTTGGATTAGGTGATACCGATTATAAGCGTTCAAGATGAAACATAAACTAGTATATGTATTTTCCCTCATAGTCTTGTGCATTTCTTGCAATGAGAAAAAACCTTCTATTCCAAAACATGTAAGCAAACAAGTTTCTAAAGAGAACGTTTATCCAAAATTTCAAAAGATTCTGGATAGCGCTAAATTAAATGGCTCCATTCTTATATATGACCAGAGAATGGATGCCTATTATTCTAATGATTTCAGTTGGGCTAAAAAAGGTCATTTACCCGCTTCTACATTTAAGATTCCAAACTCCATTATTGCTTTAGAAAACCAAATAATAGAAAGTGATACCACCATCCTCCCTTGGGATGGCAAAAAGCGCATGTTTAAAAGCTGGGAGAAGGATCTAAATTTTACAGACGCTATTCAAGTCTCATGCGTACCTTGCTATCAAGAAATTGCTAGAAAAATAGGCTCCGATCGCATGGTAAGCAATCTTGAAAAATTGGATTTTGGAGACATGGAAGTAGATGCAAAAACCATTGATATGTTCTGGCTGGAAGGCCCCTCCAAAATAAATCAGTTTGAGCAAATCGGTTTTTTAAAGAGACTCGCTCACTCTACAATGGATATCTCTTCACGCACTGAACAAATCATTAAGCGCATGCTTGTAATGAAAGCTACTAATCGTTACACATTAAGAGGCAAAACAGGTTGGAGCAGTGACAATGGACACGACAATGGTTGGTTTGTCGGCTATGTCGAAACTAATGATAACATGTTATTTTTTGCAGCAAATGTAGAGCCAAAAAGTGATTTCGACATGTCCAACTTCCCAAGAGTAAGGAAGGAAGTAACCTTGAAAGCTTTAAAGGAATTGAGTATCACGCACTAGTACATTGTTGATAACATTAAGCCACAGCTTCTTTCAAATGTTCCATAGCTTCTTTTTCTTTTGTTGCTAAATCTAAGAATACCTTAGTGGCCATATTCAAGTATTTTTCATCCTGCGTCTCACCTACTTGTAAAAACAATTCCGAAATTTCTTTCCATAAATTCGCAATACCAACAAACTCTTGATACGCTTTATATATTTCTTCATTCTCAAGTAGTTCTGCAGTTTCTTTTAAAAAGTCCCTGTATAAATTTCTAAACAGGGCTCCTCCAGTACCTGCACGTTCCATGAGCATTGCAGATGTTTGAAACTCTGCTTTAATATTGTCACTTTCTCTGAACCTTTTTACAATTTCAGTGGCTGTTTTCCTGATGCCTTTATAGCCAAAATTTTTTATAGGAGGATTTAAATAGCTTACTGTATTTCGATGTATCGCCTGCTTAATAATTGGTTTTAAGTCAGGTAGATCTTCCGTTTGTTCAATCGTATAGCTCTTATTCTTTGAAGACATAGGCCCTTTTTCATTTCTAGCTAGACTTAAAGAATGTAAACTTGTTTTCACGGCACCTCCTTGTTGGTCTGTGTCTATGAGGTACGCATATTCTTTGTCGAAGCCATACATCGCTGCATAATGCCCAGCAAAGTGAATCTTATTCGTAAAGTAATCTAAATGGTAGCAATCAAGTTTAAGACCCACCGCTTTCCCTTTTGACAATTGCTCCTCCACATTATGCCATGCTTTCTTCAGGGAGGACGTTTCTTTTACAATCAACTCTAGCTTTAGGTTTTTACAAATATTCTCTGTAATAAGATCTGTTTTTATACGGCCTCCGATAAAAGGAAAATCCATAATCTTCATCTTCCATATCAAATAGCCAAGACTTTCTCCAATACCAAAAAGCATCGGTTCACTTAACTCAATTCCTAGCTGATTGAGTAAACTTCCAGTCGCTGTCGTTTCGCAATGTTGACCCACAAAAGGTTCTACATCTTTGAGTATCATGCTGAATTCGTTTTAGTAATATTAGTCGGTTTCTTGCATGCCCAATAGTGGCTTATCTTTCACTTTATGATATCGCAATGCTAAACCAATGCATGATTTCAATTCTTCTTCAGGAATAGTATCCTCTAGTCCAAATAAAATTGCCCTATTCTTTTCATATTTAAATGTATCCCCATAAATTTCTTTAAACGTAGAAACGAGTTTGCTTGTGCATTTGAAGTAAATAGCATATTGGTCCGGAGCCTTCGCTTTCCAATCAATCCGAACGGTACTCCCCTTCTTTACCAAATAAGAAGGTTCTCCCCATTTCAAAGTTTCTTCCATCTCGATAACATCTTCAAGTTCCTTTGCGCATTCTAGAATCAATGCGCGCAATCGCTTAACCTTAGGTCTTATTTGAGCTGGGTAGGACTTAAATTTTGCAGAAACATCTGGGTTTTTAATGATTTTCAGGGCCATCTCACAATATAATCAATATGCGCCAAGAAATAAAGGTCCTTTGGGCTTTGTAAAGGCATTATTCGCCTCAGGCGTCTAAGTAAAAACTCTAATAAATACATATATTCGCGCTTATGATGAGAGCTTTAATGATATGCCTACTGTGCAGCTTATTCCTGAG
>Ga0209828_1003723_pt1 | contig 11414 bp, 17 predicted proteins | sample MaitaG_FD_187429 | JGI IMG/M metagenome (GOLD analysis project Ga0209828, IMG submission 187429) | Marine algal microbial communities from Maine, USA - Maine_Asex2 metaG (SPAdes) (version 2) | ecosystem: Host-associated > Algae > Red algae > Unclassified | place: Maine, USA | collected 2015-01-05
AAAGTTATAGTTCATCTGCGCACAGAGGGATTACGACTAAGAATATGTATAAGAAGAATCCGCAAAGGAGTATTATTTTTGAAAAAGAAAGTTAGATGTATTATTTATGATTCTTCTTTTTTTATAGTGATTTATCAAAAGTTTTTAATTAGAATTTATTCATGAAAAATTGATAGAGCTTTATATTTTATGAATCAGATCGAATAGCTTAAAATCAGCTTAAAATCAGCTTAAAATCAGCTTAAAATCAGCTTAAAATCTGGCTTAAAATCTGCTTAATTATGAGACCTTAACACAAATCAATTCAAACTTAAATAAAAATGAAAGTTACCGCTGAAAAAAATGAAAAAGTTGCAAATATGATCTTTGCATCTATTTATCCCCTTTACTGGAATAGATTGGAAAAACATGGTAGGACAAAAGAAGAGTTCCATCAAGTATTAGAATGGTTTACTGGTTTTGACGAAAAGAAATTAAAATCACTTATCGAAGAGAAAGTAACGTTTAGAACTTTTTTTGAGAAAGCAATAATTCATCCCAATGCATACATGATTAAGGGAGTTGTGTGTGGTTATCGAATTGAAGAAATAGAGGATGAATTTGAATTGTATAAACAGTGTAGACAGATGGAAAAGCTAATTGATGAATTGGCAAAAGGTCGTAAAATGGAGAAAATTTTACGCGAAGAAAAGAAGTAGACACGACTGCTGAGAAAACCTGAGCTTCATTAAAAGGTGTTTAACCAAAACGGTTTCCTTATACTTTATCTTAGGAAAGAAGCTGTAATTAAACATGAAATAATCGGTCAATGAATAAATATATTTTTGTGATTTGTGTTACAATATTATGTTCTTGTCATCAAGAAAAGATGCCTCTTTCTGAAGATGTCGAGGAGGATCTGAAAGTAATTGTGGAAGGGGAAACTTTTGCATACATGGAAAAAGATTATCAGAAATGGGCTTCATATTGGGATCAAAGTAGTGATGTGTTACGATTAGATGTATCGGATGCCGGATTCGTTCAAAGAGGCTGGGATGAAAGTAGTCAAAATTTAAAAATTTTTTTTAAGGAGCACCCTGAGCCAATACGGTCAACTTTCGTAAACTCCAATTATCTTATTTTTCTTGATGTCAATTTAGCCTGGGTCGCATTTGACCAAACTTGGACAAGCCAGTCAGGTGAAAAAACTGTTGCAAAAGCAACCATAACTTTAATTAAAAAAGCGAATTCTTGGAAAATTATATCATATACCGCAATTCAATATGAAGTAGAAGATCAAAATGTTGATACTTTGGAAAGGGAGTGATGAACTAAAGAAAACTGGCTACAACAATCCTAAAATTAAATGAATGCACTCTCTTTTTCTTGACACTTGCACTTGGCACTTGAAATTGACGCTTGCACTTGACACTTACACTTGTTAAACAGACTTCAAAACTTGAATGTCAGGCGCACCAGCCATAAAAGCGCCCATTTGTCCTCCAATCTCTTTATAGTATTCAGTTTTTCTATGAAGGTCTAAAGCCGCTTCATCTTGATACCTTTCTAAGAAAACATAAGTCGTATCATCTTGCTTATAGAGGTCATAATGAACTACGCCCTCTTCATTAGCAATAACTTTTTCAACCAATAAATTTGCGGCTGCTTCAAAATCAACCGCAGTTCCTTCTTTTATTTTTATTGTGGCTATGACTCCAATCATTGTTTTTTATTTTATTGTTAGTGAAAAAAGAATTAGAAAATTTTAAAAACTGTCCTATCTATCTAGTTAATGCAGCCAGTCTTTGAGCAGCAGTATCGTACTCATGGCGAAATTTAGCAACTAGTTCTGCTGTTGAAGCTACTTTATCAATATTCCCGATACCTTGACCACAGCCCCAGATATCTTTCCATGCTTTTGCAGCTGTATTTCCACCAGAACCAAAATTCATTTTACTCGGATCGCTCTGTGGTAAATTATTTGGATCTAGCCCTGCATTTTCAATTGACTTTTTTAGATAGTTGCCATGGACTCCTGTAAATAAATTTGAATAAACGATATCAGCTGCTTTGCCATCTACAATGCCTTGTTTATAATCATCACTAGCTCTGGCTTCTTTTACCGCTATAAAAGCACTACCTATATAGCCAAGATCAGCGCCCATAGCTTGAGCACTTAGAATAGCAGCACCTGAAGCAATAGATCCCGATAATGCTACAGGCCCATCGAACCATGCTCTGATCTCTTGCATCAGGGCAAATGGCGAAGTCGTGCCAGCATGGCCTCCTGCTCCTGCCGCAACAGGAATCAGTCCATCTGCACCTTTTTCTATGGCTTTGTGTGCATAGCGATCATTGATCACATCATGTAAAACAATTCCGCCCCATTCATGTGCAGCTACATTTAATTCTTCTCTTGCACCTAATGAAGTAATCATCAGTGGCACTTTCCACTTTGCACATGTTATCATATCGTCTTCCAGTCGATTATTACTCCGATGAACAATTTGGTTAACTGCGAATGGAGCTGCTGGCTGATCCGGATTGTCTCTATCATGAGCAGCCAATTCTTCAGTTATCTGATGTAGCCATTCATCAAGTTGCGATTGTGGTCTTGCATTTAATGCTGGAAATGATCCGACGATTCCAGCCTTGCATTGAGCTATAACAAGTTCGGGACCTGAGATGATGAATAGAGGAGAACCAATAACGGGAAGTCTTAAATTATCAAAGAGAGAAGGTAATGCCATGTTTATTTTATTTTGTAATTATTTCAATGATAGCAAATTAAAACTCAATAGAAAATTGATAAGAAACAAGAAACAGATTTTGAAATTCAACATTGACCGATGATACTTGAATTTTACTCATGAACTTTAACTTGCTACTTGAATTTGACTTTCAGCCAAAGGCTGATCAGCCTCTGACTGAGAACTTATAAAGCCATACCACAGCCTAAAAAATAAAATCAGTAAATTCGGCATTAAGCCTTAGTAAAGAAAAAAGGTAAAATAATTAGAATTATAAAAAGTAAATATGGCACAATCAAATCAAATACCAGTTATATCAAATTTTAATCGAAAGAGTACAGGAAGAGAAGTGCTTGCAGATATTGATCTCTCAGGAAAAGTGGCGATCGTTACAGGTGGTTATAGTGGTATTGGCCTAGAGACAACTCGAGCACTTGCTGAGAAAGGCGCAAAAGTTATAGTAGCTGGGCGCTCTATGCAAAAAGGCAAAGATAATCTCGCTGATGTCAAAGGATCCGTAGACATGGCTTCAATGGATCTTAGTGATCTGAAATCCGTTCAATCGTTTGCAGGTAAAATATTGTCAACAATAAATCAAGTTGATCTATTAATTAATAATGCAGGGATCATGGCCTGTCCGGAGACACGAGTTGGATCTCATTGGGAATCTCAATTTGGGGTAAATCATATTGGACACTTTGCTCTAACTAAAGCCCTGATGCCTCTATTAGAGAAAACACCATATGCCAGAGTGATTTGTCTGTCGTCAACCGCCCATAAGATGAGTGATATTCAATGGGATGATATCAATTTCGAATCTAGTCCGTATCATAAATGGAAAGCATACGCTCAGTCTAAAACCGCCAATGCTTTATTCGCTAATGCATTGTCACGCCGACTGCAGAATTCGGGAGGACTTGCATTCGCCGCTCACCCTGGAGGAATATTTACACCACTACAACGACATTTACCACAAGAAGAAATGGTCGCTTTGGGCTGGTTAGATAAAGATGGTGGTCCATCGGAGCTAGCGAAACAAGGTTTTAAAACACCTGAGCAAGGATGTGCCACTACTTTATGGGCTGCCACTTCTCCACTGCTTGAGAATAAGACCGGGGTTTATTGCGAAGATTGTAATATTGCGGCGCTGACAAATACCGACAGTCCTATGGCAAGATATATGGGAGTGGATGCCCATGCTTGTGATGATGAATCTGCTGAGCGTTTGTGGAATATCACCGAAGCTTTATTTTAATTAAAAACTAAGTTCAAGTTCAAATTTAAAGACGATAATAACACCTGTTTTATTTTGAGTTTGAACTTGAACTTGAATTTGAACTTGACAAAGAAGAGGAATCTTTTAATTTTCTAGCTCAGCTATTTTTCAATGACTTCAAGAAAAAATGTATGAGGTGTCACACTTGTAAATATTCCCAACCCATTGTTAATATTGCTAGGTGGCTCTTGTATCGAAAGAGAAGAACTACCTATTGTTTTATATAAAGCTGCATACTCTGCATTGAGGCGATAGACTATGATCTTATAGGTACCATAGAGCCGTAACTCTCTCATTTAGCTGATCGAGTAGGCATCTATTATCTCTGGCTCTGATCTGAAGAATTGTTCTGATATATCTTCCAAATCGATCCTTTCCTTAAATATTTCATTGACATAGTCTCGGTTGTCTTCTACGTTTTCTACGATTACGAAAAAGTAATCCGATGATGTGTTTGACCAAGTTATATCTACTATTTCATTGCTGGTAGAAAAATTTGGGAAGCCGCCATCGTAGAAGATCCTTTCTAGCTCAACGGTTTTTTGAGAAAGCATGACATCTACTTCTGGGTTTATGTATGTTTCTGCTGATATGATTTTTTCATCGTGTTCAAACTCTATTGTATAAGTCCTATCAGTTTTTACAATGTGATCAAGATTGCGATAATATCCACCTCCTATACTTACGAGTTGGATATCTTCAGATCCATCATTGATGGTGATCGAGAGCCCATCCACCACCTGTAATATAGGCTCTTCTACAATTGAGAATGAATTAGTCACCTTGATAGAATCAATCGGTTGGTTAGCATAGAGATAAGCGGTTACAACTAGAGTGTTAGTATCCAGATTACTTACACTAATTTCTTCTTCACAAGAAAATAATAAAGTAACGAGGAACAAATAGAATATTTTTTTCATCATAATAATTTTTGGATTTTGAAGTGAATTAAGGATGGCATTTATATTTGAAGATGAAGGCTTGATAGTCAGGACAAAGCTCTTTTTTTGTTTCGTAGCCAAAGCTAAGGGACGGGAAAAAGCTGAAGTATCTGGCTTTCAATGCTTTGTCTGTAGAAGTGAAGGCTATCATTAATTCACTTCTTTATCTAAGACTCCAGTTGAAAAACAAGCTGGGAGTGAATCCTAATAGAGAGACATCGGCTTCTAATAACTGTCCTTCTATGACATCATATGATTTGTACCAAGTATTATTTCTACCATAAACATTGAATATCGATGCACCAATTTTGGCTTTACTTTCATTGATGTTGAAATTATAGTTCCATTTCATATATCATATGTTTATCCATTGGCAGGTCGCCGACGTACATTTGAAAAGCAGTTGGTGCATTAGTGAACGTAAGTTTAAATTGATCATCATCATCGTCAATCAAAAATAGAGACTGGTCCCGTACAGAATTGTTTATATCAAGATTACTGCTTGAGATATTATTTGAGTTACTAATTTGGAGAAGGCTAGAGGCACTATTACGGAATCCCCTCAGCTGTAGAAAGCCCATAGTAACATCTGAGGGATTGATAAAGGCATTCCATTCAGGTTTTTCAATACCGTAGAATCTCAATCTCCAGGAAGCACAAAACATTATCACACCATTTCATATAATTTGGGTTTCGTTCGCATATTTAACCCAAGATGGCCAATAGTGTTTTCTCATGAAATAGAACCAGGCACACTTGATACAAGTGATTTCAAAATCAAAACGAGCAAGGGTGAATTTTATGAAGTGGATATCGTCACGTCAAGACCAGCGACTGAAGCCTGTGAATTGAGAACAGTTTTATTGATCGGACATTATGGCAATGCTCCGGACAATGAACCAGTAGAAGTCGGAATAGTAGGAGATCTATTAGCAAGAAGTGGTCAAAATTTTAAAGGGCAAACCATTGCAGTAACTCCTTTGTCGAATGGACCCTTTTTGAATTATGCAGAATATTTTAAAATCGATGACGACTATCCTTTTGTTGAAAAGGGCATAGGATGCGATTGTCCAAAAAATACGACTACCATTGTCAGAACAGTTTGGGCTGGCGGTGTCCGAGCTATCGATGGAGAAGAATTAGGAGAAAAAGACTTGCGCCAATTCACAGTTTCTATAGAGAAGCGCAAAAGCAAAATAATTGACGTTCATCCATTTAAGATTGCAGATATTGGTGATAATGACAACAATATTGACCTTTGTATAAAGGGAAAAGGTATTCCAGTTTCGGTCAGTGTAAAGCCAAATACGACCATTGATCCCAGAGATGACTCGAATGAATTCACAACAATAAAAATTATAAGTAGATGGTAAATCGATTAGTGACCTTGACATATCAATGTGGATTGAGTACAATTTCAGATGATGAAAATTGAGGTATAACACCATTGAACAATCTGTATTTCTTTTTGGTTAGTCTTTCCATAAGTTTGTCACTGCTAGTTGTGTTAAAAATTTGGTCATGAAAAAATAGTATAAATCCTAAATAATGGGAATACAGATACGACGTATATGACTTGACCGACAGACTACTTGTTTTTGCCAGAAGTAACACTTTCTGTCAATAGTAAGCAATAAAAAGACAAGTTAGACTATTGTAATAAAACTTAATTTATCTATGACAACAAGCCTTAAGGCATCACTTACATTACTAATACTGTTCCTTTTTACAGGACTTGCAGGACAGGGTAAGCTTCTTGAATTCTTGACTATCCATCCTAATAAAAAGGCAGTCCAAAGAGATAGTAGTATTTACCCTGCGAAGGTAATCTTTACGCCCGTTATCTCTTATGCTCCAGAGACGAATCTCAGCATTGGTGTGGGCCTGAAAGGGCTGTTCAAGATGAGAGGTTCGGGAGATGAAACCAGAACATCTAATTTGCCATTGACCGCACAGTATACCATAGAGAATAAGTATCTTTTCTTCTCAGGCTTTGAGATATTCTCGCCTCAAGAGAAATACATGCTTACAGGCAATATCAGGATTCAATCATTCCCAAGTCTATTTTTTGGAATAGGCCCCGATACGCCAAAAACAAATGAAGAGGAATTCAATTACAGCCAGATTCTACTGGAACCGATTTTTCTAAAGAACTTATTTAGGAGATACCTCTTTTTTGGTGGGGGAGTACGATATAATAGGATAAGTAAAGTGGAAGTCGAGCCAAATGGATTGCTAGAAAACACGGATCAACCTGGTGCATTGGGCTCGACCTCGTCTGGTCTCGAGTTAGCGATGATCTATGATAGTAGAGATAATTTATTGAATGCAAGTAGAGGTACATTCATAAATTTGACACATGGATTTTATGGCGGCTGGCTAGGTTCTTCACATGATTTCCAATTAACTAAATTTGATTTCAGGTACTTTATTCAGCCCTTAGGAAAACCATCCAGTATTTTAGGGTTCCAGTTTTTTTCACAATTCAGTCAGGGAGATACTCCACTGCAGGAGATGGGTCAATTAGGTGGTCATGAGATCATGCGTGGTTATTTTGAGGGTCGGTATACAGATCGTCACCTGATAGTCACGCAGGTAGAATGGAGACAAAAAGTATCCCACAGATGGGGCGCAGTTGCCTTTGTAGGAATAGGTGATGTTGCACCTTCGCTTGATGGATTTGTATTCGAGACCTTAAGAACATCTTTTGGAGTAGGCTTAAGATTTTTAGTAGATGAAGAAGAAAATTTGAATCTTCGTCTTGACTTTGGTGTTGGCAATGAAAAGATGAACTACTATTTTAAAATCGCAGAGTCTTTTTGAATCAATGAGATTTGATTTTGATTTCAAAATCATTAGCCGAATTGACCCTGAGCGAAGTCGAAGGGTCTTCCTAGTGAAGTCAAAAGAAATCAAAAACATTAATTTGGAAGTAGGAAGAGTAATTAAATTATGAGAAAGATCAAGATCGTCATCCTATTTATTATCACAAGCTTTCTGATCATACCTGAAAGTCTAAGGAGTCAAGAGACCACTAGCTCTGGGAAAGACTCAATGGAACGAGATTCATTGGTTTGGGATAACTCCATACTTCCAATAGCATTCTATCTACCTGAAACCAGTTTTGCCTTTGGAGCAACAGGAATATTATCTTTTAAAAAATCTTCACAAGCCGAGGAAGAAAGACCTTCTCAGCTACTATTTGCAGCGATTTATACACTTAAGAATCAACTAGAGTTCCTAGGTAATTTTGAGTTCTACGCCGACCAAAGGAAACACCGCCTCAAAGGTGAATTTGGATATTATAGGTACTCGTATAATTACTTTGGAATTGGAGCAGACTCGCGGGCTGAAGATTTTGAAAAATATAAAGTGAATTTTCCAAGATTTAATTTGAGCTATTCCAGAAAAATACTCGGCATATTCAACTTAGGTGTTGGTTACAGAATGGACAATTTCAATATGAAAGAATTAGAAGACAATGGACTTTTGATTACAAATAAACCAGTCGGTTGGGATGGAGGTTTTAAGTCCAATTATGAGATTAATTTTTTCGTAGATACTCGAGACAATATCAATGCTCCTTATAGCGGCTTCTATGGCGAAGTCATTTTTCAAGGCAGTATGGAGTGGTTCTTTTCAGATTATGATTATCGAAAATTAGACGTAGACATACGATACTTCACTCCCTTCAGAAACGATTGGACATTAGGACATCAATTGTGGATCACTCATTCTACTTCTGGGGCACCTTTCTACGAAATTGGACATATATCTACTTCCAGTCGATCACGTGGTTTTGATGATAGAAGATTCATTGCTTACAAGATGGCCACATTTCAATCAGAATTAAGGTTTCCTGTAATAGGTAAATTGAGAGGCAGTGCTTTTTATACTTACAATGTCATGCCTGATAGTTGGTCATCACCATTTGCTGAAAGAGAATTTTTCAGTTATGGAATTGGCTTACGATATTATTTAATAGAGCAATCAAGAGCTGGATTACGGTTTGATATAGCACGAGGTGATGGTGAGTATAACTTCTACCTTACATTTAATGAGGCATTTTAAACAAGTTCAAGAATCAAGTTCAAGTTCAAGAAGCAAGTTCAAGTTCAAGTTTCAAGTTTCAAGTTTCAAGTTCAAGAATCAAGTTCAAGAGGTAAGTTTAGTAATGCGAAAAGAAGAGAAAAAATATGATGTTCGGGAACAAAGGGTAGTGAGATTGGTTTTCCTATATTATAGATACGGACTACCTACATGACAACTTTTAACAAGGAAGACTATTTTATGAATAATAAGGTTTTTGACTTGGAGGAACGACTGGTTTCGGTTGAAGGAGATATTATTTTATTTTGTAAAAAATTGCCCAATGATCTGTGTGGAGAATACGATGCTAATCAATTATTGCGGTCAGCTGGCAGCTCCACTTTGAATTTTGGAGAAGCGCAAGGAGCACAGACAGTGAAAGACAAAATCTTCAAATTATCACTCAGTTTGAAAGAATTAAAAGAATCAAGAGTCAGTCTCAAAATGTTAAATATGCTGCAATTTGAAAATGCAGGAGAAAGAGATTCATTATTAAATGAAGTGGAACAACTCATCAAAATAATCGCTACCATCAAAAAAAATAAAAGACAAAGCATTCAATGATTAAGACAATAGAAATTAAACATTATTTAAACCCAATAAGTGAAGTAGAAATCGTTACGTGTTTTGGTGACACTTTGATCTTGAACTTGGCACTTGCACTTAAACTTTAATATGACAATCCTCATCATCTGGACCACCGCCTTCATCCTCTACGCCATCTTCTGGCTATGGTAGGTCGGTTTAAGAAACCCATTATCAAAATCAGAAGTCGACCATTACATGAATAAATTAAAAAAATATAACAACAATTCGTCTCAAGGTCTAAAAGATTTAAGAGAGTTTTTAGAGAATAATACGGGCAAAAGTTTTACCATGGTGAATAGTATCTTATTAAATGAAAATCCAGATATGGTTGAAGGAGTCAAAGAAGGAGATTCGTCTCTCAAAACACTAATTGCATATCATAAACCATTCATGAAGATGATGGTAAAGAGAGGAGGTTTAGGTGTTTTCCAAGGAAGAGTAGCGGGAAAATCTGTTGATGTGATTGGGATCGAGAACGGGGAGGAGTGGAAAATATCAGCCATCAATCGATTCAGAAGTCGACGAGATTTTATAGAGATATTGATCCATCCAACATTTCATCAAAAGCACGAATTAAAATTTGCGGCCTTGAGTAAGAGTATTGCTTATCCTGTAGATCCTTGGTTTCAACTGGGAGGATTGGCAGCTGTTGTCCCCTTGGCCATTGCACTCGTAGCAACATTAATTCATATTTTTTTAGTATAAGTTATTCGCATGATTGAAAAAAATACTTCCTGCAGTTATTGATAACAATTATAAAGGACACAAAATAGCCTTATGGTTGTTCTACTTTATTACAATTGTCACCATAGTTAGAAGTTGTATTCATATATTCAAAGATGATGGTGGGGCCCATAGTATCGCTACAATTCCACTAGACAGCTAAACTGATGCAGGTGCAGCAACCGTGATCATGATATTTGCCTATTGGGGATTGAGTCAGTTGATGTTTGGTATCATACAGTTAATTGTAGCGATCAAGTATAAATCTCTAATACCTTTGATGTATGTAATGCTCCTCATTGAGTGGGGAGGGCGGTTTGTTATTTCAGTTTTCAAGCCAATAGAAACAACTGGACAAGCGCCTGGAGGAATAGGCATTATGATTATGCCAGCTGTCTGTTTGTTATTGTTTTTTTTATCTGTGAGAATGGCAAAGCCTCAACATTTTAAGAGTTAAAATTATAGATAACTCAAACGTATATTTTACACTTTAAAAAATGAATAATCAAAGCCAACAATTTTTAAACGATTCAGGAACGAAAATTCAATCATATGCGGCCGGAGAATCTGTAGCTGATGTTGTCAACTCTTTTCAATCAGTTGTAAGCACTAAAATTAATACATTATGAAACGATTCATTTTTATTTCTGCAATCATTGAATTGATTGCTGGTACAATTTTATTTTTTGTGCCTCAATTAGTTCCTGATTTGGCAGATGGGGCAAGTAGTCATTTGGCTATGGCAAGAATGTACGGTGCAGCAGCATTGGGGCTAGGTGTCTTTGCATTTCAAGCATGGGTACATAGTGATGATGACAATTTAATTGAGACATTTTTACCGGCTTTTTTGGTGTTTAATTTTTGCAGCATTCATTGGAATTTTATCCAGCTTTCTCGCAGGAGTGTTTGCTAATCCAGGAGGTGCAATTTTACATTTAATATTAGGCATATTAACGGCGTATTATTTTATCAATTATAATTTTGGAAATTCGTCTTTAGTAAAAAAACTTGGAATTGGTGCTGGCATTGGAATGGCTACTGTATTAAGTCTGATTTTATTACTGCCTA
>Ga0209828_1003724_pt1 | contig 11414 bp, 16 predicted proteins | sample MaitaG_FD_187429 | JGI IMG/M metagenome (GOLD analysis project Ga0209828, IMG submission 187429) | Marine algal microbial communities from Maine, USA - Maine_Asex2 metaG (SPAdes) (version 2) | ecosystem: Host-associated > Algae > Red algae > Unclassified | place: Maine, USA | collected 2015-01-05
AATCGCCCAGGTTTAGTACATCGTATCGATAAAGATACAAGCGGATTATTAGTCGTAGCTAAGACGGAACAAGCGATGGCACATTTGTCCAATCAATTTGCTAAAAAAACGAGTGAGCGCGAATATATTGCACTTGTTTGGGGAAATATGGAAGACGATGAAGGTACTATTGAAGGTAAAATTGGTCGTCACCCTAAAAACAGATTACAAAATACGGTTTACTTAGAGGATGATGAAGACAGAGGAAAACCAGCAGTAACACATTACAAAGTCATTGAGCGTTTAGGATATGTTACCTTGGTGAGTTGTAAGCTCGAAACAGGTCGTACACATCAAATCCGTGTACACATGAAACATATTGGGCATACATTATTCAACGATGAGCGTTATGGTGGAGATCGCATTTTAAAAGGTACCACATTCACAAAATACAAACAGTTTGTAGAAAACTGTTTTAAAGTTTTACCCAGACAAGCTTTACATGCTAGAACATTAGGTTTTGTGCACCCTAAAACAAGTAAGTTTATGAAGTTTGAATCTGAAGTGCCTGATGATATAGCACAATGTATTGAGAAGTGGAGGCATTATGTGAAACACAAAGGCTAATTGCTGCGTAGGTTGAATTGTCTTAACATAATTTACCTAATACTTGTCTTGGCATAATCTGCATAGAAATTCTATATATCACTATCAAAAATTGTTTTAATAAGATTTTAAATGCAGTCATTTACATTGTATTTTTACCATGAAAGCAAAAAGATTGTTTAACTTTTAAGAGACACCCATTTTCTTGGGTATGCGTTATGAAACTAGTATTATCACCAGCAAAATCATTAGACTTTGAAACTAAATTGCCAACTACCAAAACCACAGAAGGCTACTTTTTATCTGAAGCCGAACGCTTAAATAAATTATTGAAGAAAAAATCTGCAAAAAGCTTATCTAAGCTCATGCATATTTCTGATAATTTAGGGCAACTGAACTATGAGCGTAATCAAGATTGGGAATTACCATTTACTAAAAAAAATTCAAGGCAAGCGATTTACGCTTTTAATGGTGATGTATATAGAGGACTAGATGCTTATACAATAGATATCAAAAAATTAGATAAAGTGGAGGATACTGTTCGTATAATTTCTGGACTTTACGGTTTGTTAAAACCACTAGACTTAGTACAACCTTACCGATTAGAAATGGGAACTAAAATGCCAGTTGGTAAGAATAAAAACCTTTATGAGTTTTGGCAAAAGAAAGTAACAGAAGCCTTAAATGACGAGTTAGAAGATGATGAACTCTTCTTAAACTTAGCAAGTAACGAATATTTTAAAGCCATAGATAAAAAAGCTTTAAAAGTACCAGTGGTTAATATCGCTTTTAAAGAATTTAAAAATGGAAAGTATAAAATCATTGCCATTTTTGCGAAATTAGCGCGTGGTTTAATGACGCGTTATATTATAGATACAGACGCAAAAACCATTGAAGATGTTAAAGGTTTTAATCTAGATGGTTACGGTTTTAGTGATACGTTGTCCTCTGAGAATGAATTGGTTTTTACGAGATAGTGTTTTTAATTTCTAAATATAACCTATTCAACTTTCCAGTGGTTAATTGCGAGTTAAATACAGTTGGTCTTTTTCAAAGAATCTAATTACCTTTGCACAAATTCAACGACAATGCAACTCAACCTTAACAAACCCATTTGTTTTTTCGATTTAGAAACCACAGGTATTAATATTTCTAAAGATAGAATCGTAGAAATTTCTATTCTTAAAGTTTTTCCAGATGGAAAGGAAGAAACCAAAACCTGGGTAGTGAATCCTGAGATGCCAATTCCGGCAGAGGTTACCGCAATTCATGGTATTTCAGATGAAGATGTTGTTGGTAAACCTACTTTTAAGGAGTTATCAAAAGAAATTCATAATTTAATAAAGGATTCAGATTTGGGTGGTTTTAACTCTAACCGTTTCGATATACCGTTGTTAGCTGAAGAATTATTGCGCGCAGGAGTTGATTTTGATATGAAAAATAGCCAATCCGTAGATGTACAAACCATTTTTCACAAAATGGAGCAACGTACATTAAGCGCAGCCTATAAATTTTATTGCGATAAAAACTTAGAAGACGCACACAGTGCAGAAGCAGATACTAAAGCTACGTACGAAGTTTTAAAAGCACAATTAGACCGTTACGAAGAACTAGAAAACGATACTAAGTTTTTGGCAGAATTTAGTACTCGTAAAAAATTTGCAGACTTCGCAGGATTCTTAATCTTTAATAAAGAAGGTGAAGAATGTTTTTCTTTTGGTAAGCATAAGGGAAAAAAAGTAGTTGAGGTTATGGAGAAAGAACCCGGTTATTTTGGGTGGTTACTCAATGCAGATTTCCCGCTTTATACTAAAAAAGTTTTAACTGCGATTAAGTTACGTCAGTTTAATAATAAATTTTAAAAGAGAATTTAGAAATTAGAGTATAGAAATTAGACTTAACCATTTCTAATGATTAAATTAAAGTTAAACACCTTAATGTAATTTTAATTTATCTATAATCTAACAGCGAAGCGGTCTAACGTCTAACACCTAAAAAGGAATGAAACTAATCTGTATAGGTCGTAACTACACAGACCACATTAAAGAACTAGAAAACGAAAAGCCAACAGATCCTGTGGTATTTTTGAAGCCAGACACAGCAATTCTATTAAAGAAACAACCATTTTTTATTCCAGATTTTTCAGACGATGTACATCACGAAGTCGAAGTTTTGGTAAAAATCAATAAGGTAGGAAAACATATTGCTAAAAAATTTGCACACAAATATTATGATGAAATAGGACTCGGAATTGACTTTACAGCAAGAGACCTTCAAGCGCAATTAAAATCAAAAGGATTACCTTGGGAAAAAGCTAAGGCCTTTGATGGTGCTGCTGTTGTAGGGAAGTGGTTACCAAAAACTCAATTTCAGAATGTAGATAATATCAACTTTAGTTTAAAGCAAAATGATGAGGTTGTGCAACAAGGAAATACGGATCTTATGCTTTGGAAGATTGACGAAATTATAGAATATGTCTCAAAATATTTTACTTTAAAAATTGGAGATATTATATTTACAGGCACACCTGCTGGAGTTGGTAAGGTTTTTGCAAATGATAAATTAAAAGGATACATTGAAAACGAAGAATTATTTTCTATAAAAATTAAATAAATGCCAGAACATTACAAATTACATCGCGTACGTGAAATGGCTGAAGGTGATGAAGATTTCGTCTCAGCAATTGCAGCTGCTTTTATAGAGGAAGTACCAGAAGACGCAGAACGCTTAAAAAAATCTGTGCCAGATGGTGATTTCTACGAAACCTACCAAGCAGCACATAAAATGAAACCAACCATAGATTTATTTGAGCTTGGAGTTTTAGATACACTAATTGAAGTACAAGATTGGGGAAAGCTAGAGCAAGCCGATAAAGATGTTACAGCACAGTTGCAGACTGTTTTAATAGCTGTAGAAAATGCCACTAACGAAATTAAAGCCGATTTCGGACTTTAAACGAGTTTACTAAATGCAAGCAGAAATAATTACTATTGGCGATGAGATTCTCATTGGTCAGATTGTAGATACAAATTCAGCATTTCTAGGTAAGGAACTAAACAAAGCTGGTGTTTCTATTTATCAAATTACGTCTATACAAGATGATAAGTTGCATATTTTAAAGGCACTTAAAGAAGCAGAAGAAAATGCAGATATTGTTATTATTACTGGCGGATTAGGACCTACCAAAGATGATATTACCAAACACACCATTTGCGAGTATTTTAATGACACTTTAGTAAAGAATGAAACCGTTCTCGCTCATGTAGAACACTTGTTTTCAAAATATATAAGCACACCAATTTCAGAGATTAATAGACAGCAAGCTTTGGTACCTTCTAAGGCCAAGGTGTTAACAAACCAATTTGGTACTGCGCCAGGTATGTGGTTAGAAAAAAACGGGAAAGTCTTTATCTCGCTTCCTGGTGTACCTTATGAGATGAAAGCTTTGATAACGAATGAAGTTATACCTGCTTTACAAAAAAAATTCAGTTTGCCATACATAGAACACAAAACATTATTAACCTATGGTTTGGGTGAAAGTGCTATAGCAGAAAGAATAGAAAAATTTGAAGATAATTTACCAAATTTCATAAAATTAGCATATTTACCAAGTTTAGGTCGTGTGCGCTTGCGTTTATCTGGTAAATCTATAAATAAAGACCTCTTAAAAGCAGAAATACAAAAGCAAGTCAGTATAGTATTACCATTAATAGAAGATATTTTTGTAGGTTTTGAAGATGATAATTCTATCGAATCTATAATAGCAGCGCTACTCACTGAAAAAGGAAATACCTTATCTATTGCAGAAAGTTGCACTGGTGGCAAAATTGCACAAGCTTTTACAGCAAATGCTGGAGCATCTAAATACTTTAAAGGAAGTATAGTGAGTTACGCCACGGAGTCTAAGGTTAACATTTTAAATATTTCTGAAAGTGCTATTAAAACGCATTCTGTAGTAAGTAAAGTTGTTGCAGAATCTATGGCGAAGAATGTAAGAACGCTCTTTAATACAGATTACGGTATAAGTACAACAGGTAATGCAGGACCAAGCAAAGGAGATTCTAATGCAGAAGTTGGCACTGTCTGGATTGCTATTGCCAATAAAGAACAAGTTTACTCTGAAGTTTTTAATTTTAGCAACCAACGCGAGAAAGTCATTATGAAAGCAACAAATAAAGCCTTTGAAATGCTACTTAAAATAATTTCAAAAAAGTGAGATTTTATGTTTGTTGAAACGCAAAGTTTTCTTAAATTTGCACCCTGTTTAAAATATCCTAATGTTGGATTATTAATAACCAGATAGAAATAATAGACCTAAAGAAAGAATACAATGTCAAGAGTTTGTGAACTTACAGGGAAAAAAGCGATGGTAGGAAACAACGTTTCTCACGCTATGAATAAAACAAAACGCAAGTTTAACGCTAATTTAGTTAAAAAACGTTTTTACATTCCTGAAGAAGATAAGTGGGTAACATTAAAAGTTTCTACCTCAGCATTAAAGACTATCAACAAGATTGGTATTACTGCAATGATGAAAGAAGCAAGAGCAAAAGGATTTTACAAATAACATAAAAGATACTCACTTACGTGGGCAATATTATGGCAAAAAGAGGAAACAGAATACAAGTTATCTTAGAGTGCACAGAGCACAAAGCTACTGGTAAACCAGGAACTTCAAGATACATTACAACTAAAAATAAGAAGAATACGCCAGACCGTATGGAGATTAAGAAATTTAATCCTATCCTTAAGCGTATGACAGTTCACAAAGAAATTAAATAATACATTAAGGCATCATGGCAAAGAAATCAGTAGCATCTTTACAGACAGGATCAAAACGTTTAACTAAAGCGATAAAAATGGTGAAATCACCGAAAACTGGCGCTTACATGTTTGTAGAATCAGTAATGGCACCAGAGTTTGTCAATGACTTTTTAAACAAAAAATAAACTTTATTACATATAGAGTAACTAAACTGCTTTCATTTGAAAGCAGTTTTTTTATGGCTATATTTGAAACGAATGGTGCTATTTCAGTCTGCCAACTTAGCAGTAAATAATTAAGGGCAAGATTTTTGAACACCGTTTAGGGCGTTACCCTTAATACCTGTCAGGTTTTTGAAACCTTACAGGAAACGGGTCAGGCTTTCCGCTGTATCTCTGACGAAACTGTCAGAGGATGTCGCTGCAATCCTTAACGCAAAGCTGAGTAACCATAACCAACTAAACGAATAACAACTTTACATAATAATGAGTTTTTTTAAAAAAATATTCTCTTCAGAAAAAAAAGAGACATTAGATAAAGGTTTAGAAAAATCTAAATCTACATTTTTCAATAAATTGAATAAAGCCGTAGCAGGTAAATCTAAAGTAGATGATGACGTTTTAGATAATCTCGAAGAAATTTTGGTCACCAGTGATGTTGGCGTAAATACAACATTAAAAGTAATTACGCGTATAGAAGAACGCGTGTCTAAAGATAAGTATCTTGGTACTTCTGAACTTAATAAGATCCTAAGAGAGGAAATTGCTGCATTATTATCTGAAACAAAATCTGGTGAAGAAACAGACTATGTTATTCCACAACTACCAAAACAAACCGATGGTACAAAAACACCTTATGTTCTTATGGTTGTTGGAGTGAATGGTGTTGGTAAAACAACAACAATCGGAAAATTGGCTTATCAGTTTAAAAAACAAGGTTTAAAGGTAGTACTTGGTGCAGCAGATACGTTTAGAGCTGCTGCGATTGATCAATTACAAGTTTGGGCAGACCGTGTTGATGTGCCAATGATTAGACAAGAAATGGGATCAGATCCTGCCTCTGTAGCGTTTGATGCTTTACAATCTGGTGTTACCCAACAAGCAGATGTTATCATTATAGATACAGCTGGTCGTTTACATAATAAAGTAAATTTAATGAACGAGCTTACCAAAGTAAAGCGGGTGATGCAAAAAGTGGTTGGTGATGCACCACATGATGTATTATTGGTTTTAGACGGTTCTACAGGTCAAAACGCTTTTGAACAAGCTAAGCAATTTACAGCAGCAACAGAAGTGACAGCTCTGGCTGTAACCAAATTAGACGGAACAGCCAAGGGTGGAGTTGTGATTGGTATTAGTGACCAGTTTCAAATTCCGGTAAAATATATTGGTGTAGGTGAAGGTATTGAAGATTTACAAGTCTTTAATAAATATGAGTTTGTAGATTCTTTTTTTAATTAGTAAAATTCTTAAAAAGAATAACGTCTAGGCAATCTAATCTAGACACTTACTTATTACAAGTTTTTAATTGAGGTAAATAGCATTATAAAGCAGACCTCATGTCAAAGATCATATTCTTTTATAGTAATTCGTAAAAAAATTTTGTGAAATCGAATTTTTCAAAAAATAAATTTGGCTATTTATAAAATGTAAAGTATATTTGTCATATAGTAAAAAAAGTTTTACTTAATATAAAATATGTTTGTCAATTATGGAGAAGAAAAGTTTTATGGATTGTGAGCGTAATCGCTTAAAGAAAATTTTAGATTTTAGATTACCAACACCATTTAAATGGTTAGGAGTAGTTTTATTGATTTTAGCATTTGTCCTATTCTTTATAAGGAAACAGTTTCCAGAATACGCTGAATTAATTAGAAGTATAGGTAGAACCATATTCATTGTTGGTTTGTTGTGTATTTCTTTAGCAAGAGATAAAGAAGAGGATGAAATGACTGTAGCATTACGAGCACAATCTTATGCCATAGCGTTTATTGTTGGTGTCATATACGCTATTGTTATGCCTTATATAGAGTTTGGTGTTTCTAATATGGTGCATAATGGAGGTGAGCCTTATAAACAGCTTGGTGATTTTCAGTTGCTGAGTTTTATGTTCTTAATTCAGATAGGATTCTATCAGAGTTTAAAACGCTACAGATAATGGAAAATACTATCAAAGTAGAGCGTGCTATTTTAGGTCTCACACAAGACGATTTAGCAAAAAAGATTGGTGTTTCTCGTCAAACCATAAATTCTATAGAAGCCAATCGCTATGTCCCTTCAACGGTTTTAGCATTAAAATTGTCAGAGTTGTTTAGTAAACCAGTAAATGACTTCTTTAAATTAAGTAAAGATGATTAGTTGAGTTATAATAATTTTTAGAATGTTGTTAGTGTTTGCGATGACATTTGTTTAATACTTCGATATAGTAGTATATAACAAATACAAAATACTATTATGAAAAACAAAATTCAAAATTTTATTATTCTTGCTTTTATTTTTAGTTTATGCTCTTGTTCGTCTGATGACAGCGATTCCACTTCTAACGTATCTGCGAAAGGTACTTGGAATTTAATTTCTTTAAGTATTGAAACAGCTTTCGATTTTGACAATGACGGTCTAGCTCAAAAAAACTTATTTGACGAAGTACCATGTTATTCAGGTAATTTTGTGAGTTTTGATTCTAATGGTGAAGCGAGACTCGTAACAGGATTGACTTATATCTCTGCAGATGTAAACAGTAATGATCCTTCGGATTTTGAATATATCTTTGCATGTCAAGATGGTTTCGATGCAGAAACAACATGGACTCAAAGCAATAATACAGTGACACTTCAACTTGTAGGAGAAGATGTATTAGGAACGATATCAGGAGATGAATTGACAGTTATTCTTCCAGATTTCTTTGAAATTGAAATGTATGATGGTATGAATTTTACCAATGTACAAGAAGATGTTACCTTAATTTACATAAAGATGTAAATGTTGAATTACTAATAAGCCATAAAACATAAAGTATTATGGCTTATTATTTTAATAGTGTTAAAAGCGCTTTCATACCTTCCGTAGCCGATTTTTTAATTACAGTCACTTTACCATTGTTTGTAATCGCTGGCTTTGGGTCAATATAGTAAATTGCAGTATCTGGCTGAATATAATTAATTAAACTTGCCGCAGGATACACCTGCATACTTGTACCAATAATAACCAAAATATCTGCCGCATAACAGATTTTAATTGCTGTATCCATCATTGGTACATCTTCACCAAACCATACAATATGTGGTCTAAGTTGATACCCTTTCTTACAAGTATCACCTAAATTTATATCTTCTGTCCATACCTTAATGTCATTATAATCTCCAGTACTTCTAATTTTACGTAATTCACCATGAAGGTGCAGAACGTCTGTGCTTCCTGCACGTTCATGCAAATCATCAACATTTTGAGTTATTATGTTGACTTTGTAATTAGTTTCAAGTTGCGCTAAGTCATTATGCGCCTGGTTGGGTTTAACATCTTTTAATTGTCGTCGTCTTTGGTTATAGAAATCTAATACCAACTCAGGATTATGAGCAAAACCCGCTGGTGAAGCCACTTCCATAACATCATGTCCTTCCCAAAGTCCATCTGCATCTCTAAAAGTTTTTATTCCACTTTCGGCACTCATACCTGCGCCTGTTAATACTACGATGTGTTTTTTCATAAATTAAAAATAGTAATTTTCTGTCAGTGCGGATTAGGCTTTTTTGCGCGATCTAGCAATCTAATTAATTTTAGTTCTAAAATTATGAGATTGCCACGTCATACTTCTGCACAATGCTATTTCAATTTTGAATTCAACTTCAATTTCAATTTTATTATTTTTGACTTATGCCAGATTTGAGACTATTAGACTATCTAGAAACCTTTCTTACTGATAATAGGAGAATACGTTTTGAAAAGGTTTTAGCGAAGCGCACCAAACATTTTACTGTTGCGACTGAAGATGTTTACCAATTGCATAATACAAGCGCAGTGATGCGTTCTTGTGATGTTTTTGGCATACAAGAAGTGCATATTGTAGAAGAGGCCAACTCAAAAACCATTGATAGGGAAATTGCTATGGGAGCACAGAAATGGGTAGATTTAAAACGTTATGATACTACAACTACTTGCATTGAAGATTTGAAAAAAAAAGGCTACCAAATTGTAGCAACAACTCCACATGTAGAAGATTGCGAATTGATAGATTTTGACATCAGTAAAAAGTCGTGTTTTTTCTTTGGAAGAGAGACCGAAGGTTTATCCCAAAACGTCATTGATAAGGCAGATAGTTTTTTAAAAATTCCAATGGTTGGTTTTACAGAAAGTCTAAATATTTCTGTATCAGCAGCTATTGTTCTTCAGCATGTGACAGCGCAGTTGAGAAAATCAACAATTAAATGGCAACTTACCGAAGAAGAAATTATTAAAAAACGTTTCGACTGGATTAAAAAAACAATTAAAGACTATGATGCCATTGTAGAACATTATCAGTCTAAAAAATGAATTATTATAATTTTCAACAATAAACAATAAACAATAAACAATAAACAATAGTAAAATGGTAGGTTGGTTTGAAATTCCGGTAAATGATATTGATCGTGCAAAAACGTTTTATGAAGCCGTATTTGAAATAGAAATTAAGGTTCAAGATTTTGATGGCACATTAATGGGTTGGTTTCCTGATAATGATGGCGTTTATGGAGCTACTGGCAGTTTAGTAAAACAAGAGTCTTATGTTCCGAGTGAAAAAGGTACTTTGGTTTATTTTATGTCTAAAGATGTACAAATTGAATTGGATAGAGTGGAAGCGGCTGGCGGAAAAATCTACCAAGAAAAAACCAAAATATCAGAAGAACATGGTTGTATGGGTGTATTTATAGATTGTGAAGGAAATAGAGTGGCACTGCATTCTAATATTTAGGCCTTACCCTTTTTTTTACCTTTAACTTTCTCCTTACTACGACTAATCACTTTGTATTCCTCATAACATTCGCTAATGGCGTCTAGCATTTGTAGATCGTTAGCCGTATTTATAAAATCCTTAGAATAGTTACATTGATTTACAATTTCATCTAAGTCAAATTTTGTAACCTGAAGTAAAACCATCAACATTTCTCTATCAAATCTTTTGGCGAGCTGATTTCTAATTTCATCATCTTGCTTCATCTGTTTCAGCTTACGCATCTCATTTGGTTTTTTACCAAACATATTATACAAGAAGTCCGCAGGATTAAAAATAGCACCAAGTACTTTTGTTGCAATATTTGGTGTACCAGCTTCGTAGCCTTGACCATATAAGCCAGAAATTCTATAGCGGTTATTTGACTGAATTGGTACTTGTTTCATATCAACTTCTAAATAGCCTGTCAATTCTAATTGTGTTACGGTAACTTCTTCTAGGGCTAAAGCTAATTCTGTCATTTCAATTTCTGTATTCCCGAATTTTAGCCAATCGTTAGTAACTCTAACTTTTATAGATTTATAACCAATGTAAGATAGGTGCAGCGTGTCGTTAGCTTTCGCCTTTATTTCAAATTCGCCATTATCGTCAGTCGCAACTCCCTTAACTTGATTTATGTTTACAATATTTACTTCGCTCAAAGGACTCTCTGTTCTAGAGCTTATTATGGTACCTTTAACCGTTGTTGGAGTGACTGTGGCTGTACTATCTTGCCCAAAACTAAGCGCTGAAGTAAGACATAAAAATAAAACAAGTATATATTGCATGCGTATCTGTTACATCGTAAAGGTACTAAACAAAACGCATTTTAACATATTGCTATTGTAGATTTGACTAAATATTAACAAAATAGCGCTATGCCATAAATTTTAAAAAACAAAATTCAAATTCCGAGCTATAGTATCTTTGGAATTTGGAATTTAGTCTTTATGATTTATAATCTACCTTCGTCTAGAACGTCTTGGCCTATCAGAAGCTCCACTAGATTCTGGTTTTCTATCACCTCTAAAATCGTTATATTTTCTATCTCCTTTATCGCTAGAACGTCTATCACTACTCTTATCATCTGATCGTCGGCCACT
>Ga0209828_1003725_pt1 | contig 11414 bp, 6 predicted proteins | sample MaitaG_FD_187429 | JGI IMG/M metagenome (GOLD analysis project Ga0209828, IMG submission 187429) | Marine algal microbial communities from Maine, USA - Maine_Asex2 metaG (SPAdes) (version 2) | ecosystem: Host-associated > Algae > Red algae > Unclassified | place: Maine, USA | collected 2015-01-05
GGTTTTCGTAATTGAGTGCCGTGATCGTTCCTGAACGGCCCTGCAAGTCGTTGCCGGGGTCGCCATCGTTGTTGCCCAGAAGACCACGCCACTCGCTCTTGATGCCGGTGATCAGGTCGACCGAAAGAAACGGGCCGGCGCGCCGTATCGCCACTGCGGTGCCGTTCGGCCATTGGAAATGATGTTCGGTTCCTTGGGTCCATTTTAGCGTGCGACCCGTGACCTGAACGTCGCCGATTTTTTCGGGCAAGGTCTCGACGGGTTCGCCGTTGAGTCGCAGTACGCCCTGGTTGTCGTACATCACTTTTTCTGTCCCCAGTTTGAGGGCGGCGGCGGTCACCACAGAGACGATGCTCGAGTTTTGCAGCGGTGAAAATCGTGTCTGTATTTCCAGGTCGCGGTCATTGGTGGCGAGGACAAATTCGCCGACCGCCTGCAGGCTGTAGCGGAGTCCATCCAGTGTGACCAAGTGCGGATCACCGCTCACCCCAGCCTGGCTGAAGCCTAGATCTTTGCACGTGGTGCGGGGTTCAGTTGGGCCATAGGTAATGATTCGGGTGGTGATATTCAGGTCGAAGGTGAGGCCGGTGCCGTAGACAATAATTCCGGGAACGCCCCGGCTTACAGCATTCTCCAGATCTGCCGGCGATGGCTTGTCGTTGGTATAGCCATCGGTTTCCGGATGGGTTTTTTCCGGACCGGGGTGGGTATGGAACGAGGCGATGATCCGGCAGTCCGGTCCCATGTTCGGTGGGTCGGGCCGGATCGAATCATGGTCGCCGGCGGGCCAACGATGGATGCTCAGTTCGTAGCCGAGATTGCCCGACGGCATCTCTCCGATACATTGGACCACCCAGCCGCCTTCCTCGTGCTCTTCCGGCGTTCCTTCGAGGGTGTCCTCCCAGGCTTGCTTGAGCGCGTCCTGTACGATCTTGTGTCCTAGCGTCTTGTGGATCGGCGCGGGGTAGCAGTCTTGCGCCCAGGTGAGTCCGGGGCAGGCGAAGGCGAGGCCAGCCAGGCAATACAGCCTTGACCACAACCGGCTGCGCCGAGGTTTGTGTTTCATCTTCAGGTCCATTTCCTATCTCCTACGTTGGCGTCTCTGACAATGTTACATCATGCGATCGAATTTTATGCCAGTCTGGCTGGGTTCGCTTGGTTGCTGCCGGGGCGCTTAAAAATCTGCGGTAATCATCGGGCACGCCCGTAAGAAGGGGGAGGCCGGGCGCTTACTACAAGGAAAGGGAGATGTACATGAGCGAAGAGCAACAGGTGGTTGATGACGGTGATGCGGATTCGGAACTGGACGAACCGCATGGCATTCTCGAACAATTTAGGTACGCGGTGAACGGGATGAAGTCGCTGCCGTCGGCGGTGTTCCTACTGCTGTGGCTGTTCATTGGATTTATGATCATTCTGATTCTGTTTGGGCCCGCCGGCGAACGCGGACTGGAAGATGTCGAGTACGCGCGCGGGGTGATCACCGTGCTGTTCGCGGGCGGTACCATTGCGCTCGGCATGGCGATTGCGATGGCCGCCCTGTTCATGGAGCAGAGCGAACAGATGAAGGATCGGCTCGAGCACGCCTATAAAGTGTTCGCCGGCATGATCGGCATCTTGGGCATCATCATCGGGTTTTATTTTGCCACCAACGGCAGTGGAGGAACCCCGTGAGCGGTGGCCAGGCGGGATCGGATGGCAGCCCGACATCCATCGTGCTCTGTTCGGACGGCACCTGGAACCGGGGCGGGCCGGGTGCGCCGACCAACGTGTGGCGTTTGCACCAAGCGGTTGATCGCAACCACGCTGTCACCGCGCACGACAACGGAGTCGGCACCGAACGCAATCTCGTGATGAAGTTTCTCGGTGGGGCGTTCGGGGTCGGTCTGCACCAGAACGTCGCCGACCTGTATGCGGTGCTGGTGCGCCACTACGAACCCGGCATGAAGATATACCTGTTCGGCTTTAGTCGGGGCGCGTTCACGGTCCGTTTGCTCAGCGGCGTGATTGGCATGTTCGGGGTGGTTAAGCGGGACAACTATCCCGGAACGCCCGAACACGCGGCCAAAAAGGTGGTGCACGCGTTTCGATTGATTCACGCGCAGGATGTTCGTGAAAACCGAGCGGGCTGGTCCTGGTGGACGCAACGTCTTCTGGGGGGCGCGCCTGATTTTGAGCAGGAGACTAGATCCTTTATCACGAAGTATTGCCACGAGCCGACCAAAGACTTCATCGAGTTCGTCGGGGTATGGGACACCGTGCGCGCCATTGGCGGTCCGCTCGACGGCTTCGTCACCGCGATGAACGAGCTCCTGTGTTTGTCGTTCAGAGACCTCTATCTGTCATCCTGTGTGCGCAAGGGTTGCCAGGCGCTGGCGGTGGACGAGAACCGGCAGACCTTTGCCGCAATCCCATGGGAAATCACCGATCAGAAGGGCCGTCCGGACACGCGAGTAGAGCAGCAATGGTTTACCGGATGCCACTCCGATGTCGGCGGCGGCTATGCCAAGAACGGCTTGTCCTCGATCGCTCTCGACTGGATGATAGACCGTGCAAAGAAGGCCGGGCTGAAATTCGACCCGGAGGAACGCCAGCGGATCAAAGCCTCGTGTGACCCCTATTGCGCCCTGCACAATCCGCGCCTCAACCGGGGGTTATTCTATCGCTACAAACCACGGGTTGTACCGCCGGACGCACAGTTCCACGACAAACTGCGCGAGCGGATCAGCGCCGGGACCAGCGGGTACGCGCCGGGCAATCTCAAGCCTTCGGATCTTGAGCGCAAGGCCAGGGAGGCACCAGTCTACTCCGGATTGACCGATCAGGTTAAGAGATGGGCCCACGCCTTCGGGCTGGGTCTGACTTATCGAGTTCGCAGTTGGGCCCACGCGTTCGGACTGGGTCTGGTCTTGGTGTTTCTCGCCGTGTCGATGTTTTACCCGCAATCCTTGAAGGGCGAACGGGCGGCACCCGGTTGGGCGAACGCCACTTTGGGCACGGCGACCACCTGGGTGGAACATGTGGTACCTTTGCAAATATTTGATGAACTGGTCTGCCGTCCGCTGGCCGTGTTGAAGAGCAACGCCTGGCTATTTTGGGCAATGTTCGTCGGACTGCTCGGTTCGTTTTTGGTTTGTTGGGTCTCCCGCTTGCGCATGGAATCGAGAGCGGCTTCGGAGTGGGACAAGCACCGTCGCACGGATGCCCATAGTGCGGTTGATCACGCCGGCTCTGAACCCGCCGCGAACCCAGCCAATCCGAGGGTGAGTCGATGAAAGCTCCGAGCGCGCCGGTGGCGCAAAAACGCCTTCCATTGAAAAACCGTCTGCTACTGGTGGTCGCCAGCCTCTGCCTGATCTCGGGGCTAGTTTTCGTCTGGCTCTGGCTGGACAGGGGCTTGTTCCCGGACATTGAGGAGTCGCTTCACAAATATTATTTTCATGGTGCTGTAGATTTCTGCCGGAACGCTCCCCGGCCTCTGCTCTATGGCCCGGAACAGGTTTCAGCGTACTTGGCGCAACCCGGCGCGGGACTGCAAACGCTGTTGGATTTCGTATTTATCCTTCTGTATGGGGGCGTGTTTCTGGTCGCGTTCCGAACGCTGCTGCTCGGCTACCCGAAGCATTTATTTAAAAGCGCCCGCTGGTGTTTTTGGTTGTTCGGTCTGCCGCTGTGCCTCGGCATGGCTGCGGATTTTAGCGAGAACCTCATCCTGCTGTACGCCAACGCCGATCTGGTTGGTTTGGACTCGGCCCCGGCTGCCACGGCGATCTCTCACGAGCTGGCCACCACCTTATCGGTTTTGACTTTGGCCAAAACCGCGTTCATCGGCGTTACCTTTGTGTGCCTGTCTCTCTTTAGTGTCTTGTTTGTTCTGGGTCCCGAACGTTGGTCCTTCAGAAAGGACAAGCAGGTAGCGTCTACTTCCAATTCGTAGGTGCCGCCCTGCTTTATTCAAGATCTACATACCCGACTTGGAGGGTCCGGACGCAACGTTGGGTGAGAAATTCCGGACTGCGGCTGCGCGCGACTGGATGATAATACAGGCAGAGGATGTGGGGCTGGAGTCCGCCGGCGGGGGCGCGCCGGCGGGTAATAGTTTTGCCAGCCATAGAATTATATAATATAAAAATAATCACTGTGCTCCCACAGTTGCACCTCCGCTGCGAGTCGACCCCACAAGGGTTATTCATGATCGCCTGTGGGTGATAGAGGTACGACTAAACCCCAGGTTGAGGCTGAAGAAGAGATCGACTGGTCTGACGCTCGGTTCGAGATTTCATGTCCGGTCTGGTTGACATGAAGACAGCCCCGCGCGTGCCAAGGTGCCACCGTTACCGCGGCTTTGGTAACTCATCGGAAAATGGAAGAGGAAGGCATAACCAGTTATTTCCCGGAAAAATCTATGAGTTCATGGCCACCTTTTGGCTCTATGGGATCACAGTGAATAAAAAAAATAACCTAGTACTTAAAAGCTTCAGGAAACACAGAAGAAGTCCTCTCGAGGCAACAGGGACGATTGGTTGAACGTTCAAATACCTTGCGTCAAATGAGGTCGTGCTAAACGGTCAGATCTGATAACGTCACAGTGAGAAACACCATGAAAGCCTCTGAACTCTTCGTCAAAGCCCTCGAGAACGAGGGTGTGGAATATATCTTTGGAATCCCCGGCGAGGAAAACCTCGACTTCCTCGATTCCCTCTCCCGCTCATCAATCAAGCTGGTCATCACTCGCCACGAACAGGCCGCCGGCTTCATGGCCGCCACCATCGGTCGCTTGACCGGAAGGGTCGGCGTCTGCCTCTCCACCCTCGGGCCCGGGGCCACAAACCTCGTCACCGCGGCGGCCTACGCTCAACTCGGCGGCATGCCCATCCTCATGATTACCGGCCAAAAACCCATCAAACAGAGCAAGCAGGGCCAATTTCAAATCATCGACGTGGTGGACCTGATGCACCCCATCACCAAATACAGTTGCCAAATCGCCGGCGCCGACAACATTCCTTCCCGCGTTCGTGAAGCCTTCCGCGTGGCCGCCGAGGAAAAACCCGGCGCGACCCACCTCGAACTCCCCGAGGACATCGCGGCCGAGAAGAGCGATCTCGCCCCCCTCAAACCCAGCTATGTCCGCCGCCCGATCGCCGAAACCAAATCAATCAAGCGCGCTGTCGAACTTCTCGAAAAAGCAACACATCCCCTTCTTGTTATCGCCGCCGGCTCCAACCGCAAAATGACCGCCAATCAACTGCGCGCCTTTATCGACAAACAGGGCATCCCGTTCATCACCACCCAGATGGGGAAAGGCGTGATCGACGAAACCCACCCCCTCTTTCTCGGCAACGCCTCTCTGTCTTCCGGCGACTTCCCCCACCGCGCGGTCGAGAACGCCGACGTGATTCTCAATGTCGGTCACGACGTGGTCGAAAAGCCGCCGTTCTTTATGCGCCATGGCGAACGCGAAGTCATCCACATCAACTTCTCCTCCGCGGTGGTCGACCCCGTTTATTTTCCCCAGACCGAACTGGTGGGCGACATCGCCAACAGCATTTGGCAAATCAATGAAGCCCTTCGCCCGCAGACCCATTGGGACTTCACCTACTTCGACAAGACCCGCGTCGCCTTGCAAGCCCACCTGCTCGAAGGCAGCGGCGATTCCCGATTCCCGGTCATTCCACAACGTCTCGTCGCCGATGTCCGCAAGGCCATGGCCGGTTGTGGTATTCTCTCCCTCGACAACGGGATCTACAAAATCTGGTTCGCGCGCAACTACCCCGCCACCTGCCCGAACACCGTCCTCCTCGACAACGCGCTAGCGACGATGGGCGCCGGCGTTCCTGCGGCCATCGCGGCCAAGATTGTTCATCCCGAAAAGAACGTGACTGCCGTCTGCGGGGACGGGGGCTTCATGATGAACTCCGCGGAGCTTGAAACCGCGGTCCGTCTCAAACTCGACCTCGTCATTCTCATTCTCAACGACAACGCCTTCGGTATGATCAAGTGGAAGCAGGCCCACATGGGCTTCGCCGATTACGGGCTCGATCTCGGAAATCCCGACTTCCCAAAATATGCCGAATGCTACGGGGCCCACGGTCATTATTTGAAAGCCGCCGACGAACTTGTCGATCTCATCACCGCTTGTCACGCGAACGGCGGCGTTCATCTGATCGAAGTGCCCGTCGATTACTCGGAGAACGACCGCATTCTCAACCAGGAGCTTCCCGAGCGGAGCGCTAAAATCTGACGCGTCATGCACCCATGCACTCATACACCCCTTGCACCTGAGCACCCGAGCACCCCGAACCTGAAACTTCCTCGATAAACCAGCCGTATGAATATTCCCGAATTTCCCTACTATCTCGCCAACAAACCGGTAGCAGCCAACACCGACTTGGAGGTCACCGACAAGTTCACGGGTGAAACCGCCTACCGCGTCGCTCTCGCCGATGCCGAGGTCATCGATCAAGCCATCGCCGCCACCGTCAACGCCGCCCCCGCCATGGCGCGGATGAAACCCTATCATCGCCAAGAGATCCTCGAACACTGCGTCAGCAGGTTCACCGAACGCGCCGACGAACTGGCCCTCCACCTCTGCGTCGAAGCCGGCAAGCCGATCAACGACAGCAAGGGCGAAGTCTCCCGCCTCATCGACACCTTCAAAGTGGCTGCCGAAGAATCCGTCCGCATCAACGGCGAAGTGCAGAACCTCGAAATCTCCAAACGCGCCGACGGCTATCGCGGCATGTTTAAACGCGTTCCCATCGGGCCCTGCTCCTTCATCTCCCCGTTCAACTTTCCGCTCAACCTCACCGCCCACAAGGTCGCCCCGGCGCTAGCCACCGGGTGCCCCTTTATTCTCAAACCCGCCAGCCGCACGCCCATTGGCGCGCTCATCATCGGTGAAATCCTCGCCGAAACCGACCTCCCCGACGGCGCCTTCTCCATTCTGCCTTGCAGCCGCGATGGCGCCGACCTGTTCACCACTGACGAACGCCTCAAACTCCTCAGTTTCACCGGCTCCCCCCAGGTCGGCTGGGAACTCAAAAAGAAGGCCGGTAAAAAGAAAGTGGTTCTCGAACTCGGTGGCAACGCGGCCTGCGTCCTCGACCACGACACCGACCTCTCCATCGCCATGCCCCGCCTCCTGTTCGGATCCTTCTACCAGAGCGGCCAAAGTTGCGTCGGCGTGCAACGCATCTTCATCCACGCTTCCCGCTACGAGGAAACCAAAGCGCAACTCATCAAGGAAACCACCGCTCTTAAGTCCGGCAATCCGCAGGATGATGACACGTTCATCGGCCCCATGATTTCCGAGCAAGAAGCGACCCGCCTTGATGAGTGGATTCAAAGCGCCTGCGCGTCCGGCGCCACCCTCCTCTGCGGCGGCAAACGCGACGGCGCCATGCTCGAGGCCACCCTGCTCGAAGGCGTCCCCGCCGACCATCCGCTCACCACCGAGGAAGCCTTCGGCCCGGTCGCCACCCTGCAACCCTTCGACGACTACGAGGACTGCCTCGCCGAAATCAATCAGAGCGACTTCGGCATTCACGCCGGCATCTTCACCAAGGATATCGACAAGATCATGTATGCCTGGGACCACCTCGAAGTCGGCGGCGTGATTATCAATGACGTTCCCTCCTGGCGCGTCGACAACATGCCCTACGGCGGCGTCAAGGACAGCGGACTCGGTCGCGAAGGCATCCGCTTCGCCATCGAAGACATGACCGAACTGCGCAACCTCGTCATCAAAACCTGGTAGTTCCCGGCCGCTCCCTACCGCTGCAACGCGTCCAAAAAGCGAGCGAGGTAAACCCAGAACAAGATCTGGCCACCCGTTTAATCCGTTCTAGCCTTCGAGTGCGAGCAAGACCGGGTTCTCAATCGCATCGACGACCCAACGCAAGAAGCGGGTGCCGTCGGCGCCGTCGATCAGGCGGTGGTCGTAGCTGAGGCTGAGCGGGGTCATGAGCCGCGGAACGAATTTCTCGCCGTCCCACACCGGTTGCATGCTGCCGCGGCCGACGCCGAGAATGGCCACTTCGGGACCGTTCACGATCGGCGTGAAGTGTTTGCCGTGTAGGCCGCCGATGTTGGACAGGCTCATGCAGCCGCCAGAAATCATCGCAGGCGTGATTTTTCCTTCGCGCGCTTTGCCGGCGATCTCGCCGAGTTCGGCGGCGATCTCGATCATGTTCTTCTGGTCGACATTGCGGATCACCGGAACAACAAGGCCCTTGGGCGTATCGACGGCGCAACCGATGTTGATGTACTTCTTGAAGATGACCTCCTGCTTCACCGGATCGATGCTGGCGTTGAAGTTGGGGAACACGTTGAGCGCGCCGCCGAGGATCTTGATGATCATGGCGGTGAGGCTGAGGCGGGCCCCTTGGGCCTCGGCGCGTTTTTTGAACGCCTGACGAGCGGCTTCGAGGTCGGTGGTGTCGGCGTTGTCGTGTTGGGTGACGTGCGGGATCGAACTCCAGCAGGCGGCCATGTGGTTGAGCGTCATTTTGCGGATGGTGCTCATCTTTTCGACCTCGATCTCTCCGTAAGTAGAAAAGTCGGGCAGTTTGATCGCGGGCGCGACGAACCCGGCTCCACCGGCCATCGCTCCGCCTGCGGCGGGGCGTCCGCTGTTGAGCGATTTTGCGTAGGCTTTCACGTCTTCGAGGCTGATCCGTCCGGCGGGTCCGGTGCCGGGAACACTGGCGGCGTCGATGCCGATTTCGCGGGCGAACTTGCGCACCGAGGGCGCGGCCGGGATTGGCGCATGTTGCGGGCGTTCCACGCGCGGGATGTTGGGCGGCGCCGGCGGCAGCGGTTCGGGCTTCATGTTGATGACCGACTTGCTCTCGTCGAAGTCCTGCTTGATCGGAGTGCTGGACGCGGCCGGTGCGGACGCGGCAGGAGCTGGGGTGGCAGCCGCGGGTTCTGCTGCCGGTGCGGCGGCGGCAGACGAACCTTCCATGCTGCCGATGTTGGCGCCGACCTCGATTTGTTGACCTTCTTTGACGGTCAGCGCGGTGATTTTTCCGGACGCGGGCGCGGGCAGGTCGACGGTGGCTTTGCCCGTCTCGAGTTCGAGCAAGGCGTCGCCTTCTTCAACGGTGTCGCCGACGGCGACGTTGATCGCGACAACTTCGCCGCCGCTGATGTCTTCGCCGAGTTCGGGAATGATGATGTCGAGCGGGCTGGACGCGGCTGCGGCAGCAGGCGCTGGTTCGGGCGCGGCGGCGGGTTCAGATGCGGCGGCTGGTTCAGGTTCGGCCGCGGGTTCAGGTTCGGCCGCGGGAGCTGGGGCTGCAGCGCCGGCGTCGATCGAACCGTAGTTCGCGCCGACGTCGAGGTGGTCGCCTTCGTTGACGCTGATGCTGCCGATGGTACCGTCGGCGGGGGCTGGGATATCGACGGTGGCCTTGCCGGTTTCGAGTTCGAGAAGGGGTTGGCCCTTGGTGACGCTGTCACCGGCCGAGACGAGGACGGTGACCACGTCGCCGCCGTCGATGCCTTCGCCGAGTTCGGGAATAAGAAGATCTTGTGCCATGGTTTTGGAACCTTTGGGATTTAAAATTTAAAATCTAAAATTTTAGATCGAGCTGATGAGCCCGGGACCTGTGAAATTTGAAATCTGAAATTTGAGATCGAATTTGTGGTCGGCCTTTGGATTTCAGATGAACTACTGACTACTGGCTACTGACTACTTGCGGGCGCAGCCCGCTTAGGAAACGAGTGGATCGAGCTTGTTGGGATCGATCTTCAGATCCTTGAGTGCTTTGGCCGGCAGTTTTTTATCCACTTCGCCAATTTCGGCGAGTTGACTGAGGGTGGCGAGAACGACGTAGCGGTGGTCGACTTCGAAAAAGTCGCGCAGGTTGGCGCGGCTTTCGCTGCGGCCGTAGCCGTCGGTGCCGAGTCCGAGGTAAGGCCCCGGGAGTTCGCGGCTGAGACCGTCGGGCAGGTATTTCACATAGTCGCTGGAGGCGATAGTGGCCTGCTTCGGGTCGCTGAACATCGTTTCGATGATCGACTTTTTCTTCTTCTTGCCGGGGTTCAGCAAGTTGAAGCGGCGGGTGGTTTGCGCGTCGCGGTGCAGCAGCGGGTAGCTGGTCACCGAGTAGACGTCGGTCTTCACCTTGTACTTGGTGGCGAGAATTTCCTGCGCCTTGACCACTTCGTTGAGGATCGTTCCCGACCCCCAGAGATTGGCTTTCACGTTGCCGCGTCCGCCGCCGGCCTTGAATTTGTAGATGCCTTTGAGAATGCCGTCGCGAATGACCTTCTTCTCCTTTGCGTTGCTCGCGGGGATCGGCGGCTGCACGTATTCCTCGTTCATCATGGTGACGTAGTAGAAGACTTCTTTTTCTTCGACGTACATTTCCTTGAGGCCTTCCTCGATGATGATCGCCAGTTCGAACGCGTAGGCCGGATCGTAGGGCTTGCAGTTTATGATGGTCGAGGCGACGAGGTGCGAGTGGCCGTCTTCGTGCTGTAGACCTTCGCCGTTGAGCGTGGTCCGGCCGGCGGTGCCGCCACACAGGAAGCCTTTGCAACGGGTGTCGCCGGCGCACCAGATCGCATCGCCGACACGCTGAAAACCGAACATCGAATAATAGATATAAAAGGGCACCATCGGCAGGCCGTGGTTGCTGTAGGCAGCGCCGGCGGCGGTGAAGCTGGCCATGGCACCGGCTTCGTTGATGCCTTCCTGGAGAATCTGGCCGTCTTTGGACTCTTTGTAATACTGCAGCAAGTGGCTGTCGACCGGTTCGTATTTTTGGCCGTCATGGGCGTAGATGCCGACCGCGCTGAACAGGCCGTCCATGCCGAAGGTACGCGATTCGTCGGGGACGATCGGCACGATGAACTTGCCCATGGCCTTGTCCTTGAGCAGCTTGCCGATGAGGCGAACCCAGACCATCGTGGTCGAGGCTTCCTTCTCGCCGGTGCCCTTCTCGAACTCGTCAAAAATGCCGTCTTTAGGCATACTGAAGGGCACGTGCAGTTGCACTTTTCGGGCCGGCACATGGCCACCGAGCGAGGCGCGGCGTTCGCGCACGTACTGCATCTCGACGCTGTCTTCCGGCGGTCGGTAGAACGGGGCGTCGTCGAGGTCCTCGTCGCTGATCGGAATGCCGAAGCGGGTACGGAATTCACGTAACTCGGCTTGGTTTAGAGCTTTCTGATTGTGGGTCATGTTGCGGCCTTCGCCGGCTTCGCCGAGGCCGTAGCCTTTCACGGTTTGTGCGAGAATCACGGTCGGCTGGCCCTTGTGGTCGGTGGCGGCCTTGTAAGCGGCGTACACTTTTTCCGGGTCGTGGCCACCGCGCTTCAGCGTGGTCAGTTCGTCGTCGGACATGTGCGCGACCATCGCCGCGAGTTCGGGCGAGGTGCCGAAGAATTTTTCGCGCACGTAGGCG